>Ga0233366_1000281_pt1 | contig 20115 bp, 14 predicted proteins | sample ElkDunMinimDraft_23_FD_191536 | JGI IMG/M metagenome (GOLD analysis project Ga0233366, IMG submission 191536) | Fecal eukaryotic communites from dung pellets of Tule Elk in California, USA - Elk Dung C4 | ecosystem: Host-associated > Mammals > Digestive system > Large intestine > Fecal | place...
CCATCAGGGTCGAACTGCTTGACTTGTTCTACAATCTCGTACATCTTCTCATCGGTGACTTGCAATCCCTCGCGAAAACTTAAATCGTCCACTAACTCTTCTACTGTTCGGCGTAAATATCCATCTTCGTCAATGTTTCCAACCACAAACTTAGCAATATGGCGGTCGGGTTTATCCATCTTTGTGAGATAGATTTGTGATTTGAGGTATTCCGCAAAACTTGTTCCCATGGAGAATGGGATATCTTCATGGGCGCGACCACCAGTGGAGAAAGATGATTCGTGCATGTCATCGTCTTGCACGTAATCATCGTAGTTGAAGTCATCGTTTTGCAGCGGATTGGTGTACTCATCTTGCAGATTGGTATCGTTGAGTTCCACTTCTGCATTTTGGTCCATCCCCTCTTCGAGTGCAGGATTCTTTTGCAACTCCTCATTGATACATGCCTGCAATTCGCAAGCAGGTACTTCTAGCAATCGCATAGCTTGAATTTGTGCAGGCGAGAGCTTTAGCTGTTGCTTGAGTTGTTGCGATAAGGTCAGTGAGGTAGCCATGGTGGATTGGGTATTTAGTGTTGTGCATTGAGAGATTTCAGCACGTGCTCGGTAATGTATGCTAATTGCTCTTCATCCAATTCAGTGTGCATTGGCAAGGACAATACACATGCAGCCAATCGTTCTGCCACTGGGAAATCGCCTACTTTGTAGCGAGGATCTTGGTATGCTTTTTGCATATGTAGTGGTACAGGATAGTAGATCATTGCTGGTATGCCCGCCTCTGCCAAGGCGTTGCGCAATGCATCGCGATCCACATCGATGAGTCGTAGTGTGTATTGATGGAATACGTGCGTAGAGCGCTCGCTGCGAACAGGTGGCAAAATATGTGGATGGTTAGCAAATGCTTTGTCGTAATAAGCTGCCGCCGCTTGACGCGCAGTAATATACTCATTGAGGTGAGGCAACTTGGCATCCAAAATGGCTGCTTGGATACTATCCAAGCGTGAGTTAACGCCTACAGTATCGTGGTAATAGCGTACAACCATACCATGATTGGCAATTGCACGCATCTTGGCTGCAAGCTCATCATCATTGGTGAATATAGCACCGCCATCACCATAGCAACCAAGATTTTTTGATGGGAAGAAACTGGTGCAACCAATATCTCCAATGGTAGCAGCTTGCTTTTGTGTACCGTCTGCGAAGGTATATACCGAACCAATGGCTTGGCATGCATCTTCTATCACGTATAGGTTGTGTTCCTTAGCAATCTCCATAATTGCCTCCATGTCAGCGCATTGACCGAAGAGGTGTACTGGTACAATGGCTTTGGTCTTAGGGGTAATGGCTTGACGCAAGGCATCAATTGATATATTCATCGTATCCCAATCTACATCCACGACAACAGGTTTCAGTCCCAACAAAGCTACCACTTCGGCAGTAGCAATAAACGTAAAGGTAGGAGTGATTACCTCATCGCCTGGTTTTAATCCCAATGCCATCAGCGCAATTTGCAGTGCATCGGTGCCATTGCCTACAGGAATCACATGTTTCGCACCAGTGTACTCTTCCAAATTGGCTTGAAACGATGCTACAGCAGGACCTTTGATAAACGAAGTAGAGTCGATAACGGACTGAATACCACGGTCAATATCTTCTTTGATACGTTGATACTGCGTTTGCAGATCTACCATTTGAATCTTTTTCATAACTTAAAAATGAATTAAATATTCCACCGATGAAGGGGATATACGAATGTTAGTTATATAGGGGTTGTTTGTTAGCACTTCTACGGGCAATGCGCTGCATTGCTGCTTAGGATAGTGGCAAATGACTTGTAAATCATTGGCTTGCACCTCGGTAAAGTGGGAAATACCTACGCGCACTACCACATTCACTTGCTGTGGGAATAGGCGTACGTGTTTGCCTTCTGGTATGTCAATCACTTGCACGGGGATGGTAAATGTTTTTTCAGTAAAAGGTTCGGCTTTCCAAAGCACGTCTACAGTTTTGGGGTGTATGCGAATACCTTCAGGGGTAATTAATTTGGTTGTTATGCGAACGGAGTCACGCAAATTGGTCACTTGGATACTATCTGTCATGACATAATGGATTGTATCGATAGCATCTTGATTACCAAATATTTGCACCATATTGGGAACAATACGTTTATCGCCATCTAACTGATGTTGAGAGGCAATAGTAACCTGCGATTGTACCACTACAGGCACCAATTTTGTTTGTTGTATGTAGTATGCAGATTCGATTGTTTCAGGTTCGATTTGCAGAATGGTAGTAGAACCAGGCAATAAATCTTGCAGACGTGGACGCAGTATGTCTGCGGAAAGGGTAATTGTTCCTTCTTCTCTTGATAGATAAGGACTTAAGTTGATGTGTAGGTTGAGGTGTTGATGAGCGATTTGTCGTAGTTGTCGTCCGTTGTCGCGTACACTCAAAGTGAGTATCTTAGGCAATGTTTGTTCAAATACGATTTGCTCAGAAACACCTGTATAGGTTACAGGGACGTGAATTTCAACATCTCTTGGTGAGGACATCGCACGTCCCCACCAAAAGATACTGGTTATTCCCACAAACAAGAGAAAGATAAGGATATCTTTTCTCAGCAACCAAAGCCATAGGCGTTTGGCTAGTTTGCTTATGTGATCAAAGTTAAACACAAATTAATCCCTTTTGTGGGCTTTGGATATTATTTTTGTGCTTGTTGTTGCTGAACATCTTCAGCAGCTACATATACACTACCTTTATCCACTTTGATAACAACGTCTTTAGCTACTTCAATCAAGAATGTAGTTTCTTGTACCTCTTTGATGTTGCCATAGATGCCACCAGCTGTGATAACCTTGCTGCCTTTGGTGAGGGCATCACGTTGTTTTTGCAACTCTTTTTGTTTCTTTTGTTGTGGGCGAATCATGAAGAAGTAGAACACTACGAAAATCAAGATCATCATCACCCAGAATGACCAACCGCTTTGTTGTTGTGCACCTTCAGCAGCTGCAGGGGTAGCTGTTTGTGCCAATAAAAAAATGAAGTTTAACATAATGTTTTGAATTTTTAATATGATTTGTTATTTATCTAATCACTTTGAAGAACTGATTGTCAGCGCGCAAGTCGTTTACAATGCGGTTGAGGACGCCATTGATGAATACGTAGCTCTTGTCGCTGGAATATTCTTTGGCGATTTCAATATATTCGTTCATTGAAATCTCTAGTGCAATCTCATTGCAGTTGCGGATCTCTGCCAATGCTACGAGAAGGATGATTTGATCCATATATGCTACACGATCAGCCTCCCAGTTTTGCAATGATTTGGCTATCAATGACTTATTTTCTTCTGATTGCTCAATACTCCAATGCAATAGGTCTTTGGCGAAGGTCAACTCCTCTTCGGAACCAAACATGTCCAATAATGGTAATTCATCGCCATCGCTAGCTTTGAAACGCTTGATAGTTTTGATTACGTATGTGATGACCATATCAATGTCGGTAGTCCAACCCTCATGATCGAGTGCTACTTCCATTTCTTCGAGGGCTGATGTAAGTTCTTCGCTTTCGAGTAGCAATGTGCCATATATCTTACGCCATAGGGTCTTCTCATCCTCATAGGTGGGAGCTTCTAATTCCATAAACTCTTTGTAGAAAGGACTGTCAATCAGCATTTTGTAGGTATATTCTACTGCTGACATTCCAACATCCCAACGCAAATGCTCATTCTCCATATAATTACGGAGACGGCGATTGTTAAACAACTGCTGTGCGATGCGATTGTTTACAAAATTGCGATTGGCATTGTAGGTTTGATGGAGAACGGTTGCACGACGTTGGTGTTCTGCAATTTGCTCCTCTGCATAAGTGGTGAGTTCATCCGCAAAACTCAGCATCATCATGTACAGACAGTACGTGCTGGAGAACTTGTTGAGCAAAGTTTTGCGTGCAGATAAAGAGGTGTGATCACTACCTTTGTAGTGTGCAAAGAGTGTCTGAACTACTTTGGTTCTAACTAATGTTCGATTTATCATAATCAATGTTCGCTTTTCTTATCTCAGTAAATAGAGAACTATTCTATCAGGCTGCAAAGGTACAAAAAAATACGCACATACGCAAGAATTTTTAATGAAAATTCATTTTTAGACTAAAAACATTTGGGTGCAGCCCTTATATGCGTACTATATTGCTCACGGTGCGAGCATTCCACATGTTTTGCGTGTTATACATTACATCAGCGTTTTTATATTTCCGTTTTTAAAAAATAAGCAAATAGCGTATAGATTAACATATGTGGTCATACATATATTTGATATACAAATTAAGAATCTACCCTAAACGTTAAACTTTCAGTTAAAAAATTTGTGAAGTTCGAAAATTTTTACTACCTTTGTGCACTCAATACTCAAAACTAATATACTATGTTTACACAATCTGATCTTGCGCAACTTGGCGCACGTGGCATCTCTGTAGAGAAAGCCGAAAAACAACTCCAGGCCTTTGCAACTGGTTTCCCTGAATTAGATATCGTTTCTGCCGCTTCGGTAGGGAACGGAGTGCTCAACCCATCAGAAGAGGAGATAGATGCCTATGTGAAGGCATGGCAAGACTACCTCAATGAGGGACATACTGTGCTGAAATTTGTACCTGCAAGTGGAGCAGCAAGTCGTATGTTTAAGAACCTTTTTGAGTATCTAGAAGACGGCAAAAAGACGGATTTCATTGAGAAATTCCTTGCTGAGAAAGATCGTTTTGCTTTTGGTCCACAACTAGCTAATTTGGATGAACAAGCTGCTGTGAGTCACCTGCTAAAAGACATGAACTATGGCAATTTACCCAAGGGATTGCTTCTCTTTCATGCTTATGAAGATGGACCTCGCACTCCAGCACTTGAGCATCTTGTGGAGGGCGCGATGTACGCTTCATCCAAAGGAGAAGTAAATATCCACTTCACGGTTAGCCACGAACACCTACCTCTATTTCAAGCACATATCGCAGCACATCAAGCTGCATATGAGGAGAAACTAGGTGTGAAATTCCATATCTCATATTCTGAGCAAAAGCCTTTTACTGACACTATTGCTGCTAATCCGGATGGTACTCCTTTCCGTACGGCTGACGGCAAGTTGCTCTTCCGACCAGGTGGGCATGGTGCACTCATTGAGAACCTCAATGAACAAGATGCAGATGTGATTTTTATCAAGAATATTGACAATGTAGTGCCAGATCGCCTCAAGGGGGATACTATTCGTTATAAGCAACTGCTTGCTGGTGTGTTGGTGACAGAACAAAAACGTGTGTTTGAACGTCTGCAAGACCCTAATATCTCAGCAGAGGAGCGCACTCGCCTTGCACGTCCGCTGCGTGTATGCGGTGTGGTAAAGAATACAGGAGAGCCAGGCGGTGGACCATTCCTTGTGCGCGAGGAGGATGATAGTATCTCGTGTCAAATCTTAGAGTCAAGCCAAATTAGTGATCCTGCACTCATGCAACAAGCTACCCACTTCAATCCAGTGGATCTCGTGTGTGCCACCCGCGATGTGGATGGCAAACCATATTATTTGCCAGAATTTGTAGATGAGAAGACAGGCTTTATCTCGCACAAATCAAAAGATGGTAAAGATCTGTTAGCATTGGAGTTGCCAGGATTGTGGAATGGCGCTATGAGCCGTTGGAATACGATTTTTGTAGAAGTGCCAGTTTCTACTTTCAATCCAGTAAAAACGGTCAACGATCTTCTCCGACCAGAGCACCAATAATCTGCTCGCAAAGGGTAGGGATGGGTGTTTGCCCATCGTTGTTGATGATGATATTTGCACGCAGGCGGTCTTGTTCGGTCGCCTGCGTTCGCATACGTGCGCGCACTTTCTCTATAGTAGAATGATCACGCGCAACTGCGCGTGCGAGACGAATATCCTCAGGAGCTGTTACTGCTACTACTTTGTCGCAAAGCGTATCAAAGCCCGCTTGATAGAGGATAGCACATTCGATGAAGAAGAGTCCGCTTCGCTGTTGAACCGCTTCGCTGTCGGAAGTTGGACCGTTACTGCTGTTAGATGCTAAATGTTGGAGGATGTCTTGGCGGACAGCAGGATGAACGATGGCGTTGAGTTGGGCAAGCAAGGATTTGTCAGTAAATACGCGCTGTGCTACTAAGGCGGTTTGGTACACACCATCGGCATATACCTCTTTGCCAAAGAGTTGCTCTATTTGTTGGCGCACCTCGGCATCTTCTACAATCAGGCGTTTGGCTTCGCTGTCGGTGTCATACACCGCATAACCCATCTTGCGCAATTGCTTCGCAATCGTGCTTTTGCCACTTCCTATGCCACCAGTGATGCCTATGAGCATAATTATGAATTAAGAATTAGAATTGGAAGTAAATAAACGCTTGCAAATCTGCAGTTACAAACTGATATACGCCTACCACAGCCACAACTGCAATCAATATGATAGCCCACATTGGTAATAGCGCAAAACGCACTCTATACCATCGCTTTACGCGACTGGGTAGCCAGTGAATCACCATGCCCAATAAAAATAGTATCACTACGTTGCGATACTCCCACAAGAAATCGGGGATAATACTATTATTCCATGCTCCACCAATCTGATTCACCATGTTCTTAGCAGTCTCCCAAGCTTCTTGGTTGGCTGTCTCAGGGTCGAGGTTACTGCCCGAACGGAAGAAAAGGCGAGTGAACGTGATAAATACGAATGTCTGTAAAACAGCCCAAGCAGTGGAGAGGCTATTGGCGAAAGGTGATAGGTGAGAGGCTATAGGCGAGAGTAAGTTGCCTTGTCTCATTAGGATGCGTTCGTACCACCAATAGAAATAGCGTACCGCGGTACCAATCCATAATACTATTCCCCACACAAAGAAGAGATTCCAGATAGGAGCCTTCAGCATACTATAAGCGACCCATAAGCCACCCATAAGCATACTCATCAGCAGCATTTTGATATTCCAATTCATCTTAGCCCATATCTTATAGACAATCATACCCGCACCATTGAGTGCACCCCAAATGACGAAGTTCCAACTTGCACCATGCCACAAACCTCCCAAGAGCATAGTAATGAATGAGTTGACATTGCCCGCAGTAATCTTGTTTTTGACTGCTTTACCGAGAATAGTGCGGTTGCCACCTAATGGAATATATAAATAACTTTTCAACCAACGGCTAAGCGACATGTGCCAACGGCGCCAGAATTCTTGTGGATTGCGCGACTTGTATGGCGAATCGAAGTTCTGTGGCAGATAGAATCCCATCAACATCGCGATACCGATGGCAATATCCGTGTAGCCTGAGAAGTCGGCATATACTTGCAGCGAGTAGGCAAATAATGCAAATAAGTTCTCAAATCCGCTGAAAAGCAACGGGTTCTCAAACACGCGGTCAATCAAATTGACTGCCAGATAATCACTCAATACAATTTTCTTGATGAGTCCGTTGAGTATCCAGAATACTGCCATGCCGAAGAGACGGCGACTTAGGCAGAAGGGCTTGTACAACTGCTGAATAAACTCATTGGCACGCACAATAGGTCCTGCCACCAAGCCAGGGAAGAAACTTACATAGAAGCCAAAGTCGAGTATGTTCTTTACTGGTTTTACATGCCCGCGGTACACATCGATGGTATAGGACATTACTTGGAAAAGGTAGAACGATATACCTACAGGTAGAATAATCTTGTCCACCATGAAGCGTCCGCTCTCGCTGAATCCGTTGCCGATATAGGCGAAGATATCAAATACAGCAAACTCTGTTTCGAGCAGGTTATTCACCACATTGGTGAAGAAATATGCATACTTGAAATAGCATAGCAGTCCCAAGTCCATCACCACGCTTAGTGCCAGCCACCACTTTGCTCTTTGTGATGCATTTTGACCATTCTGTTTTTTGTTTACGTATATCCGCTGCGCAATCAGCCAATCGCTTAGCGTGACAAAGAGCAAGATGAGCAGGAACAATCCGCTGGTCTTGTAGTAGAAGAACCAACTGACTGCCATCAGGAATATATTGCGAAGGTGTAATCGTGCTTTTTCGCCTTTCGCCTGTGTGCGATGCGTACCTACCTCCATGATCATTGCAAACACCGCATATACCAATGCAAAGAACGCCCAGAAATAGAACTGGGTGAAGAGTAGCGGACTCTCGCTGTTAAAACTGAATATGTGGTGTAGAAATTCCATTTTCTTCAGATTAGAGGTTAAAGGTTAGCATTTAAAGGCTGGGGCTGATAATTCATTAGCCAATCGTAGAGCATCTTTCCCACCTTATTAGCTCCTGCGCGGGTAAAGTGCACATAATCGCTACCAGCCCAACCAATCTCTACCCATTTCACCATACTATTTTGTCCGCCCATGGCATCATACATACTCCAATAGGCAATTTGTTCTTCTTCTGCCATCTTTTTGAGCAATTTATCCATGTATGGCACCAACGGATACGTTACCATCTCGCCATCAATGCGAGTGGACATATCGCTAGGACCAATAAACAAGATAGATGCCTCGGGTGCGCAAACACGCAAGTAGCGAACTTGTTGGCGCAGCGTGCTACGCACATATCCGCTAATCGTAGAAGGATTTGCTGTTTGTGGAATCATATTACCACCAAACTGCAAGATTATCAGTCGTGTATTCGTATCGCGGTAGAAATTGCTCAACGAGGTACTATCAATCTTGCTGAAAATGTTGCCAGAGCAACCACGCATAGGGATATTATCTACGATTACACCCGTCGGTGTCTCCAGACTTATACCATATACCTTGCCCTTACCCTGCAAATGAATTTCGCACTTAGTGGTGCTGTCAGGAAGGGTATAGTGCACTGTGGTGTAGGATTGTGTAGCGGGGTGTAGAATGGTATCTTGTACCATGATATAGCCACTTATACTATCAGTGAGAAGACGGATGCGGTTGAAATAGTTGTGTGGTTTGCGTTTATGATCAATAGGTTCAATATTTATCACAATATCTTCGCTGCCGGTTACCAAGGTGCTATTCATTATTGCTACCTGTCCCATCACGCCATAATCATCGTTATCCAAACGCATCGAGCGCGGGCCATATACCAAGTAGCGTTTGGGGCCACCTTGCGCGGTCTGTACCACATTATTGATTGACAAGCGTTGGCGAATCGTGCGTGTGGGGATTGTTTGGTGCAGTGGTATCAAACCTATACCACCACCGCCATATTGCTTTTGCCAATGCTCGCGCAAGACGTTAGTAATACGATCTTCTTCTGTTTGCGAATCACCATAATGTACGACCCGCACAGGCATACTGCTTGTGCTATCTAATGCTGCGTAGAATGCTGCCAAGTATGCACGAGTATCCACTTTTTTCGCTGTGCCTTGTGGCGTTGTATTGTTGATATGTGTGTTGATGGTTTTTATCTCGGCTTCGCCTCGAACGATTATTTCGCTTTCCTTACCTACAATATCTTCACGTTGTTGGCTCGTTTCGCTTGCATTGGCCGTTTGAGGTGTAGTATCTATAATCATTATTGTGGTATCGGCTTCAGCGAGCAATAGCGTATCAATTGTTAGTTGTAAACTATCAACTGTCTGTAATTCCAGTACGTCCACCAATGTTGGGAAACGCAGATTCCATTTGCCGATATGCCAACCGCCATTGGGTACAACCGAACTAATCACGCCTAATAGCGCAATTACCGTCCAGATGATATATGCAATATGCTTTGGCTTCATGTGGTATGATTATCAAATCAAAATTTATGAAATAAACTGCAAAGATACGAAAAAAAAATCACATAGGCAAAAAAATGTACAAATTCTTGTATATTTCATCATTTTTTTTATTGCACTTTTGCACATGTCAAAAAAAAACATTATCTTTGCACTCTATTTGTGTTTTTTTAAAAATTATTTTAATTAACTTATTCACATATGAAACGAGTAATTATTTCGTTGATTAGCCTCTTTTGTGTCATTGCGGCATGGGCACAAAATGATGATTTTGTTCAATACCAATTGGACAATGGTTTGACCGTTTACTTGTGGGAAGACCACGACCAACCTGATGTACAGGGCTGGACAGTTACCCGTGCGGGAGCAATAGATGAGCCAGCAGATGCGACTGGTTTGGCACACTATCTGGAGCATATGCTTTTCAAGGGTACTGACCGCATCGGCGCATTGGATTGGGAAAAAGAGCAACCTCTCTATGAGCAAATCATTGCCCTGTACGACACTCTTGCGCTCACTACCGATGCGAAAGCGCGAGAGGCAGTGCAATTGCGAATCAACGAAGTGTCGCTCGAGGCGGCTAAATATGCGGCTACGGACGAGTTCTCCAACCTGATTCAGGGTATCGGTGGCGAAGGGCTGAATGCCTTTACCGCATACGATGTGACTTGCTACATGAACTCCTTCCCTGCTTACCAGATGGAGCGTTGGCTTACGTTGTACGCCGACCGTTTGACCAACCCAGTCTTCCGCTCTTTCCAAGCCGAGTTGGAGAATGTGTTTGAGGAGTACAATATGTATCTCGACGACAACTCTACTCACTCACGCAATTTCATCTTCGGCAAACTCTATGAGGGACATGCCTACGCACGCGACATCATTGGTTATGCAGAGGACTTGAAGAACCCTAAACTGCGCAAACTTATCGATTTCTACAACACATGGTATGTGTCTAACAATATGGCACTTATCTTGGTTGGTGACTTCGACATTGAAGCAACTAAACCATTGATTGAGAAGACCTTCGGCAAGCTGCAAGCACGTCCATTGCCAGAGCGCACAAAGTATCCTACTACCGCATTTGCGCAAGACGAGCGCTACAGTGCAAAGCTCGGATATATGCCAGAGTTGTATATCGCATACAATGGCGTGCCAGTAGGCGATAAGGATGAGTTGCTGCTGGATTTCTTGGGCGAGATTCTCTCTAACTCCATGCAGATTGGTTTGTTGGACGAACTGACGTTGGACAACAAACTGATGTACGCAGGCGCAGCCAATGATGTACGCCGTGACCAAGGTCGCTTCTTGGTGATAGCAGTACCATACATGGACGCCGAGACACAGACTTACACTTCGCTCAAAGAAACCGAGCAACTGGTGAATGAGGTTATCCGACAATTGGTGAGCGGCAATATCTCCGAGGAGTTGGTGGAGGCCGTACGCCAGAACTTCTACCAAGAGTTCGACCGCACCATGGAATATCCAGAGATGAAAGTACAACTCTTGCAGAATGCGTTTACCTACCAACAGTCGATTGAGGAGATGTTGCAACTGAAGGAACGAGTGGCAGCTATCACGATGGATGACATCAAGCGCGTAGCTAAACAATACTTGGGTGCGCCTAAGAAAGTGTTTGAGATTGAGGAAGGTACACCTAAGAAGGATAAGTTGCCTAAGCCAAAGATCAAATCGCTGGATTCACCTAAGAGCGAATCGGCTTATTGCCAATACATGGAGTCGATTCCTGCGGGAAAACTTACCCCAACCTTCATCGACTTCTCTGACATTGATCAAGACCTCTTCTACGAAGGCGTGAGCGTATATTGCACACCAAACACCAAGAACCATATCTTCTCTCTTCGTTTGAAATATGGCGTGGGAACCTACGAGTTGCCATTCCTGGAGTACGCTGCTTCGCTGATGAATATGGCAGGTATCAAGGGTGTGCCAGGTATTAAACCAGCTGAGTTCCGCGCTAATTTGGCGAAGTTGGGTGGTAAGTGTAGCTATGCGGTGTCTGAAGACTATTTCTATGTGGATATTGAGGGTAACGAGGAGAATCTGGAGAAAATTGTGGAGATGGTTAATCTGCACATGATGTTCCCTAATTTCGATTCGGAGAATGACATGCTTATCAACAATATCAAAGGACAAGAGTACTCTGCTCGTCAAGTGGAGCAACGCAATACCGACATTGTGGCAGACGCTGCCTTCGACTATGTGCGCTATGGTGAGAACTCGCCATATATCAAGCGCCCAACGCTGATGGAGGAGGTATTGCAAATGACTGCTGCGCAATTGGAAGGCGTATTGCACCAAGTGCAAAACTATGAGTTGGAGATTCACTACGCAGGTGCGTTGCCTGCTTTGGATGTGAAGAATATCCTTTACAACAAACTCTCGCTCAATAACAATGTGCGCCCAACTATGTCGCCAGTGGAGCGTCCGATGGTGCCAATCACAGAGAATAAGATTTACTTCTTGCCAGATGCTGAGATGCAACAAGCTAAGGTATATTTCCTCATTGATGGCGAGCCATACAATGTAAAGGATGCGGTCAACTACATGGCGTTCAACGAGTATTTTGGTGGTGGTTTCTCGGGTCTTGTGATGAACGAAATCCGCGAAAAACGCTCTATGGCATACAACGCATATGGGTATTTCTCTCGTCCACCAAAACAAGGTCAGATGACCAAGTTCGTAGGCTATGTAGGTACGCAGTCTGACAAGGTGGCTGATGCGATAGATGTATATATGAGTCTGTTGGATTCTATGCCACAATATCCTGAAACGATGGAGAATATCCGCACCGTATTGCGTCAGTCGGTATTGTCTAACAAACCAACTTTCCGCAACAAGAGCCAACGCTTGACAGCTAATATGCTGATGGGTTATAAGGTTGACCCTGCGATGTTGCAAGTGCGTGATATTCAACGCTTGACATTTGACAATGTGCTTTCGTTCTACCAATCACGCATTCAAGGCAAACCTATCGCTATCTTGATTATGGGTGATCCAAAACTCATCAACCAAAAGCAAATCCAAGCCAAACATGGCAAGATAACCAAACTGAATAAATCCCGCCTGTTTAGTTATTAATCGCCAGGAAATAGAACCTTACAAAAACGCCATTTATGCCACAAACATAGATGGCGTTTTGTTTGTGACATACAAAAAAGGCTTTTTCTTAAGATTGCCATCCTTTTCTCCTCTCCTATACTTTGCCTAATTCTACCGACCGACGACCGAGAGAACTCCGACTGAACAACGACAGAACTCCCCGTGACTAAAAAGTGCGTTTTCTTAAGATTGAACTAAAAAAGTTGTTTCCCCTCCTAAAAAGGTTGACTCATTTTCTAAAATAGTAGACTTATCTGTTTATCAACAAAACCACCCTATCACCTTAAAACATTTCAAACTTCTAAAACTTTTTTCTACTCAAAATTTGCACATCCGCAAATTTTGTTGTACCTTTGCAGCCGATGCCTACGCTGGAGGGAGTATGTCCTGCGAAAAGCGTTTCGCAATGGTTCTTTCTTGGGGTAGGTTTCGGACATATTTAAATAGCGTTTATTGACGCTTTGTTTTGACCAATAGAAACTTAGCAACTTTCAAAAACACAGTCAGATCAAAGTAGCGATAGATGCCTATGGGTATGATCGTATCCATGCTACATCTTATTCGGGTGTGGTGTGTTTTCATACCAGCGTAGGTTTCCTGTTGTTTTATTTGACTGTGTAGGTAATGCTAAGACCTCTATTGGTAAATAACCAACGGAAGTCTGCGCTTTTGTATTAAAAAGGCATTCCATCGCACATATTAACAACTAAAATCTGTCAATATGAGAGAAATATATAACAACTATTTGCATAATTCGGAGATTTTCGCTACCTTTGCGGTGGTATTATCTGTTAATCAATTCAACTATTCACAATTTTATCATTTTTCGCTATGAAAAAGATTGCCACATTCTTATTGGTATTGCTATTGAATAGCATCACCATGATTCAGGCGCGCACTTTGCAAGAAGCAGCGCAAGTAGCTAACGATTTTATTGCAGAACGTAGTATAATTATTGCATCGCACGCACAACGTACAGCGATGCAACGTCCAGTGGAATTGGCATATACCCAATACCAATTGGATGCCACAACCCCAGCACTCTATATTTTCAACACAGCGGAAAATAACGGATTTGTACTCGTATCAGCAGAAGATGAAGCACGCACTGTATTAGGTTATGCGGATAAGGGCAGTTTTGATGAGGATAATATGCCTGCAAATATGCATTTCTGGCTACAAATGTATGCCGATGAATTGGCGCATATGAGCCAAAAGCAACAGAGGAAAGTTGTGATGGAGATGCCAGTTCCTCCTTATTATTCAGATGTAACGCCAATCTTGGAGGGAGTTGCATGGGGGCAAACTGCTCCTTTTAATGATCAGTGTCCTAAAATAAGTGGTGCGAAATGTCCTACAGGATGTGCTGCCACAGCTGTGGCGCAAATAATGTATGCACATAAATACCCTGCACAAGGTGTTGGTCACCACTCATATACAACCAATTCGTACAAGCAGAAATTGAGTGCTGACTTTGCCGCGACCACCTACGAGTGGGAGAAGATGTTGCCAAGTTACGCGGGTGAATACAGCGATGATGCTAAAAATGCAGTAGCAACACTAATGTCGCATGTGGGAATAGCAATGGAGATGGATTACACTCCAACCATGAGCGCTGTGGGAATAAATGATGCGATGATAGGACTGATGACCTGTTTGGGTTATGACAAGGATATCCGAGCTCTGCCTAAGTATTATATGCCAGAGGATGAGATTCTGAGAACGATATCCGTAGAACTACAAGCTGGTCGTCCTGTCTATATAGAAGGAACAACGGTCAACCAAGAAGGGCACGCGTTTGTGTGCGATGGCATCGAAGGTAGTGGCATGCTACACATAAACTGGGGTTGGGATGGTATGTGTGATGGCTATTTCGCCTTATCAGCAATGGCTCCAGATATACATGGTGTGGGCGGAAGTGCTACAGGTTTGGCCTTCACTGAGAATGTGTCGGCTTATGTGGGTATTCGTCCTGACGAAGGCGGTAAGACGCAGGCATATATGACTGCATCTACTATCACTCGCACTTGCGAAGACGTGATAGGGCGTGATGAGAAAGTGGATGTGACTGTGATGATGTTATATAACTGTGGTCTAAATGATGTACAGGGCATGATGAACTACAATGTGTATGATAAGCAAGGCGAATTGGTCGCGCAATTACCTTGTGTAGAACTCGAACTACTTAATGGTTATTATTATGGTAAGATAGAGATGTCGCACACTATTCCTTCCGATTTGGGAGCAGGCGACTATGAGTTAGAAGTAGTATTGGTGGAGGAAGATGGTACATCTAACACTTTTATGGTACCAAGACGGGGCATTGTGCGTATGCCTATGACATTGAGTGACACCGCGATATGGTTTGTGCCTCAGACCGAATTACCTCTCAAACCCATAGAGCGTGGACAGATAATCAATGTCAATGGTACGAAACAATGGCTATTGACATTGTTCTCAAAAGACTTTCTGAGTTGGTATCCGTCGGCTACGGATCAAGTTATCCGATGCACAATTACGACGCAAAAAAACACCTCAATCATCGGTTCTTATACATGGAAATATAGCAGTTCGGTTGGTGAAATAACTAATCCTGTATATGGCGTGGGCATCTTACAAGCATGCCAAGTGATGGATATAGATGATATGCATTTGACTTTCTTGCCTGGCGAGGATGGTAAATTGGAGTTGCTTTATCGCGTGACGGCTGATGGACAAGTGATAGAAGATAAATGTACGATTACACCAGAGTGGTACATGCAAAAGGGGGCTGCCTATTACTATTATAATGACGATATAACTAACGACTTGTCTGCTATACTGACGCCCGCACAAGCCATCGAAATAGCACAAGCTTTGCCTGATACCGCAGAAACAAAAATGCAGTATATAGTTTGCGGAACCATTTCTAACATGCGCAATACACCTGAGCAGATTGTGCAATATAACTCAGCTAACTTCGACATCTCCAGCGATGGTACTACTAATAATCAGCTATATTGCTACAATACCCGTTGGATTGACAACACTGACTTTATTACAGGGGAAGAAATAACCGTGGGTAATGAGGTAGTAGTTTTGGGTTCATTGCAAAACTACAATGGTACAACCCCTGAAATCAAGGGATATATCTATGAATTCAACGAAAAACCACAGCCAAACGATTTCACGATTACGGAATTATCATTGCTGAGTATTGAAGGAATGAAGGTTACGGTAGGTTGGAATACGAATGCTCCTATGGTAGAAGTGCGTCTGCTCAATGCAAAAAACAAACAAATCGGCAAACTATACACAGCTGATAAGCAAGTGTCGTTTACTGCACCAGAAATTGGTCAATACACCATCTGCGTGCGCCCTGTAGATGAAGACAAACAATACCTAGCAGATGAAGTGAAACTTGTAGTAGAGGTGGATGACTATTCAGTCAAAGACCTTGCGTTGGTAAGTGTTGACAATATGAAAGTTACCGTGGCATGGACTACAAAAGCTCCGTTGGTAGAGGTGCGACTGTTGAACGCAAACAACAAACAAATTGGTAAAAGGCAAATATCAGAAAGTCAAATCACATTTACTGCTCCAGAAGTAGGACTATATACCATATGTGTGCGTCCTATGGACAATAACGAGCAATATTTGGCAGAGGAAGTGAAATTAGTGATTGAGGTAACTGCATCTACTGATGTAGAAACTGTTTTTATTAAAACAAATGTTATTGAAAAGGTATTACGCGATGGTCAATTACTAATTATTCGTGATGGAAAGACTTACAATGTCTTGGGGTGGGATTTGTAGTTTAGTGTTTAGTAGACGCCCATAGAGCAAACTACTGTTTAGAGAACACGTGCAGGCAATTCAGTCTGCACGTGTTTTGTAGATTGTATAGAAAATCCCTTTTCGCGCTGAAGATTTTTGCTGCATTATTATAGAACGGGATATGAAAAAAGTAAAACCAGAAAGTCACAGATTAGCCACAAGTAAGCAATAGATGTGCATATTTTTTTCTGTGCTCGTGCTTATTCATCAGAGTGGGGATTCTTCGGGCATTTCGCTCGGAGTGCGTTCCGTCGCACTCCTTCAGGTCGCGAAGTGGTCACGTAACCTGTGGGAAACTTGAAAGCAATTTAAAAGCCACAAAAAGCCCATAGATGTCCCACAGATCTGATGTGCCCCCACTTGCCTATGTGCAATTCCCCCGAAGCTACTGCAAAAAAATGTAGCCTATAGCAATAAAAATAAACTTTTCTTGCACATATACATTTTTTTTTGTACCTTTGTAGCGATATTTGTAGTGAAATCAAAAGAATTATGCATAAATCAGGTTTTGTAAATATAGTAGGTAATCCTAATGTAGGTAAGTCCACATTGATGAACGTATTGGTGGGTGAGCGCCTTTCGATTATCACATCCAAAGCGCAAACCACTCGCCATCGTATCATGGGTATCGTCAATGGCGATGACTTCCAAATGGTATATAGCGACACCCCAGGTGTACTACAACCCAACTACAAGCTGCAAGAGCAAATGTTGGAGTTCTCGCGCTCGGCATTGGTGGATGCAGATGTGCTATTGTATGTAACCGATGTGCAAGACAACCCCGACAAGAATGCCGACTTCCTAGAGAAAGTAAAACGTATCAAAGCGAAGGTATTCTTGATTATCAATAAGATAGACCTTACTACACAAGAAACCTTGGAGCAATTGGTGGAGTACTGGCATCGTGTATTGCCAGAAGCAACTGTATTCCCTATCTCGGCGCAGCAGAAGTTTGGCACCGACCAACTCTTTGCGGCTATCCGCGAAGCATTGCCAGAGTGTCCCCCATTCTTCCCTAAAGACCAATTGACGGACAAGTCATCGCGCTTTTTTGTGGACGAGATGATCCGCGAGAAGATTCTGCTGAACTACGACAAGGAGATTCCTTATAGCGTAGAGGTAGAGGTGGAGTCTTTCCTTGATGAAGAGCCCGATGAGCAACACCCAGAAGGCATGATCCGCATTGGTGCAGTCATCTATGTGGAGCGTGATAGCCAAAAGGGAATCATCATCGGCAAGGGCGGAAAGGCGTTGAAGCGTGTCGGTACGCAAGCCCGCAAGGAGATTGAAGCGTTCTTTGGCAAGCCAGTGTTCTTGCAACTCTTTGTGAAAGTGGATAAAGACTGGCGTAGTTCGCAAACACGCCTGCGTCACTACGGTTACGACTTGAATTAAATTAGGGTGAGGGTAAATGAAATATATTCAAAAAAAAGTATATTTTTCTTGCATATATAAAAAAAAAGTGTTACCTTTGCGCTCGAAATACAAATAAAGAAAACAAATTTCAATTAAATATTATTAACTATCTAAAAATTAGTTACTATGATTCGCACAACATTCAACCAATTGAGAGAAGTGAAGGATAGCCTTCCAAAGGGTAGTTCAGCTGTAATAGCTGAAGAGTTAGGTATTGCAGCTGATGATGTAAGAGCATTCTTTAATGGAACTGCTACTGCTGGTTATCATATTGAGCAAGGTCCTGATGGAGGTATTGTAGTATTGGAAGATACAAAAATATTGGATGTCGCTCTTCGTCTTGCTTGGGCTGCTAAACATGCTCTGTAAGAGGTGCGCTTTTGTATAGAAATGAATAAAAAAATCTTAGTTTTAGCACTAGCGCTGATAGGCGTTGGTGCTTTTTCGTATCAAGCGAAAGCGGAAGAGGCTTCAAAAGGTCTTTCGTTGGAAGTCGGGGCTGATGTAGTAAGTAGCTATTTGTGGCGTGGACAACATTTAGGAGGACTATCGGTGCAGCCCTCTGTAACGTTAGATTGGAATGGCTTGTATGTTTGTGGTTGGGCCAATATCGGTGCTGACAACTGGAAATTTCAAGAATTCAATCCTGAATTGGACATTACTATTGGTTATGATAACTATGGATTTATGTTAGATCTGACTCATCTTTATTATTTCTATGGTGATAAGTATTTCAAAGGTTTGACTGATGCTAATAACCTCTGGGGTAGTTCTACAATGGAGTTGCATGCGGGTATCAACATTGGCGAATGGGCGGAGAAATGTCCCCTGACCATTGATTGGTACACTACCATACTGGGTTATGATCCGATATTTAATAGTGAGGGCGAGATAGAAAAAAACGTAAATGGTAATGCTAAACGTGCATATTCTACCTATATTCAAGTTGGCTATGATATATTCCTACCACTGGATATTGTATTGGGCTTGAAGGTGGGCTTCACTCCATGGAAGGGTATGTATACCAATTATGAAGAGGTCTGGACTAATGGACGTACCGTTGGTTTCAACAATTTGCAATTGAGAGCTGAGCGTGAATTTGAATTGGGCAAGTTGTATATAAATGTGTGGGGCGAAGCGATGTTCAATTGCTATGGTGTAACGCGAGATAATATTATCCTGCCTATAGGCGAAGCTGTAGATCAAAAACTCAATGGTTGCATAGGTGTAGGCATTTATTTTTGTGATGAATGGTAAGCCATTTACAAACAATATCCTATATAGTTGATTATTACTACTATGAAGAAATGGATTGCTTTGGGATTAGCAATAATAGCAGCAGTTTTGCTGCTATTATTGCCTAACGAACCCAATAAACAATATTTTCATCACCAAGGTAATATCTTTGGTACCTACTATAATATTCGCTATGAAGGCAGTGTAGATCTCCATCAGCAAATCAAAGAGCGTTTGGTTAAGTTTGACGCTTCGCTGAGTATGTTCAACCAGCAATCGGTGATTGCACGTATCAATCGCAACGAGATGGTAACAACAGACTCGTTGTTTGAGCGGATGTATCATGAGGCGCAGATAATCAGCCGGTTGTCTAATGGCGCATTTGATATAACAGTAGCACCTTTAGTGAATCTATGGGGATTTGGATTGAAGCATGGTAACGCTGCCGATGTGTCGCAAACTATGATTGATAGTGTAAAAGCGTATGTTGGCTATCAAAAAGTGACACTAGTTGATCATTCGTTGTTGAAAGATGATCCACGTATCACATTAGATGCTAGTGCAATAGCTAAGGGCTATGGAACTGACGTAGTAGCAGATGTGTTGCGTGAGGCTGGTTGTGAGAACTATCTGGTAGAGATAGGTGGTGAAGTGGTGTTGAAAGGCGTTAATGATAAGGGAAAGCCATGGCGTGTAGGTATCTCTCGCCCTAAAACGGATGCAGACGGAATGGACGAGGAATTGCAGCATATCATCCAAAGTTCAGACCTCTGTTTGGCAACCTCGGGTAATTACCTGCAATATTATTATC
>Ga0233366_1000282_pt1 | contig 20077 bp, 16 predicted proteins | sample ElkDunMinimDraft_23_FD_191536 | JGI IMG/M metagenome (GOLD analysis project Ga0233366, IMG submission 191536) | Fecal eukaryotic communites from dung pellets of Tule Elk in California, USA - Elk Dung C4 | ecosystem: Host-associated > Mammals > Digestive system > Large intestine > Fecal | place...
GTGAAGGTTTCGCCGTACATCTGTTTGAAGATGATGTCAGAGTGTTTGCAGATTTTGCCACGGAATTGGCGGAATGGGGCTTCTAATTTGATTTTTGACATGTTTGTTCGGCAATGAACGAGAGTAAAGAAAACAACATTTGGAGGTTTAAATCAACAACAATAACAACAATATATTCAACAACTTCCGCTCGAATCAACTTCCTCGAGCGGCGAGGGATCATTTTTTGTAACAAAAATAATTAAAAATCAAGGATTTGTTCTTAAGACAATTGGCGTCAATTTTGTTGTCAATTATGGTCAATTCAAGATTTATCTTTTGTTCTTGCCCAAATGAATGCAACAAATTGCATTGGTGGGCAAAACAAAATAAGATATTTATACTCGGTATTCGTAATCCTCTATGCCGTGAGAGGGGTTGGTGCGTGAGCGCACAGGCTATAGGTTATAGGCACGGATACGTTTACGCAGGGTTAATAAATAAGGTTAATAGTTTCATGCGCCAATGGCGCTTGTTTCTTATCTCGCCTAAGGGCTTGAACGATTATTTCAGGGTTTCAAAGTTTCAATGCTATGGAGAGTACAGTTCCAGCAGTGGTTGAAGGTGAGGGACTGGGCAAGGGTTTGGCGGATGATGTCGCATGCCTCGTCGGGAAGGAAGAGTTGAGGGTCGAGAGGGATGACCTTGACTGTGAGGGTGGTGCCCTCGGTGGTGAACTCGGGATTGAGGGTTTCCAAATGAAAGAGGACTGCCTCTTTGGCTTTCTGTAGTTCCTCTGTGTTTTGGCAGGGAATGGAGATGATGACAATGTTCTTTGTTTTCATACTTAATTTATTTTTTACAGGTTAATACTAATATCTCCTACTCGCCCAGTTTGGGCTCGAGAAATCTTATAAATCCAAACTTATTACAAAGTGCTCCGCAATATATTGCCACCGCTCTTCGTTTTTGGGAACATCCAAAAACTCATCACTGAATCTTAAGTAAATGTAACGGTTAACGAGTTTGTTGCTGCGCTCTGCGGTGTTGTCCTTTCTGTGGGACGCGTTTCTATAATAATGCTGCAAAAATCTTCGGCACAGAAGCGGTTTTGTGCCGAAGATTTGTGAATTTAGTGTTTATGACAGCATATAAAGAAAGCGGAAGTTCCTGAAAATCAAGAACTCCCGCCTAAGTGATTTTTTTTGAAAAAAAATGCCTTGTGCCGAAGATTATGCCGAAGGTTGCAATATTTCAATAAGTTTATCTATAGCTGCTTTAGCCTTAATAGGTTCCTTTTGTTTGTTGAAATTGTGGAACGGACGGCTGTTTTTATCCAAAAAATGGCTTTCTACAATTTGCCAAACAGATGCATTTTGTGGTATCGAAACGAGTTGCAGATCTACTAATTGACGAATTAGATAGTAAAGATAGGCTTGTTTGCCAATCCATTTGATGCGTGCGGTGGAAGGATTACCTTCAAAAATGGCAGAGAAATCATCTGGGTTGGTATCAGGTGCTATCCACTGAGCTTTGAGTAGGTGTTGGTAGAGCGTTGTGATACGCTGAGGATTGGTAGCATGCCATCGATAGGTGAAGGTAGCTGTTTGCAACTTAGGCGTTCTCACACGGACAGTTGCCGCAGTAGTGGCAGACTTACTACTATTGACAATTTGAATGCCAATGCCACCTGCTTCGACATTGTTGATTTCGTAGTCCACATGTTTGGACTGCACATAGTCACCTGCTACGTTGATGATGGTTTTTGCTTCTTCCATAGTTGATTATATTACGGTTTAAAGTGATTATAATAGAACTTATTTATCCTCTTCAAATGGTAGTGTCGGCAAAGAGAAATGGTCGAAATCTGATTCGAAAATACGATCTTGAATAATGCGGTATTTCTCGAACTCCGTTTCGGCATACTCTTTCGCTTGTTCGGCAGTCACATTTCCTGCTCCTGTCAGGATAGGGCGCTCGGTAGTATCTAAGAATTTGTCAATACGCTTTGCCCAATCCTCCATGGTCATCGGGATATGTCGTTTAGCCATATCTTCTGCAACCTCTAAGAAACCATTTACGATACGCCCCATAGACTCTAACTCTATCTCTTTGAGATAATTCTTCGCTACGCTCACATCTGGTTTGAGAATCTTGCCTTTAGGAGCATGTTCCCATGTAGTCAATCCCATATGTTCTTTCTCTGCATCAGCTCGTTCTAAGATTAGTTCTGCTGCGGTATGCCCATGTACGGCATAGTGCATTTTGTTTTGCACTTTAGCAAAGAACTCTTGTGTGGTTGGAGCATTCTGATTGTAATCTATAGCAGTAGCATAGATGTCTGTTATCTTCTGATAGAAGCGGCGCTCGGAGAGGCGAATCTCACGAATTTCGGCAAGTAGGTATTCAAAATAATCTTCGCTAATAAACGCCCCATTTTCCATGCGCTTGCGATCAATGATGTAACCACGAATAGCAAACTGACGAAGCACAGCTGTACACCATTGACGGAATTGTGTAGCACGGCGTGAATTAACACGGTAACCAACAGAGATAATGGCATCAAGGTTGTAGAAAGTGACTTCTTTGGTTTGTGTTTTGCCTTCTATTGCACCATGCTGAGTGGTATGTCGGAATTTCCGACATACCACATCTGCTTGTAGTTCTCCACTCTCAAAGATGTGTTTTAGATGCTCGGTTATCGTCGAGCGTCCTTTGTCGAAAAGTGTTGCAATGGCTTCTTGTGTAGCCCAGATCATTTCGTCTTGGTAATACACTTGTACGCCTTGTGCCTTATCTTCTGCTTGAAAGATAAGGAATTCAGCTGTAGAGTTGCGTATTTGTAGTTGTTGTGCCATAGTTGATATGGTTATTGTTTATTCTTAATTCTTGTTTATTTGTGCACCGATAGCGTTTGAGGCTACATTATCTATATGTGCACCGACATGCTTGTCACCAGCGATATAGTCGCCTTGGACATTATAGATTCTTTGGTGGGGTTGCGAATCAGAAGTATGGATATTATCTTTCTTCCATTTCAAATACTCCATAAAGTATTTCATCATTTCAAGGACTTCTAGTCTGCCGTTATACCACCTATCGCTATACGCTCGTGAGCCGCGGAAGTTTTCAAACATAGTTTCTCGATTGTAGATGCTATATTCTTCCTCATACAAACGATTATAATAGTCATCTATTGTTGGGTCAAGCAATAGTGTATTATCCTCATCCATTTCCTCTTTTATTTGTGCTAAGCGTAGGCGTATATATTCATCAAAACACTCATTTCGCAATCTCCGTTTAATATCTGCAAAACCCATGGGATCTGATGTGTACATTTTTCCAGTTACCAAATATTGTCGGAAGCTTTCTGCCAAAAAGATATTACGACTGAAATCATATACATTATCGAATGATAGTTGATCATATTGACGACTGCTATATAAAAAGTATTCAATTAACGGGTCTTTTTCTCCAGATTGTATCGTAGCATGAATTTCTGATGCTAATGCCACGATGTCTCTGCCATGTACAAACTTATCGAACCAAACTAATGCAATCTCATTCAACCCTTTTCCTCCTATGTCCACTCTATCATAGGTATTAGGTATTTGTGCCCCATGCTGAATAATCAGTGCACGGAGACGAATATTTATTCTAACCAGACAAGCCATATCTGAAATAAATGCATCCGCAGCTTCTTTTGATGGAAAGCACTTTGGAGCCAAGTCTTGCCAACGACCAAGAATGTCCATTCGTTTGGTGAAGTCATCTATTTCATTCAAAAATGTCCACACAACCCCTATCGGAGAAAATTCCTTCATTAAGTGGATTAGCACAACAAGATGTGACAAATAGCTGTGCCAATCTACATCTGCAATCTTTTGTTCGCCACGGTTGATAGCTCGGAGTATATCTAACTCATGAGGGTCTTCTATTTGCTCAGGTTGTTTATTCATGTTGTTTAGGTATTGGGGATGAAAAAATCATATAGTTATTTTGTTCATTTCACGCTGCAAAGGTAGTATATCAAACTGCTAAAAGTTGTCAGTATGTGGAGAAAAGTGGAAATAAAGTGACTGTTTTTTAGTTTTTGTGGGAATGTTTAACGAAGCGCTTCCGTTAGTTCAATTTTATTAATATATTTGTCTAACTGCATTCTTGGTATTTGATCATTTCTAAACACACTTTTAGAATTCAAATTAATTAAATGTTTAGATTCAAATAGTGCTAAATCGGTTAATCTATCATCGTTTTCTACATACTGAAGTTCAACTACTATTCGATAGATTAGCACTAATTCCCTCATAATACCTATTGCTAATTGTCCATGATCAGTTCTTAATTGTATCTTGCCTGCTATTAATAAGTCTTCTATAACATGCAACAATTCTGCATCAGTATATTTAAGGTCTTTAATTTGCTGATAAATGTCTTTTCTAAAAATATAGGTATATGTTAAAAATACAGACACGAAGAATGCACTCATATTTAATTTAAGAGTTCTTACTACGTATTCCAATCGATTAAAATACTTCTCAACCTCTCTCAAACTACATGGGATTGCCTCAAACAATGTTTTTACCATGAGATATAATTGATTATTATAATCAGTATTATCACGTGAAAAATAAGGATTAGGAGTATGTTCTGTGATATATTGATCTAGTTCATGGTGCTTAATTAAAAACTCTATAAACTTATCTACAGATGGTTCTGGCAAGCCATACTCTATATCAACAAATCGTCTGAGATAGTTTTCTGCACTTATATTTGAGCTACCATAGAATCCTTTGATTGATTCATGTAATACAGATTGGTCAACAGACAAAACAAATACAATGTTTTCTATTGAGAAGAGATGTTTGATGCGTTCTAGCATTTCTATTGCATATGTAGGACGACATCTATCCAATTCATCAACAAAGATAACGAGCTTATCTTTACTTCCCTCTTGTTCTTGCAATTGCTTTACATACTCATGGAGCTGTTTTTTGAAGTCTTCAATGCGCTTTGTATGTTCAATGTAATCGTCCAGAACAAAGTCACATTTTACATCATTGCTTAGTCCCTTTTTTAAAGCATCTAACGCAGCATCGCCAATGTACCTATATGCAATAATTTTGCTGGCTATATCAGCAAGTTCTTTGACTGTAGTTGCTATATCCTTAACATGGCTATTCTGCTTTTGTGTTTGTTCCCATATAGTTGATATAACAACCGCGAAAGGATCTTGAATATAATCTTTCTCCCATGCGTTTATATAAACGGTTGAGTATCCCTGTGCTCTCAACTTAGCCTCCCACATCCGAATAAATGTAGTTTTACCATATCCCCAAGTAGCATTGATAGACATAGTGAAACCCGTCTTTGATGTGTCAATCAAAGAAGTTAAAATATCCGCATATTGCTCTCTATCCAATAAATCATTGGCGAAAGGATTATCCGCAGGAATTTCTAATATGTCGGGAGAGAAAATCATTTATAACTATATTTTACTTACTTGCCCATGCGCCAAGTCAAAGCCATTTCCTATAAGTACAATTCTATTCATGGTTAAAGTTTAGTTAAATTAGTGCTGGTATAATTTGTACACATCTGAAAGTGTAATAATTTCATTAGGGCGCATGTCCTTGTAAATGTTAACCCAATCTGGACCTAATGAAATATAATCCCCTAAGCGTAGAACAATATGCTTGTCTTCTTCATCTGAGAGTTTTACACCTTTAATTTGATAATAACCATCTATTTTTCCTACAACCATAGGAAGAAGATATCTAGCATTAAGCAAATTTTGAGAAGGTACTTTCTCTATAACATATTCCTTTGCTCTATGCTCACGATAGTCATCAATATATTTATCTTCCGCACGAACTAATCCTGTGAGAATATTCTTTGGTTGAATAGATTGATTTGGCTCTGAGGTATAATATAACCCCTTCTGCGGAATGACTTGCTCCACGATCTCTATAGCGTTCTTACGCATAAGGTCGGCAATGAAATCTCGCAACATATCATGCTGCTTTACTCCTGGGCGCAAAGGGAAGGCTCCGATATTCACCTCGTCCACGGATTGGCGGAAATGGTCGGTTTCGGTCATCTGACCAGGGAATAAGATATATCCGCCCAGCACTTCTTTCTTCAGTCCATTTTGAGGCGTACTATAGTAGATAGCATCGCGATAGCGGTGCATTTGGTTGATTGCCTCATCGGGTGGCACATCCCTGCCTTTTCGGTCTTGCTCTATGCGGTACTTGGCATCAAAGAGATATGTCAAATTCATGCCACGCTCCAAATCATCCTTGGTGAGTTGCAAGACAATGTCAGGTTTCTGTGGAACAGTTGGCGACTCAAAATGCGAAATACCCATGCGGTCATTTTCGTGCTCGGTATGCTTGGGGTTATAGACTAATTCTGCAAGGGTAATATCACCATTCTTGAATACAATACGCGAGTGTTCGCCTTTGCCCAAATCATAGGTAAAGAGCGAGTGCATCTCCATACGATTTTGGTGGTCGGTTGTGACATCAATATCCTGTTCACGGAAGAGTTCCTTAACCACCTTCTCCACTTGGATAAAGCACCAAATCTCATACAAGGTGGCGATATCCTTGGTCTCCATACGGTATAGACCATCGTTGAGATTGAAGGACTTGCGTAGGATGGCGCTTGTGCGATAAACCTTAGAATAATTGACATCGCGTTGTAGAATAAGCGACTCTTGTTTGAGCCCCTCAAACTTACCGATAGTGCGGAAGAATGGATTGCGCACAAGGTGCTGTAACGTATCAGCAGTAGTTTTGATGCGCTCTTTCTCATGGTCAGAGATATTGAGTTCTAGCACCCGTTTAGCCAATGCGCTATAGCGTTTCTGAATCATCTGTAAGGTATGCTTCAAGAAACGGTTCTCGATGGTATTGTGAGTAGTATGTTGCTCCTCTACGTAGTAGAGATGGCTTTCCTCTTGCTTGTGTTCGGAGAACTGTTGCTCAAGGGTGGTTGTGAAACGGCGTATCTGATCAGCACGTTTGTAGGAGGAGATAGCACGCAAGCGATGGCGTGGGCGTTCGATGATATTCTTGCACGAATGGATAAACTCCTCTTGTAGGCCATGGAAAATATTCCACCATATCAGGTCAAATGATTCGCCATCGCCTTCTGATATGCCGTGGTAGGTCTTGCGCAGATAATCCAAGGAGAGCATGCGATATTCTTGCTCAATATCTTGGAGAATGATTTTCCAATCATGATGGTAATCCAATTTGGTAGATAGCACATCATAGGAGAAGGTAAATCGTTTCTGTACCCCACCCTTGGTGTAAGCGATAGGGAAATCAGCACGACCAATTTCGTTCTCGTAATTGAGGAATCCCATCAAAATATTGCGTTTGGGTTTGTAGGAGAAATGCTCGCAATCTTCAGCACGAGTGCCGATGAATGCAGCATCCGTGACACCATTTACAAACTCAATCCAAACGCTATAATCTGTTTGCTCAAAGAAGAAAGCTCCTTCGTTAGGATTTCCCAATTGGATAGCACCTATATCATCTGCTTTATCTTCATTATATGGCGTAAGGTGCTTTACCTCTGCTTCATCGGAACATGAATAAGTAGAGGTCAAATGATGTGCTCCTTTGAGCAGTTTGACACCTTTCTCCCAACGTTGTTGGAACTTTGTACACTCAAAGGTCAATACAAAATCATTATGTTTGACGCGAAGTAGATGCATTAGGTCCAGTAACTTGTGTAGCCAGATTGTTGCAGTTTGGAGAGCATCTCTTTGATTTTCTTGAGAGAGATGGATTCATTCTCATCCCATTCGCGCTCTTGCATCAATTTTCTCAAAGCATCGAGCGGTGCTTTCACGCGCTCGCTATCACCCTCTATGCGTGGTAGAATCTTCATAGAAGTCATCTCATCGAGAGCGATCTCCAAAGAAGATTCGTTGTCAAAAGTTTTGCGATTAACGGCATAGAGCAAGAACTCGTTGCGAGTACGATATGCTATCTTGAATGGCGTATTCTCCAATTCTTCGTTAACCAGTTTGAGGTATTCAATTACTTGGTCGCAATCTTTTTTATAAACTTTGTAGATATCTTTACCTTCTACGGCGTTACCGATGATTCTATTGCCTACTTCGCCCAACTCGTTTTGTTCCTCATTGGTGAGTCCGCCTTCCAAATCAACCTCGTTCATCTCAATAGTCATTGCACGGTCAAGCACTTTGCGAGAGAAAGAGAATGTGGTCTCGTCCATATTCACAGTACCAATCACAAAAAGGTTTGGAGGAAGGGTGATTCCCTCTTTTTTGAATTGCTCTTGCAATGCGCCATCACTCGTGAGTGTTTGCACCAAATCCCAGAACCATTGTTCAGCAACAGCTGTAATAATAGGGTCAGTAGTGACGGTTCCGTCTTCGTTGAGTTTGCGACTCTCGATAACAGATAGGTATTCAGCAAAGTATTGCTCAACAGGGGCAAGGTTCATCTCGTCTAAGCAAAGAATATGAGGCACATCAAGATTCTCCCATGCTTTGGCAACGAATGGTAAGAATTTGCCTGCAACATATTTCTCACCCTCAATACGGCTCACATATCCGAGCAATTCAGTACTATCATGCCAATTAGGTTTTACTTGAATCATGCAGAAGTTAGAAGGCACTTGCTTAGTTCTTTCCTCGCTATCCGATGCCCAACATGCCTTGGCTATTTGACGAGCTATACGGCTCTTTCCTGTACCAGATATACCTGCCAATAACATAAATGGCTTGGTACGAAGGGCGGCTAAATATGGCAAGTATTTGAGGTTAATTTCAATTGGAGTTGTTTTTATCAGTCTGTACGTTGCATTTTCAAAATCACCTTCTTGTAAAATTTTGTATCTTCCGCTAAATAATATATTAATTGCTTCTATAAATCCATCAATTTGTTCTTGAGTACGGACTTCAAAGTTATTATTTATTAGAACATTATTAAAAATTTCTATATTCTCAAATTCTCCTCCTTCCGTATCTTCTTTTGCAACAAAACAGCCATTGATTGTATAGTAATTATTATAGAAACCACTTCTAGCGAACCATTTTGATTCAAATAATTCTTTCAAGCAGTCTTGTTTGTTGAAATACTTTATACATTCCCAAACAAATTTAGTAGGGTCATCAAAAGCAAATAAGATGATGCCACATTTATCTTCATTAATAGCTTCATGCTGACTTTCATCTAGCCCCGCAGTCAAAAGCATATGCTTCTCGTTTTCCTCAAACAATTCTTCTAATGCATCGTAATTAGAAGTGTCCTTCTTAATGACGCTTACACCGAAACTGCGACCAACTTTATCAACGACCAACAAGTCACCTTCCTCTAATTCGTATCCATGATTTTCCAAAAATCTGTTTAATTTTGTACTAAATCGTGGATTTGTAGCACCTTGTATTTCTATTTCCTCAAACTTTGTTGGCTCAGAACGGTGAAATACAAGTATTGATTCGTTCGACCCATTTTCAACAACATCTTCAGACACGCCAAAGAATGTAGTAACAATAGTCTTAGGAATGTCAATTTGATTCCCACTAGCTTGAGTGGCTGTGAGTTTTCTGATATACAAATTGTTCATATATATTAGATTTAATTAAAATGTTCAAAAAATGCTTTTTTATCATCCCTTTTAAATGGAACTACAATTTTACCTGAGCGATTGACCAATATTTGGATATCATAATTTGCATCAATTTTTAGAATTTCAGCAAAACTATTTAACATTGTTTTAACGCTCGTTATATTACCCATTTCTCCACCAAATAAAGCTGCACCTGCTGTGGCTAAATTTGGTTTTGTTGGATAGTCTTCAATATACTGTACCAAAGCATATAATAAATGCATCGGAGGCACATTGATAAAGCCTCTTTTAGTATAAGGATTCGGTACATAATATCGTTCCATCCATTTATGTAAATATTGCTCCGCCTCTACACGAGTTGGGTCGTGATCAAACCGAGGATAAAACACACCATCCTCACTTTCATAATATAAAGCCATTTGGCAAGCTAATTGGTAAGCAGTATGAAAGAAATCAAAATCGTGATTTCGAAACATATAATCACGGAAAGATTCCTTTTTCATTGCTTTCTTGGGCAACCAAGAAACTAATTCAATCAAGTTATCAACACTAACAGCACGCCACTTGCATATTGGATCTGATTTCGTGGAAGCATATGTTACCATCTGTCTGCCACTTTGATTTCTTGTTGCCATTTTAGTTCCTCCAAAATTCAATTATACGTTGCTCACGTTCTTCAATAATAGCCAAATGTTCTTTATTCTTTCTATTAAGCTCAGCATAATCATCACCTAAGATAGCTCGCTCTTCAACTGTAAGAAGATTCTCGTCCCAAGCTATCTGAATAGCCCATTGTTCTGCCATTGCACGAGCAATACCAGGGAATGTTTTGCTTCTCCATTTTTGACGGTCTTCCTTTGTTTTGGTTTTGGTTAGTCCATCTGAATACCATTTAGGCAATTTTTTTCCACTTCCAAATACAATCCACTCGCCTTTATCATCCGTCTCTTTGCTTGGATGTAAATGGCGCAAGTTTTTTAACCACAAACAAGTTCCTTTAGAATATGGATCTCCAAACATATATGGTTGAATTGTTTGGTCTGGCTTTCTCCATCTTGAGCTCATTATTCCTACAGGGTTCTCAATTGCTATGCGTTTAACTGGAGCATTAGCCAAAAATAGGAAGAACGCAACACCATCTTCTCTATCTTTAGCACGATTTGGGAAACTTGGGTGAGGTCTTCTTTGTTCAATTGGTAGTCCTTTGTCCTCAGGATGGTAATACCATTTTGCTCCACTTACTGCAAGAAAAGTACATGGAGGGTGCGCAATCATCAAGTCCCAATCGCCATTTACAATAGCCTGTTCACCATTTTGGAGAGTGAGATTCGTTTTATCTAATACAGTTGTTATATCATGATTGAAGTGCCATTCAGGATGAGGATCTGCTTCTGCGTCACCAAATCCCGTTCCACTACAATCAAACAGATCACAACTATAAGCATTATGTCCTAATTGGCGATATGCTCTACAAACAGCTTGACTTTCTTCGCAAGCAATCAATATATTTAATGGTCGTATCATTTTATTTTTTATCTAACACATCGCATATTGCAAATGCTATATTTTTAGCAAATTGAACAGGAACTGCGTTGCCAATCATTTTGTAACAATAAGGAGTTGATGCAATAAACTCATAATCTAATGGGAATGATTGCAGGCAAGCTGCTTCTCGAATTGTAATAGAGCGCAATTGCTCTACATCTGGATGGATAAACATCAAGCCATCTTTATGTAAATGGGCCACAATAGTTGGAGATGGTTTATCCCATTCAAGACTACGATACTTAACGTGATTTGATTTTTTACCTGATACCTTGGTGTAATACTCCAACTTATCTTTTTGTGACCACTTATTCATATTATTGGTTAACCAAAGTCTGAATGTTTCAATATCTCGCTTGTTGTTGAAGCGTGGAATATGGAGCGAATATGGATTGCTTTCCGAAATCAATTCGTGAGAAATTTGTCCCTTTCCTCCTTTTATAGGCTCATCTAAAGGACGGAACTTAGGCATATTACCGATAGCATCACGAACTGTTGTATGTTTAGTTTTCTTGCGAGCGGTTAGCGCATCATACATATCCTCTAAATTGATCTCTGCACCTTCTTTCACTCCTATAATGATAATTCTATTGCGCTTTTGAGGAGTTTCATAATCCTCTGCACAATATACTGCATTCTTCAAATTTTCAGGTGTTCGAATTGCGTAACCAATAGCCTTAAATGCTTCGTAAATACGAATAGTTACAGGCTTATATCCTGGACATGCACTTAACAAACCGGGGACATTTTCGAACACGAAAGCCTTAGGTTTGAAATGGTCAACAATCTTCACAAAACTCTCAAACAAGTAGTTTCTGTAATCCAATTTCATGGAATTAGGATCTTGTGCTCTACCTGCGATAGAGTATGCTTGACAAGGAGGACCACCAATAATCAAGTCAACAACTTTGCCTTTGCATAGTCCAACCAATCCCTTCTGAACAGTAAACTCTGAGTTATTCGCTGCATATAGTTTTTGAGTTTCCTCTGACCATCCGCCATAAATCAGTTCCTCTGTTTTTTGCACGTCGAAGCAGATCACTCGTCTCTTAGCTTCCTCCTCTGAATGGTTCCATTTCTGCACAAGACGATTACGCAACGTATTCACCATTGGCATCTCCCACTCAACATGAGCAAGAGCTTCAAAACGCTTGGTTTGCAAGAATCCTTCTGTCAATCCTCCGCATCCTGCAAATAAATCAATGAATGTATATTTCTTTTGTTTTGGCATTTATTAACTCCTCCAAATAATTTTATTCTGCACAACTCTTTCAATCAAATTATTTGCACTTCCACTGCAAATAAGTCTGCAATTACAAACTTGACATTATTACCATTAGGAGATACACAATAACTGTATCGGTTTTCTTGAACTGGAATCCATTGGCTCAAACAAGAACATACTTCATTATTCTTTGGAATAAGCACAATATTATTCAGCAAACTACGACTTCCAACTTCTGGCAGTATATCTCCAATATATGGCTTAAGGAATAATTGTTTTTGCAAATCGGACATCTCTTGCAATAACCACATAGATATATTATATTTACTATCCCACAAAAGTGCACTATTCTCATATGCAAGATGACCAAAAGCTAATTTATACATAACTCTTTTGAATCTATCTTTTTCATAATCGTATATAGCAACTCCCCCAAAATCTATTATTTGTGAGGCTATACGCTCTTGCAGTTTAGGCGAGTGCAAAAGGGTTTTGCGTGTCTTCTCTCTTTGGATTTTATGAGGATCTACCGTATTCTCCTTCATGCAATCAATAAAACAAGAAACATATTCTTCATCTATAGAGAACTCATAATTGCATTTATGACAGCAAGGAACAACTGGCATGTTTTGTGGGTATGGTTGATCAAGAAAACACCGAGATGGTACATGATCTTCCGTCTCAGCGAAACTACCACAATACGCACAGCAATTGTTTAGTCTATCATCTGCATAATATGTTTTGTTCGGATTCACGATATGTAAGAGTCTTTGTGTTTTTAGAATTACTGTTGCCGTTTTTATTTACTGTTATCTATTTTATAATCATATCCTTTTGCAGGTAGAAAAGTACATCGGCTATTTTACGATAATGCTCTTTATCCTTATGTTGGGTTAGACATTTGACAATTTCCCTACTAACTTGAAACTTAAATCTTTCTCGGAATAAAGAATAGTCATGAATCGTTTCCACAGAAATACTATTACATAGAGCATTAACAAGAGCTTTGTTGTAAATATCTATATCACTCCTCGAGAAACCTTCTATTATTGTTTTATGTAGAGTTTTCCAATGGCGTGCATCATCCAAACTTGTGGGCATTTTGCCAAATCCAACCGCATTAACTAATTTGTATTTCTTAATAAACTCAGCAGAGTTGCAAGCTAATAAAAAGAGACGTTTGTTAGTCAATAAGTTTACATTCTCTCTTCCGAATAATTCTGTCTCATCACTTCCACTTGCAAATAAACTATCACTTGTACCATGACCAAGAAATAAAACTGCGTCAGCTTTCTTAACGGCATCATAGATTTCCCCCAAAGTATCATCATCACTATCTACATCATATCCTATTTGAGTGGCAGATAATGTGGTGCAAATATGATCACACACCCCCTGCAAGAAGTCGGTTGTATGATCTCTCTCCAAAGAATATATGCATACTATTTTACTCATGGTTTACTGTGGTAAGATATGCGATTGTTTGAGATAGAATTGCTTCAATCCACTCTTCCGACCTCGCATCAGAATTATTTTCTATAATATCTGCAATTTCTCCAAATGATTTTTCTTGAAATTCAGGATAGCAAGATTGGAAAATAAAATCTTTATTTGAACGCAACAATTTAATTAGACGTTTTTCTACAGAATCATTTTGCTCGATCCGTAAATATTGAATGAGTCTTTCTTGATAATCGGTTCTATCTATACAGTCAATGATTTGGGCTTTAATGAGTTTGTTTATTCCTTCCACTAGCTCATCAATAGTTGCTTCATTATGTTCTTTGCCTACTACATTCGCTATCACCTTATTCCAGTTACCAGAATAAATAAAGAATTTCAATTTGGGGCGTATTTCACGCACCATGTGAATTACATTCAATCCTGTAAAATCATCACCACATTCCAAATCGAAATCAGTCAGTGCAATATCAACGCGTTTTAGTTGAATACGTTCCTTTATTTGGTTCTTTAGTTTATCTATATCTAATTCTTCTGAATTGTCTTTCTTTAATTTTGCATCTGCAGTACGAATTGGTATAAAATCTAAATCAAAATCATTGGACAATCTAGTTGTTATGCTCTTGATCACTGCAGTCTGTGGCTTATCATCAACCACTAATATACATTTCTTTTGTTTCATAATTCTTATTCAAATGTTAAACGGAAAGTTGCACCTGTATTAAAGTGCAGACCATTTCCTATGAACTGAATATCCCCATTGAGACTATCTCTCATACGTTCACGAATTGTACTTAATCCTATGCCAGATCCTCCTCTACGATTAGTGATCCCTTCTTCAAAAATACTCTCGGCAGTGAAAGTATTCAAATCAACTCCCACACCATCATCTGTAAAATCAACAATGTATGTTCTGCCATCCCTTGAAAAATCTACTCGTATTTCTGTTGCACCTGCTTTATCTGAATTACTCTTAAGATTGTCTAAAACTATAGACAAATCCAAAACAGGAATTTTTTTCTCAAGAGGCTCTACTATTGTTGAATGATATTGTATCTTTAGAGTTTTTTGGTAATTTGCAAAATACTCTTTCACAAAAGTTTGAATATCTACCAAATTAGATTGTGCTAATAAAGTCAAGTCGGCTTTTGTGATTAATTTTGATAGTTTGTTTATTTTTCCCGTATGATATTCCAATTCATCTAAAGATGTTCTTAAATCATGTATATTATTATTTTCCCATTGATTTTTAGCCGTTTTAATAACACTTATTGCATCATTTGATGAAATTAATATAACATGCATTAAGTCGCGAACATCCTTTGATGTGTTTTGGGTAGCCTGAAGATATTTGTTTTTTTGAATTTGAGCATCTAAGTTCTTTTCAGCTTCTTTACGTTTTTTTTCAGCTTCCTCTTTTAGGCGTTCAGCTTGTGCTATACGCTCATCAGCCTCTTTTTTTGTATTTTCAATCTCGCTATCTTTTTCTTTAAGTTGTTTTTGAAGAAGTTCTATAATACGAGTTTGTTCTTCAATAGTCTTCTTATAAGCCTGAATCTCAGTTATCGCTTTTGATGTGGCTTCATTAGTTGTATACTTTGAAAAGGCAGACAATTGTTTTTCAAGTTCTTCACTTTCAGTAGCCTTTTTTCGTAATATCTGTGCTAGTAATTCTCCAGATATTTTTTTATTTTCGAAATCAGCTAATAATTGTTCAAATTCTTTTTCGGCAATGGCCTTCTCTTCTGCTATTTTTGATTCAATGAGAGTTTCGTTTATGTACAACTCAACAACTTTTTTAGGAATTGCACTAATTATAGAATGTATACTTTCGTAAATTCTATTTTGTTTGATATTATTATCTTCTTGATATCTTAAGTTATCCTCTGTTAATTCTCCTTTTATGATTTTTTTCTCAATTTCTGCAATTTTATTTTTATCTTCATCAGGAATACTATCCCAATTTAATCCATCAACAACATATCGCTCTAATCTTCTTAAAACTTTATAAAAGATTCCTTGTTTCCTATCTGTCAGTAATGCATAGTTATCATTCTTGACAACACCTTCTCGACTAGATATTATTTGAAATGCATTTTCTGTATCTAAAATCTCTATTTGTCCAACCAAATCGCGCGCACTAATAAAACGTGCATAACCTTGAATTCGTCTTTGCTCTAATTTTAACCAATCATCTCCTTCTTCGCCATAAGGGGAGATACGAAATCCATTCAAGAATAAAAATATCGAACCATAATCAACAGGTCGAATTCCTGTTTGTTTAGTAAAAAAGGCTTTTGCATAAGTATTAAGAAAATACAAAGTAATTTTAAAATCCTTTATCGCAGGGTAGTAATCTGAATATTCTTTTATCCAATATATTACTTCTCCCTTGTCTTTCAATGTAGTAAGTATCTGTGTGCCATTTTCGATAGTAGTACATTCAATACTTGTGGTTTTAAAATCAAGTTTTCTAAAAATAGTATTTTCTATCTTTCCGATGAATTGATTAACTTCTTCTTTGCAAGCATTTTCAAACTTAAATTCATCGGCATTTAAGTAAATACCGAAGTCATTTTTTTCGAAAGCCTGATTAGGATTTATGAGCTTTTCAAGATATTTTTTAAGATTAACTAATTTATCTGTTACCCATTCTTCAACATTATAACTAACCCAATTACTTCTTAATTTGATAATCTCTAATATCACACCATGTTCAAAAGGAGTAAACCCTCTCTGGAGTAATTCGCTACTAGATATTATTTCATAATCTAATGCTATTGATTGTATTTCTGTTGCTTGATTGTCTATTTCAAATTTTTCCCAATCAATTCTCAACACAACATATTCTTCTCCACTTTTTTTTGAGTATAAGTTAAGGTATTTTCCCAATCGATCACAAGAGAAACGGCCAACTCCTTTGGCTCCTGCCATCATACGATTATATTGCCTATTATTTGCTTTTTTTTCAGAATAGGCAATATTGAGCCACTTATCACGAATGTCAGCAAGATCCATTCCCACGCCATCATCTTGAATGATTAATCGAGATGTCTTCTCAGAATATCCTTTTATATGGCTATCGTCATTTTGTTTGAGGTTGCAGAACGAAATATCAACCCTCTTTGCGTCTGCGTCAAAAGAGTTTTTGACTAATTCAAGTATAGCAATATTATCATCATTGATAAGATCCTTACCAATAATGCTTTTAATCTGAACATTGGTTTTGAAATGCAATTGTTCCATATTACAACATTTTTAATAATACAACACCTGCCAACTCTGCAAAGAGAGGTGGAATAGCATTGCCGACTTGTGTGCATCGTGGTACTTCTAATTTGCGCATTTGTCCACCAGTGGTGTATTTCTTTTTGAACTGATACCAATCCGGAAAAGATTGAATACGAGCGCACTCGCGCACGGTCATAATGCGAGGTTCACAGTAGTGTAAATAATCATCTGGCTGTCCAGTGATAGTAGGAGATACAGTATGAGGATCAAGAACTGTGATACCACGCTGCAGAATTCCCCAAGGTTCACGAGCCTTACCGTCAATACGTTTGCCCCTAATAGGATATTCCGCTAACAAACGATTGTAACATGCTAATTTTCCTGCAGTATGTTTAGCAAAAGCATGGCTATCGGCAGCATCACCCTCTATAAACTGTTCGCCTCGTAAATATTGCTGATAAGCAGATAAGACAGGACCGTATTTGCCTGCCATAAATCCCTTGCGATCACACGAAGGAGTTTCTCCGTAACTGCGTAATAAGTCAGAAATAGCCTCCTCTAATGTCGTAGTTGTTGATAGGTTTTTCTTCTTCAAGAAGGATTTTCTCTTGTCTTTAAGAAGAGTCTCAAACTCAGAGGCGCTGCGGTTTAATTCTTTTTGAATTCCGACCAAAATAAAACGTTTACGGCGTTGTGGAACTCCATACTCAGAAAAGTCAATTATATGTGGACACACATTATATCCCAATTTTTCCAACTCTTCTACTACTATCTGAGAATAAGGACGCGTGTTGTCATTCTTATTTTTCTTGAAAGCATATGTAAAGCCTTTTACGTTCTCAAAGAGAATCATTTTAGGCTTGACGTGGTCAATAAATCGAATATACGAAAAGACAAGTTGGTTACGAATATCATCAGCCACACGTTTTCCTGCCATGGAAAATCCCTGACATGGAGGACCACCCGCAACAAGATCAACCTTGCCTCGTAAAGCTTTTAATTGGTCTGAATATTTTTCAAGCACCTCATTGATGTCATGTGCCGTTTTAGGTAACCATTCTGGCCAGTCAAAGTGCTTTTTGCTTTCTATAAGGTTGTGGCGCAATGTTTCAAATGCGAATTCATTTTTCTCTATGGCAAACAAACCGTGCCAGCCTGCCTGATACAAGCCTAAACTAAGTCCTCCGCATCCTGCGAAAAGATCAATAACGGTATGTTTATTTTTCTTCATATTCAGCTTCCCAATTAAAAAAGACATATTTTAGCGCGCAAAGATACAACTTTTTTTGCATATATGCAAATATTTGGGTAGAAACTCGGGATTTTAGTATTTGAAAACCAATTTCGGGTGCAAAATTACTATATCAAACTGCTAAAACTTGTCAGGTTCTCGAAAAAAGTTTATTTTTTTGTTTTTTTGCAATCTTTTCCTTGTTTAGTTATTTTTCTTGTAGTTTTTTGATCTCTTTATCGAAGTCAGAAACTCATTCGCCCTGCTGAAGCATATATATGGCTTTTTGTTGCTCAATCTCTTTGATAGTAATTTAGATTGTCCCGACAGTGTTGGGAAAATGTTTGGAAATAATTTGAAGAACTGAACATTAGAGTGTAGGGTGTCTAATGTTTAAGGTTTAAAGTGCACTAACCAACCATTCTGCTGCACTCACAATATGAACCTTCTTGCCTTCGTGCTCAATTATGCCAGTTTCTCCATACATTACAATTAGTGTTAAGTTGTCGCAATGTGTCTTGTTTGACGCTTTTATCAGTCCGCCCACTTCTCGATTGAAGAGTTTGGTAGAAGGGTTACTAAAGTCGTATGTCACTTGTATCAATTCCTGTACCTTGGAAGCTTGTGTACGCACAAAGTCAACAGCAAAGCGATTACTTTCTCGTAGAAAATATAGTTGTTCATCCGCATATTTCTGACGGCGCAGCAACTCAATTGCAATGATATTCTCAAGACGCCAGCCTAGATTATCGGTCTGCAAAGAATTGTCTCTATTGCTTAGAAAAGCATTATCAATAATGTAGGATTTAAGATTGCTTTGTCGCTCTACGCTCTTAAAAGAATACTTGTGAAGAATACGTGCAAGGTAGGCAGTATTGAGGTATGACACATAATTCTTGACCGTTTGTACCGAACGAATAGCATATGTTTCGCGGATATTCTCAAAGTTGATTTCTTGGCAAAAATTATCGATTACAGTATCTGCCACTTGTCGTAATGATGCAGGATAACGTACTTTATAGCGTTTGCATATATCCTTCTTAATAACCGTATCAAGCAACGCTTTTGTATATGCAGTTTTATCAATTGCACCATCCATAGTTTCTGGGAAACCACCCTCCATGAGATACTTATTGAGTGCATGACCACGCAAACCAACAGCCTTAGTGTGTTGCCCTACTATATCAATATTGTTGATACGACAATATTCTTCAAACGAGAAAGGAAATAGGCGTATCTCGTTGTATCTTCCAGTAAGGTGCGTAATTAGTTCATCGCTCAAGAGGTTGGCATTACTTCCAGTTAAAATCAGGTGTATTCCCTGGCGCAAAAGTCTATTGACAAACAATGGCCAACGAGGCGCATTCTGAACTTCGTCAATAAATAGATGAGTGTAGTCGCCATAAATGTGATATAACATCTCTACTATATCATTCAATTCGGCTACTTGTATATCAGCTAAGTTTTCATCGTCAAAATTAACATAAGCAAATCGAACACCGCTCTCCATTAATACTTTTTGACAGAGCATGGATTTACCACTACGACGCACACCGATTACGACTTGCGCTAATTTGCTATCTAAGTCTATTTTCTTCTCCTCTTGTCGATTTAGCAAAGCATTGCAATCGGTATTAAGGATTTCCTGTCGCTGATCCTCTAGAATAGTCTTTAAATTTCTCATAATAGAATGGTGTTAAAAATCGCGACAAAGTTACAAAAAATAAATGAAACATACAAATAAAATGTCTTATTTTGCAAATTTTCGCATGTTAAACCGTCTTATTTTG
>Ga0233366_1000285_pt1 | contig 19977 bp, 6 predicted proteins | sample ElkDunMinimDraft_23_FD_191536 | JGI IMG/M metagenome (GOLD analysis project Ga0233366, IMG submission 191536) | Fecal eukaryotic communites from dung pellets of Tule Elk in California, USA - Elk Dung C4 | ecosystem: Host-associated > Mammals > Digestive system > Large intestine > Fecal | place...
TTTAATTTTAGTATTTAATTCATTGTATGTATCAAACTCACCATTTATGATAGAACTAAAGGCATCAAGTAAGATTTGACTATTTTGATAGTCTGGGAGTAAAGACTGTTGTAATTCAAATGTTAATGGTACCTCAGTACCCATTAATCTACTATCGTCATCTTCAAGGAACCCATTCTCTCTAATAGTAGTATTATAAGTAATTTCTTCATTTATTAAGTATGGACCTATCTCAGTATATCCATTCTTTTCATTAGGTATATTTTTTAATACAAAAGGTGTAACATTTACAAGTCTAGGAGAACTATAGAACTCATCCCACTTTACGTTAATAGTCATAGTATCCTCATAGTAGTCATAGTTAACTTTTAATACCAATGTATTGTCAGTCTCTTTACTATACTTAAATATATCACCATCTTTATCAAAAACGTGAGGTTTTGAAGTTAAATAAGGTAAGTTGTTTTCAAATGTATACAAGAAAGAACTTGTAACGTCAACACCATTATATTTTACACTCCATCCTTCAAATCCAGGTACACCATTTCCAATAAACTTACCAATATATGTATCAAATAATCCTATAGGGAATTTAATGATATGATAATCCATAGAACTATCATTTCCACAATTTGAGACAGTTATAGTGTTATATGCTTGCCAAGAACGAATTCTGAATTTGTCTCTATTATTTGCAGTTTCTGTATTTTCTTCAAGAACTTTTTTATCAAAAATAAAGTTTCTATCCACCATTCTACATTCTGCAAGATTATTAAAATATGGGTCTGTACTATCAATATGACTTGGTATTAATTCAAAATCATACTTATCGTCAAAACGTTCGTCTCCAATAAATACTGCAAACTCACGAGTTCTTGCCTCTTCTTGACCAACTGCACGTTTTTTAATATCCCAGTCATTATAGTAAACAGTAGTAATTTTACCCAAGTCTACTACAGGGATAGCAACTTCAAAATTAAATACGTCTATATTAACATTCAAGAGTCTTGTTTCATATGCAGAAATAGAATTTCTAGAAATCAAGAAACTTACTGCATCAACAAGACCTTCTCCACCATTAGCTCTTTCACCACCTTGGTTAAAGATTAATGGACCAGAAATATTGTATGCGTTAGGATTGTTACATACAAGGTCTTTACTACCCATATAATTATCTTCACTAGCGTCTTCGTCATATTCCCATCCGATAGGTTTGAATATTACATCAAGAACTTCTGAGTTATCATCTTGCATAGTATTGAAGTTAAAACCTGTATAAACATATTTACCTGTAACGTCAACATTATTCTCAAGATTAGCTCTACTCTCAGTGAAGTCATACTTACGTACAACTATAGGGCAAGTAGCATTTCTAAACTCAATACTAGGTGAAGGCATAATGTCGTTAATACTTGGAGACCAAGATAATAAGAACTCTTTCTCATACATTACGTCTCTATAACTATAACTAACCTTAAATCCAAGGATTTCACCGCCTTTAAATATTGTACCATTAGATTCAAAATTAAATAAGTTTCCATTTATAGCTGTGCCAAGGAATTTATCAATTCTATTAACAAAACTCAATGTATTTTCGTTAATAGTTATCCAGTCATTAGCGTCTACATATGCAGTGTATACTGTATTGGCCATAGTTTTACTCATACGGAATTCAACATTAAATTTTCTACCTGTTTCATCCAAACTATCCAAGTCATTATACAAGTTTCTACCATTTTTATATACAAAGAATGGTTCTGTAAATGTAAGAGGTTCAGTTATCTCTTCACCATTGTAAATTATAATAGGAGATTGTTCACCTGTAGAGTCAATATCATATGCAGCAAATACCTGAGGTTCTACGAATTCACAGGCAGTAAATTCAGTATGTACTTCCCAAGGGGTTTTTTCTTTGTCATTATTGTTTCCACTAAGAATAACGTCTTTTTTAAACTTACCACCAAATACCTCTCTACTAACACCTGTTCTGTCACCATTTTCAATGAACATTTCACTATTATATGAAGTAATTTCATTACCTATAGCGTCAGTTAAATAGATATGGTCACCGTTTACATTCTTTACAAAATCTTTTTCAAATGCAGCTGGGTCTTTTTGCCAAGGTAACTCATACTTCCACATATCTGTATTATTACGAGTTCCACCATATCCATAGTTAGATAAGAATACACCTGTTATAGGTAAGTCTATTTCCGAGTCTTCCTTATAAATATTATCTAATGGGGTGTTTGTAAATCTTATAATTTCCCCACCGTGAGTATATGGCATATAAACTTTTGAAGAAATAAATCTCTTATTTCTAATAGGGAAGAATCCTTCTTGATTATTATACCAATATTCAGTACCGTTATAGTTTAATTTTGAGTACTTAGTTTTATCTTCCTCACCATCATTATAAGTAACCGTACTGATAGTATTTTCTGAAACACCTTCTGCGACTGTAGAGTTCAAATATTCTGCAAACTCTTTATCATCAGTGAATAACAAGTCTCTAAGATGAGTAATAGTATTAGCCGTATTATTCAAGTTTATAATTACTCTAGGGAACTCTCTGTCTGTATTAAAGTAGTCAACCTTTACTTTTTGTACACCGATTAAAGACATCATAACCTTGTCTTCTTTTCTTGCGACAGGGTCTTTTTCTGCGTCAACTAAACTACTATACTTTGTATTATATGCAGAGTCATAAATCTCAAAAGAGTTTTCACTTTTAACCCTTGTTGCAAAATTACTTGCAGTATTATAGTTATGACCAACAAACATATAATTACCAGATGCATCACAAAGTTTAATTTCTGAGTCAAACTGGTTTGTCATATAATCTACTTTTGTAATAGTAGTTATTGGTTCTTCACCCTCAGCAGATTCAATGATTTCATCTTCATTAAGCTCTATTTCTGTGTAAGTATAATATAATTTATCCTCGTCTTCTGAGTATGCAGGGTATCCAAATGGTTCATTGCGTTTTTCTTCTTCTGTTAAAAGTTCACGATATGAATAAAATCTATTTGCATATTGTTTTCCGTCAACTTCTACTACTTCTGCAACCTTTAAGTCACCCCAGTCATTAATATACTTATTGATATTGTCAGTATTCAAATACTTGTACTGGTCAGTTATATCTGCCTCAGTTCTGAATGATATCAATACATCAACCTTACCGTCACCTGTTGGGAATAATCCACCGGATAATGAAACAAAGTCTAGTCCTTTATCAGTAACTACAATATCTTTTGTAGTTATTGCTTGAGAACTTGCAAGGTGGAAGTAAGACGCATTTTTTGTTACATACAATCTGTACTTTGCAGAAGGGGCTGTTGAAGTAGTAAGATTATTATTAGATACAGAAGCCGATAAAATGGTTCTACCTCTCATACCTACTGAACTATCAATATCAAATTGTTCAGAAATTCCGTATTCTTTATCTTCGTCAGTAAGAGTCTTTATTTCAATATTATTTTCAAAATCATAAAGTCCATTGTCATTTATATTCAAAATATAACCAGAATTATTAAATACTTCTTCACCTGGTGTAGAACAGTAGAAATAATATTTATTATTCAAGAATCTTATAGAAGTAATATAATAACTTAATGAAACTGATTCCCCTAATGAAGGCAAATTAGCCTTTCTGAAAGAATTTCCACCGTCGTTTGAATAAAGTACAGTTGGAGTTGTTAAGTTTTCATATTCTGAGTTTTCAAACAAAGAGTTCAAATATTCTTGATTAACATGCTCTTCACCTACTGCCTTTTCATAATCACTTTTAATTTTATCTCTACTTAAAGTATATCCACCCAATATAATGAGGTCTTCTCTTATATAAGAGCAAACTGGTTTGAAAATAGAGTTAAGACGTTTATAAATTGTCTGAGGCACACTTATAACATTTTCACTATTATTGTCGGCATATATAAAGTAGAAATTTGTCTTTATAGTATCGTCAACATATGTATAAATGAAATTATCAGGGTAAGAACCAACAGTCCAGTTATTCAAATTTTCAATATCATCACGTTTTGTAAGTTTTTCAAGTCCAACACGATATAAGAAACCTTGCTCGTCTAACATAAACAAATTATTGTCAGTAAATTGTGCCTTATTTATGTTAGAAGACATGTTTAAGTCGTCGTCTAATGTATATCCGAAAATCTTACTTAAAATATATACATAGTCACCATATGCTGCCTCATAATTAAAGTCAGTGTAGTCTGGTTTCAAAGGAACATCTAACTCATAAGTAAGACCGTCCTTAATCATTGCCATCTTCTTTTTACATACACCTGCAGTATAAAGCTTATCAGGAATATTTCTTTCTACAAATCCTATCCTTGGGAAATAAAGTTTGATAGACCAATTTGTAGAAGTATGAGTATATGTAATACGGAATCCGTAAGAAGTATTAAGAGTAGTTGTATTAAGATTCTGTCCTTCAACAGTTGATACTGCCTGACCAATAATTTCTTTGAACTGGTCAAATGTTGCAGTGTTAGTATATATTCCTAACCAGTTCTTTATGTTTGTTATTGCTTGACTAGCACTACTATTAATCTTTACACCGTTAACAAGAATACCACTTGAAGAAGTACTTAAACTATCCAAGTATTCTTTCATTGCAGTACCTATATCCTCAGCGAAAGAACTTAATATCTCTACATCCATAGAACGATAAATAGTTTCTTCTCTATTAGAGAAGATAGGTGCTTTAGCATATTTCCAATATGATTCACCTGTAACTCTACCATTATATCCATATTCAAATGTGCCGTCAGGGTTTTCAAGTTTTTCTACTATTGCAGTAGGAGACTTGATAAAGAAATCTCTTCCCTTAGCATATAATTGATAATTACCTATTGTATCAGAAGCAACTAATGCTCTACTGTTAATAGTGTCAGAAATATTTAATCTGTTGCCTACAAATTTTAACTCCATAGTGTCAGTTAAATAAGGTCCACAACTAAGTGGTTCTTCAACTTCATAGAAGTCATATTTCTTTGTAGTATTTGTTGCTGGAAGAGACTCTTCTGTATTTAACTTTAATGTACCTCTTCTAAGTGCAACGTCTTTTGTAAATACAAGATTTAATTCAGACTCAACCTGTCTAACGTCTTCAATGTTAGTAGTATAAGTTTCACCTGCAATACCACTAATAACACTGTTTTGGAAGTCAACAAACTGTTCAATATCTTTTACTGCGTCAACCTTATCTGAACCTATTTCAATCTTTTCATCTGTATTAGAATTGAAGTCACTACCATATGCAGCGAGAGGAGTTCTAACAGGGTCACTACCCTCTTCATTAGTAATAGTATATGTAATAATCCCTGCCTCGTCTGTAAACATAGGAGACATATATAATATACCAGATATTTCACTTGGTGTTTCTTCTGTTGTAAATCCATAAATTGATGAAGTTACAGAGTTTATATCTGTCCCCTCTTTTACCTCTACAAGCCAAGTGTCATTATCATAATCAAAGTCCAAACTGAATACTTCTTGAGATTCAGTTAAATTGTCATTATTTCTACTTGTTGATAAAATTGCACGACTACAGTCAATGGTATTCCCAATTGAACCAATATCACAATTATAATTATAATATGCAATACCGTCTTTAGTTATTGCCATGAACATATCTCTAACAAATTTGAGACATACAATTTTATTACTTTCTTCAATTACATTTCCATCATAAGAAATTTCTATCTTTAACTTATTTTCCAATGGGCTGTCAGTAAGTGCATATGCAGAAATTAAACTATCCCCAACTCCTAACTCTACAATTGCCTTATCGAAGAAATCTTTATCGTCATTAGGTGCAATCAAATTATTTGGAGTAGACAAGTCAATAGTTGCTTTAAATGGTAATGTATTTTTATAATATATAAATTCCCTATTAACAGCAGGTTTATTAAAACTGTCTTGTGTAAGGGATTTAGAAATCTTTACATTCTTTAATGTAGGTGGGTCGTAAATAACTGTATTATCATTTACGAAGTCAATATTATTTTTAGGGTAATTAGTAACTTTATATGAGCCACCTTCGTCGTCAAATGAGAATATTGTAGGTAAGAAGTTATCTACAGAAATAGCGAAGTTTACTCTTTCTGCAGTATTTTCAGGCTGACCAATATATGAGGCATAAAGTTTACCGTCTTCTGTAATACCCTTTATAGTATAGTCAATGTTCAAATAATTACTAAATAATATAGGCTCTAATGCCTTATTGTAAATAGAACGTAAATCAATTTTTTCTACTTTCAAGAGTCTGTCACCTACGTCTATTTTTTCTACATTGAATGGAATATCTTCAAGTGCAGATAAAGTAGGAGTAGTAGTAATCTTAGAATTATCACTATCCAAGGACTCTTTAAGTTGATAAACACAAACTGTGTTTAATACATTCTTAAAGTATTTCTGTTCATTAAACTTAATTGCAAATTTTTCAAGTTTGTCACCAAAGTTAGGATTATCTACATTCTGATTAAAATTATTTGAGTCTACACCGTTCTTACGACTATACATATAGAATGCTTCATTATCTTGGTCATAGTAAATAGAACCGTGAGTAATTTCAAATGTACAAGGTTTATCATAATTAATAGTACCATTGTCGTTGTAACTATACCCTTCACCAATAAACTTAGGGTCAACAGTAAACTTAAAGTCATATGAACCTTCAGTAATGAAACGTCTTGGTAAAGTAAAGTTTGAGTTAGCTGCATCAATTTTGTTAGTAATACTTACCTTACTAGTATCAATATAAACTGGCCACTGCTTACCATTTTCGTCAGTATTTTTATATGCAAGAATAGTGTCACCAATTGCAGCTGCAAACTCTGTGTCAAGGGTATTTCCATACTTTTTCATAGGGATAGAAAGACCCATCATACAATTTCTGTTAAGTTTATAAAGTTGCCATTTGTAAGCCTTTTCTGTTCCAACTGCATCGTCACATCTACCAACATTAAGTAAACAAATTGAATCACCTACATCAATCTTAATACCATACTTTTCAAAGTACTTTCTATATTTCTCACCACCAACATATGTGAAGAAAGGAATATATCCAGTATACAAACTTCCTCCGTCTGAAGTCATTAAGTGAGTATTAGTATTTTCAGTTAAAGTCATTAAAGGTTTTTTAATAATTTTACCGTCAACAGTAATAATGTCACGAAGTAAAAAAACATCATTTATGTTATTTACAGTTGTAGTAGCATCTCCTGCTACTACTTCTGTAGGTCCAACACCATTATTGTTCAAATATGAGTAATAATTCAAACTTAACAAGTTTGAAGTAGGCATACCTGTGTCTACTCTAATAAGATATTGGAGAAGTCTTTCAAATAGGTTAATACCCTCTTCTGGGATTTCAAAAGATTCAGGTACGTCTTTCTCTAATATACCAAGGTAGTCTGCCAATTCGTTATTAGACATATTACTTGAATTTGCAGAGATAGGAGGATAGTTAGTATTACTTGTTACATACCCTTTAATCCCATTAGGCATAATAAAGTCTAAACCATCTCCTAACAATCCACAGAATTGGAACTTCTTTAAGAACCAAGACTCATCATATTTTATAAGAGTATCACCTTTTTCAAAAGTCAATGATATTTTATCAGTAAGAGGCTGATTATTTTCGTCTACATAAGGTTTAAGTTCATTTAATACAGAAGTTTCTGTAATAGTACAAATCCTGTTACCTGTTACCTTAGGTAAAGAAATCTTACTTTCCTCATCCTTAGAAATAGTAATCCCTCTAAGGAAAGAAATATTACTATTGTTTAATCCTACCATGCTTGCAGTAGGTCTTTCACTATCACCTTCAAAATACCAAGAGTCAGCCTTATAGTTCAAAGGTTCCAAAAGATTTACACCACTCATATCAGAACCTAAAATCTGGATTCTGCAGTCGTCTGATAAGTCAGTACCTGTGTTATCAAAATATTTCAATAATCCTTGGAAAGCCTGTTTATAGAACGAAACGTTTGTAATAGTAAGTAATCCTGAACCTGTTTCCTTATTAGAGTACCTTGCTACAGTGTCATATTCTCCAAGAGGAATTTCCATAATAGGGTTTTCAATATTTTTAAAATAGTCAGAGTTTATATCTTCCTGATTAGTTTCAAATGTCTGACCATATACAGTTACCCTTCTAAGTTCCCCACCCTCTTTATAGAACTCAGAGTTGTCGTCATAACCGTAGTGGGTTATATTACCATTTTTATCTTTAATATCCTTTGGATATTTATAGTCATCATAAACACTTACACCCCAAATATTAGGATATGTAACATCATCAATATTCTTAAACCATCTACTTCTTCCTGCACCACCAGTACCAATCTGTGCATAAACAGGAATAGTAAGTTCGTCACTTGAATCACTTACTTCTGGCCATTGGTGAAGACCGTTAATATTCATAGTTATAAACCTTACACGAGTATTAGGGTCAGTATATTTCTGACCACTTATAAGAGTATAATAACCAGAAGTGTCAGTTTCCATCATAAGGTTTGTACCAACATTTACTTTATCAGTAGCTTTAGAAGAGTATTCAAGAGAGTTATTAACATAGTCAAGCCAATCTACACTCATCAATGTTGGGCTAATACCCTGAATAGATGGGTAGTTAAGAAGTTTATTCAAGTTAAACTCTACAAAAAGTTCATTGTTAAACTTAATATCAGAAGGCATTAACAATTTTGTAACATTACCTTTCTTGGAATTTTTATAGAGGTCTGCATAAACTTCTTCCATAATAATGGTAAATGTATCTTTATTTACCTTAATCTTTTCACCATTACTATCTAATTCATATTTTCCGTTTTCATCAGTCTTGAATGTACCTTGTACATTATGCAAGTCAAACAATGAGATATCTACTAAACTATCGAGAATTGCCTCTGAAACATTTGGCCACTGTGGAGAAGGATAAAGTCCCTGCTTAAAAGGATTAAACTCCTCATAAAGACCGTTATTATAAAGGTCTTGCTGATAAAGGTCTATATCGTCTGTAGTGTCGTTAATAGTTATATTTGTTTTAACAAGATAATTAAGTACAAATGTACCTGATTGAATTAAGTTTGTACTAACAGTAACATATCCATCACCAACACTTGTAATAAATACGTCTTCATCGTCTGAGTCAATTGTAGGACCAGTAACAATGTCACCAACTGAAAGGGTTTTAGACATTTCTTTTGCCATATCAGACTCAAAAGATATAAGATTTTCTTTACCTTCTACTGAACTATCAATAACAGACTCAATCTGTACAGTTTCTCTATCATAGTCAAAACAAACAATATTTGAAGGAACATAACTAACAACACTATCCCTAAATTTCCTTGTAGTATTACTATAAAGTTGGGAACTTAAATTACCTTCTTGAACACGCTGTTTATAGAACTCTTTTACAGCAGGAAAGTAATTCTGTCCTACTTTCTGTATCTGAATATCGTCAGATTCTATAACTACACCGTCGCTAATAATAGAAATAACGTTAATATCTCCGAAAGAAATACTATTAATAAATCCTAATGGTAATGTAGTATATTCATAATATGCACCTTGAACGTTTCCAGAAACTAATAAAATCTGTACTACTTCACACTCATTATTTATATCAGAATATTCTATGTCTTCTTCTACGTGATAAATATGACTTCTATTTGCAGTCATATCTTCTAATTTTGCCTCTAATTCAAACTTCTCTTTAGCCGCATTTATATATCCCTCATAAGGAAGACCAGAGTTTTCAAAAATTGCAATTGCGTCTTTATCACCTGCTAAGTATTTTCTTGCATTTTCTCTTTCAAAGGAATAAGAAGTCTCTGCTTTAGTAAGAGTTTCTTCTAATGAAGCCATATCACTTAAAAGGTTAGTATATTCTTTACCGTATACTACAGATAACAAGTTTTCATTTTTTACGTTAGGTATTGCACCAATACTGAAATTAACTCTATTAACTACGAATGCAGAGTTTTCAATTTCTTCTAGGATATCAATTCCACCTAAGAGAACTACTTTCTTACCCTTATTTGTCTTAATTACAATACCATATCTTTCGTCTTCTTTAATAAACTGAGTATGGTTATCAGTAGTTAGAGTTCTAGTCTTCTCTTCTTCGGTAGGTATAATTGAAATTTTACCTTTTGTAAATCCTACTACCTCGGCAGCTTCATTTACTACAATTGTCTTATCAAGACGTACCTTATCAGTAGTAACAATATTTCCCTCTTTAATAGGGCTATTTTCCCATTCAATACCTGAACCATATCCTACGTCCTTAGTATAGGTAGGCATATCTGGGTATAAATTTAATGTATTTGAAGGAGATAAAAATAAAGTATCACAATATGTAGGATTAACAGTTGCCGAAACTTTACCAAGGAAATCCAAATCATTGAAGTAAGTAGAACTATATATTTCCTGCATGATAGGAGACTTATAAAGTATATCAACAGAGTTGGATATTGCAATATCTTTAATATTTTCACGAGATAATGTATCTTCAAATGAAGGATATATATAAAGGTCTGTATAGGTTGCCTTTTGTTGACTTGTAACATTAAATGAGTGATGCTCAACATCAATAAAAGACTCTTCCTTTATCTTTCCATCTTCAAAAGTATAAGAATAACAAGGTAAATTAAGATTAACTTCTGTAACAAATGAAACTTCTCCACCAATGTCACACTGTAATCCATTTCTAATATTTGAAGTCTTTGTTTCAATATCAGACATTGCTGGATATTCACATACAGTATATTCATTAAATGGCACAACTAAACCAAAGATTCTGATATTTTTATCAGGTCTTGTATACTTTGAAGAAGAACCGTCATAGTCAATAAGTCTTAACTTCTTGTAATAATTTTTTGAGAATGTATCAATTTTACGATTATGTTGTCTAATATATTTTATATAGTCTTCACTGTTAAGGTTCTGTGAGTTTTCAATATTCCACTGACTCAACTTATCAAGACTCAAAGAAACTTCAAGTTGTTCCTTTGCAGTATTTTTATCTATCTGCCTTAATGGAAGATATGTTGCAACAGGGAAAACAGTTACAGTATACAACAATTCATTTGCTAACATACGATAACCGAACTTAGAACCATAAAGTTTTTTACGATATGCCTCATTACGCAAGTTTCTAATTTTACACATTGCAGCTTCTCTAAGGGCTTCTTCTTTTTCAAGTCCCAAAGAAGAAACCAACTTATCAAAGAACAAGTTGTTTGGTTCGTAGTCTATAATTGCTGCTGCCTGTGAAATAAAGTCATTAAACTCATTATCAGTAAGAAGTTTTGTATAGTCAGGGTGGTCAGGATAAACAGTACCCAAATATCTGTATCCTTCGTGTAAAAGAAAGTCAAACTCTGGTAAAAGTACACCATATTCTTCAAGTCTGTGATATTTTGTTTCTACTGAGTCCTTAATATCCTTAGGTAAAGGACCATACTCTTCTGCCAATTTACCATTTACCATTTTATAATAAACGGCTTCATTATCTATGTCCCTTTTATACTCAATTGAGTCAGTTTCACTATTGTATTCTTCTGTAAGATAAGGTAAATCATATTCTACCTTCGTATATCCTAAAATCCACTGCCAAATAGAAGGCACAATTTCCCCATTCTTAAATGTTGTCTGCATAACAGAGTTAAGGGCATCAAACATATCATATGGTGGGATTTCATTTGTGATATGAACACGTTTTTCTAAATTAAATTCTGATTCACTAGTATACTGACTCATTATAAAATTCCTATAATAATAAAATTGGTTTTATTATTTAGTAGGAATCTTATAATCTCTAAATTTTATATAAATTAAGGATTAAACTTCGTTATATTTTAATACCCTTTCTACAATAATATCATCGTCATCAATGAAACAGATATCGTTAGGATTCTGTGTCAAAATATCAGTCTGTTTTGGAAGAGCAAATACCTTTAATGACACATAATTTTTTAACAAGTTAGATAATTCTTCTATTTCAAGGAACTTTCCATTTGAGAATGTCATATCAAGTGAGCTGAAATTAAAATATGAAATCGGTATAATAAAGAATCCTCTTGAGAAATCATATGAAGATGGTTCATTATAGTTTTCATTAAAGATTATATGAACATTGTTAATGTAACTATCATTAATCATATAACCATTTGTTGTGTTTGAAGATATATTGGCACCTGACAACTGAACGAACTTACCATCTTCAACGTCGTTAATGTTATAAATCTTATTATTACCCTCAAAGTTAACTTCATATGGTCTATTTTCAAAAGGTGCAGACGCAGGGTTCTTTACCTTTGACATATATGCAGCATCAGTAATATTTGTAATTAATGGGTACTGTGCAACTCTTACTGCACGTTTATTATATCCATCTTGTGTTTCATCAAAGAAACTAAGGTCATAGCCAATTTGAGATTTTACATTTTCAGTAGTAATGTGTTTTGTAAGATAATTACCAGACTCTGCGTCTTCTCTTATTGTATCCATAAGAGTTACTTTGTCTGACGGTCTACTATCAAATAAGAAGAATGTCCTTGCATAAGAATCCGCGTCAGTAGTATTTATCATTTGCAAATTAATCTTCAACAAATATGGGCTATCCAAACTAGAGTTCTTAAAACCAGGATTTAATCCGTCCAAACCATAAGTACTATCAAACTGAAATGGAATAGCAACCAAAGGAATAGTTTGATTATCTTCATCAGTAATAGTAAATACTTTTAACTTATCTGCGTCATATTCTACTTTTGCCATTGCCTCTAATTGTAAGTTAATAGAGTCTGTAAATGAGAAAAGAGATACCAAGTGTGTAATTCTAGAACTGTACAAAGGTGTATTAAAGTCAGTATTAAATACTGAATATTCCGAGGTTACAGCACCTTTTATATTTTTAATAATTTCAGACTCTGAAACGTCAATATCATAAGTGTTTACTTTGATAGAAGGTGCAACCTTAATATAGTTTGGTTCAACATAGTTAAGAGAGTCGTTTGGTCCTTTTTTATCACTAATATTTGCTAAAACATTTCTTATGAAGTCTTCTGACTCTTCGTCTGTAACCATATCACCATTTGCTTTAATAGCAGAAACGTTAAGAGCATTACTAATCAAAGTAACCTCATTAAGTACTTCCTCATCAATATCCTCATTCATATTATTTGAACCACTATCAATCTGTTTTGCAACGAATGAAGAGTTAGGATAACAAATTAACTTTGAAAGAGTGTAAGGTGAGTTTCTTAATATCTGATATTTATAAGAAGACGTAACTGCAGTAGTATACGACTTCAAATATGACAATGGTGCATTTTCCCTATATGTGTCTTCATTTTCAATATCTTGCCCACCCATAATAGGTGCTGTATTCAAACAAGATAAGAATGTAGACTCCATATTTGTTCTAGGGTCAATCATTTTTTGACTCCCAGGGAAAGCCATTTTATTTACTTGAAATGTCTGTTGTATATTTCCCTTAGAACCTAATGTTTCAAGATAATGAACTGTTACAGTTGAGCCTTTTACAGGAAGTTTTCCTGAAACCCCATCACCAAATTTAATAATTATCCCCGAACCGTCTTCAGCCAACTTAGTTTCGTATACTTTATCAAATGGTTTGGCCTGGCGTATCTTTGGTATTTCAGCCCATCTTTCAGCTACGGTTCCTTTAGGAGGAGTTACTTCAACATAAAAATAATCTCTTGAAGTATTGTTACTTGCATTCTCAACATTTTCTGCATTTAACTTGAACGCTTGAAATCTTGTCCCATCTGTAGTACCAACAGTCTGCGACTTCTGGATACCTTGAATTACTGGAACTTTAAGATATTTTATATTCTCCCATCCACCTGCACGGAGGAATTCTGTTTTCTTTGTTTCATTTGATTCAATTTCTTTATATGGTTTTACAAGTGGTTTACATTTAACTGTTTTTGTAGCGATAAATTGAACACCATTATTGGCAGTAAATATTGTACCCTTTGGTACTTCGTAAGAAATAGGACTTGTCCAAGGGACTAAAGCCGACTTTTGAATATAATTTGCTTTTTCGTCTTTCCCTATATTATCATAATCTGACCTTTCGTCTAAATTAAAAAAAGTAGAACCAAAATTAGCTAAACGGTCTACATTAGTATTATCAGTATGAGAAACAACTATAAATCCTATTGCAGACTTTGGTCTTTCACGCTTTCTTCCTATAAGACTACCTAAAGAAGTAAGTGAACTTATATTCATTGCTGTCTTCCACTTATTTTCCCTTAACAAATACTCAAGGTACCTTGCCAGCTCTGAAATACCCTCACCAAAAACGTCCATTACGTTTGAAAAAGCAGAGTCGTCAAGAATAGTGGCGGACTCACTATTCATTTTCATTCTCTCTGTAAGTCTGCCTTTTACTTCATCATATGCAAATCTCTTACTCATATTTATCTCCGTCTACTTTTTAATTAGCTCACTTTTGTTAACACGAACTATATATTCTTCCACACAAGCATGAAACTCATCTAGACCCTCAACATAGTCTAAAAGTTCATAATCTTTTGATAATTTTATCTGTAAGTTTAGTTTATTATTTAATCTTTCCTTTACAGTGTCATAGTCAAATTTTTTCATATACTACCCTACTGTGAAAAGTTATAAATAATAAATGAACCATTATCACTAAACATTGACTCGTCTAGAATACCAGTTTTATTATCTAAAACTGAAACCCTTATCTCCCATCGTCTTTTAACTAAATTACAATTTACTTTTATGTCTGTAATTGTTATCTCTGGAAAGTATTTAAAGGATTCTGCCTTTAAGTTTGCCTCTATCTGTCTACAAGAATCTTCTGTTAAAGGTTTCTTTACAACATACTTTTCCATAAAACCACCTAACTCAGGATTTCTATGATAATCAGTAGAACCAGACTGTAGCCAAATTTTAAATCTATTAATTACCGCTGTTCCATTCTCAACAGTAATAGAACCATATTCATCTATATCATTATACCTTACGTCTATATATGATATATTCTCTTTTAATGAAGACTTTAAGGCTTCTATATTTTGAAGCATTACTGAATTTATCATAAAGACCCTCCTTATAAGTAATAAACAGAAGAATGATTACTATCTGTTACACCAGCAAATGCACCAGTAGAAAGTGGCTCACCATTTGCGTCCCAAGTAGATGTAGACATAATCTTTGTTTGAATAACATTACCATCACTACCTAATTTCTGTACTTCTTCTGCCATACCACCAATATATTTTTTATCTTCTTCGTCATATGGATAAAAATACATTTCCATACCATTCATTTGATATTGTATTGAAACCGACGAAACATTTCCATTATCTGCATAACTAAGTTGCATTTCTCCTAAATCTTTTGGTACAAGACCTATAAAGTTTACCAATGCAATTGGTACGGCTTTCATAATAGGAACACCCGATGTTGTGTTCATATTCTTATAATGAAATAAATATGCAGCAAGATTTCTATACTTACCCCTTCTTCCACAAACCATACAGTCCAAATATTTATCATACCAATGGTTCATCCAGTTAATATGATATCTTCTTACTGTCTGATATACGTCTTCTTTCCAAGAAAGTGTCAATGTATTATTTCTATCTTTTGCACCTTTAACGTAGTCTATCCTAATAGCAGACTGAGACTCCATTATATCTAAACCTGGCAACCTAAAACCTGAAATAGACTCAATCCTATACTGTAACTTATCAGGTATAACACTACTAGGTGAGTCATAAGTTCCATCACCTGTATCACCGTCTGCCCTTATATATGGGTCATAGAAAGAGTCAATTGCAAAATAATTTAACTGTTGTGGCTCAAGATTATATAAATACTGATAGCCTTCATATTGATAATTTTGTAGTTCACTATTGCCGTCTGGCGACATAGGTACTACACCTGCCACAGATAAGTTATTACTCATAATAAATTAGTTTAATCAGAAATTGTTATCAATTGTTGAAATTCTCTTGTATAAAATAGGTACTGCAATAGCAGATATTCTACCAGCCGAATCTCTTTCAAATTTTAATGTACTATTTGAACCAAGAAATCTTACATCCTCGAAAACAAATGCCCTATAAGAATTTTGATATCCATATGTTTTACCTAACTTAGGATTATCTATTGCCTGACTATCATTCATAATAAGTTTCTGAGTTGCACCATACGAACCAAAATGACCCTCTTTGTTAAAGTTAAAATCATTATACATAATTGTAATATCGATTCTTGACTTATTATTAAAAAATGTTGAAGGGAAAAAAGTTTGTGAATAGTATTTATTTTCTATATCTCCTAACTTAACGGTATCTTCAAAGTCACTACCATATATACCTGCAAGAGCATTAAATTTGTTAAGAATAAGACCATTTTGGTCTAATGAGAATTCCAAATCTGTCTTATGGGACTCAGTAAAAGAACTTGACACCTTAGGAACAGGTTTACCCATAAAGTTCCAAGTTGTAGGTTCAATAGACATACCATTTATAGACACTCTCTCCATTCTTACAAAGTAAGTTTTTAAAATTTGTTCTAATTGACTACCAAGTGGTTTTTCAAATGGCATTTTTGAAGTAATTCCTAAAATATCCTTTATCTGTTCATCATTTTCGTCATATTGAGATATAACACCATAATACATATTAGGTCTAAAATCAGGCATTTTTCTTAATAAACATTTTATTGCACTACTATGTATTGCATGTTGAGTCTCCATATTTGCCCTAGCCTCTTGTCTTTCTGTCAATTCTCCTATTGAAGTAAGATTAGTCTCAGGGGACATTTGAATGTGAGGAAGAGTTGCATGACCTAATAGATTGTTATGTAATGACGAACCATTTCTTGTCACCTGCGTAAACATCTTAACAAACTCTTTTTCATCAATTTCAAAGAATCCTTTATATAAAGTTTCTTTATTCTCAAACTTTGTTAATTTTATTTCTTGGGGAATCATTACCCCATTCTTTAATGTTACATTACTTCTTACTGTAGGATGATTTGGATTACTTGTAAAGAAACTCTGTGTAATCAATCGTGCAAAAACGTCTGGATTAACACCAGGGTTCATTCCATCTGTACCTGCTTCAAAGTCTGGTCTTAAAAGAGAATTAAGTAGGTTTACATAATTATTTTTAGTCCACTCAGGGGTGTTTTTTGTCCCTGCATCGGCTGAACGAGAAACTTTATAAAATTCTTTTAATCTCTTTTCATTGTTTGACTGCCATGTATCTTGTGTCCAAACAGGCATAGAAACTTCTTTAGAGTTAAAGCTTGCAATAAAGTCTTTTGCAATAAAATTATCTATATAATAAGAAACTTCTTTATTATCAATTAACAGTCTTTCAATATTACTATCCTCTAATAACTGTGGGACATTTGAATCTGTAATACCATATTCTGAAAAGTTATAAACATCTACGGGTGACATGTCTACATTATAACGTTTCTTTATTATTTTTACTAAAAGGTCTGCAGACTCTTCTTTTATAGATTTTATAGACTTTATCTTATCCAAAAATAACTGTATATTATCTGGGATTATAGTCCCCTTTAAAGGAAATATTAAACTTCTTAAATACTTTTCAACAATATCACTAAGGACAGGACTTTCGGTATTTAATAAATCTAACATTCTGGATAAGTCTAACATAATTTTACCTTTGGAAACTTTTAAACTCTCCATTAACTTTTTAAGATTTCTTAAAAAACTCTTAAACTCCTCTGCAAGAGTTGAATCATTAGTACCAATACTTGTATTAAATGCAGATAAAATATCTTCCAAGTTATTTAAGCCTTCTTGGTCATTATTAGTTGTTCCTAAAGTCGCAAGAAAATTATCCATTCTTTTCTTAGTAATAGAGTCTATTTCATTTTTTCTAGTTAATTTATTTTTCAAATCTTCTGAAAGTGCCTCTACCACAGAGTTTGTTTTCTTGGCGAGTGAGGCATAATAGTCATCTGTATTACCTTGCTCGTTAGTCTTAGAACGTAAAGCCTTTTTAATATCGTCATCTAACTCTCCTATACCATTATTTACGTCAGAAAGGTTACTATTAACTTTACCAAATACACTATTAAAAAATGACTGTCTTTCCAACTCTTCAGGGCTTGCAGTCACTACTCTTACGCGGCTCTTTTTTTTATCTTCAAAAAAATTAAAATTATTATCTGTTACTATATTCATTTAACAAGTCCCTCAGGGTCACCAGCGTGGTCAAAAATATACTTTTGCATTTCAGACGAAAACGCTGTAACTTCTTTTTCTTCCTGTATACGAGATACGTCTGTTCTATAAACAGTTCTAATATTCTTAAATATAAAAGGCACTGTAATACTTTGGCTTGTAGCAGTTTCATTAGTAAAATTAATTGTGTCTCCTACCCCCAAGAACCTTACGTCCTCAAATACAAACAAAATATCTGCACCTATTGAGGTATAATCTACCTTACCATCTACATAATTTGATAATTTATGAATTGGGACACACAAGTCAATTGTATTCTTTTCATACCCTACCTTTCCCGGTGATAAAACACGATATAGATTATCTTTATCTTGTGGTCTTTCATCAGGACTACTATAGTAGTGACCACTTCCATAAGTCCCTGGTCTTACAAAACCTGATAAAGCATTAAATATATCATATACATATAAGTTTGCGTCAAGGTCAACAGTTATAGAACTCGTAGGTTTATATTCCCAATCGGACTGTGCCACGTCAATCCCTGTTCCTATCCAATTCCAAATACCAGTGTTTCTTGAACGCCCTGGAATTTCTACACTTTGTGTTCTAACAGTTAACATATAAACATCTTCTATTAAAGACTGCATAGGTACAGATAAATTTAAAGAAACACTAGAACTCTCTTCTTCAGAATTTGCATCACTTATTAGGCTTTCAGTAGGAGCACAGAACATTACAAACTGGGTATTATCTTTTTCTTCACCATCTTCGTTGTGATAAACAAGAAATACATCAAACATATTCTTCTGCAAGTCAGGACCAGAAAGTAGCATTGCACCTACACTCTTATTTAAGAATTCATTTATACTTCTACTTCTTGAACGTCTGCTTGTAGTTTCTATGGCATTATCTGCTGTATTTGTTTTTAAGATATAGTCTTTAGGTGTTTCTCCTTTTTTATCATAATCTAAACTAATACCAGCTTCTTCTCTTTCAAACTCATTTCCATTTATAATTATTTTTGGACCACTTTCTAATGTACCGAATACAGCTTTTTGATACTTATTATATATATCCCCAAAAGACTCTGCACCTATAAAACTTATTAGATTTTCTTTCCATTGTTTATATCCACTTAGAAAACCTTTATAATTCGCAGTTACTGTATCTAATAACTCTAACCCAAGATTTTTAGTCTCTTTCTTTATTAAATCCCAAGAGTCTTCCTTAAACTTTGTAAAAAAGTCTTCCCACTCTTGCTGGTCAGGGACATGAATCATTTGGGCACTTTCCCCAAGATACATAGTTATAATCTTAGTAAGTTCCTCATTTTCGACACTTCTATTGTAGGCGTCTACCATATCTTTTGAGTATTTTCTAATATCTAGGATTGAGTCTGCTAAAGATTCCATATGAATTTAGTTGAGATTTTTAAAATAAAAAAGCAGTTGGATTTTATAATCCAACTGCTGTAATTTTCATAATTTACCTTGATTATACAGCTGTATATCCACCGTCACCAGTACCTGTAATACCTGCTGCATTATAGAATGGATAGTCAATATCACCACAAATGAAGTCTACGTCATACTCAATACTTCCTGCACCTGAGGAACTAAATACTGGTTGACCTACTTTCTTAACCCATACATCATAGAATGTCCAAGTTGCATTTGTATCACCCTTAATATTATAATTCTGCTGGTCAATATACT
>Ga0233366_1000297_pt1 | contig 19445 bp, 13 predicted proteins | sample ElkDunMinimDraft_23_FD_191536 | JGI IMG/M metagenome (GOLD analysis project Ga0233366, IMG submission 191536) | Fecal eukaryotic communites from dung pellets of Tule Elk in California, USA - Elk Dung C4 | ecosystem: Host-associated > Mammals > Digestive system > Large intestine > Fecal | place...
CCTCGAGCGCCTGCAGCCTGGCCAGATCGCGCAGGTGCGCTTGGCGAATGGCCAGGTGCTGCAAGGCCGGTTGCGCATGATCGCTCCGGTGGTGGATCTGCAAAGCCGCAACGGAATGGCCTACGTCGACCTGCCGACCGACAGCGCCGCGCGCGCGGGCATATTCGCGCAGGGCGAGTTCAAGGTCGGCACGGATCAGGCAATGACCTTGCCCCAGAGCGCGGTAACGCTGCGCGACGGTTTCAGCTACGTGCTGCACGTACGGCCGGATTCGACAGTGCGGCAGACCAGGGTGACGGTAGGTCGGCGAGTAAATGACCACGTAGAGATCATCTCAGGTCTGGATTCCGAGAGCCCGGTGGTCCTGGCTGGAGGAGGATTCCTCATCGATGGCGATCTGGTCCGCGTCGTCGCCCTGCCCGCCCCCGGTCAACCGACGGCGTCCGGTGCCGAACCTTCAGGGGCCCCAATGCAAGTGAGCGAGGGGCACAAATGAGCATCAACATCTCGTCCTGGTCGATCCGTAACCCAACTCCGGCAATTCTGCTTTTCGCCCTGCTCGCGTTCGCCGGTCTGATGGGCTTTGGCTTGATGAAGATCCAGGAATTTCCGGACATCGACCTGCCGGTCATCATGGTGACGGCCGAGCTGCCCGGCGCCTCGCCCGCACAGCTGGAAAACGATGTCGTCCGCAAGATCGAAGACTCCCTTGCTACGGTGCAAGGCGTGAAACACATCCAGAGCAACCTGACTGACGGCACCGCGGATATTTCCGTGGAGTTCCGCCTCGAAAAGCCGATCCAGGAAGCGCTGGACGACGTGCGTGATGCGGTGTCCCGCGTACGGTCCGATCTGCCTACCGATCTGCGTGATCCGGTTATCAGGAAGCTGGAAGTCGCCGGCGCGCCGATCCTGACTTATACGGTCGCCGCGGCGCACATGGATGAGCAGGCTCTGTCCTGGTTCGTCGACCATGACGTCAGCAAGGCCCTGCTCGCAGTGCCCGGCGTCGGCTCCGTCACCCGTGTCGGTGGTGTCAGCCGCGAGGTGCGGGTGGATCTGAACCCGGCGCGCCTGCTGGCGTTGAACACCACCGCACTGGATATCTCGCGTCAGCTGCGGCAGATCCAGCAGGAAGCATCCGGTGGCCGTGCCTATCTCGGCGGTGGCGAGCAGACCGTGCGCACCATCGCCACCGTGCAGTCCGCCGACGAGATCGGCACGCTGGAGATTACCCTGAGCGACGGAAGGCGAGTTCGGCTCGGCCAGGTCGCGACAATCTCCGATACGGTCGCCGAGCCACGATCCGCTGCCCTTCTGGATGGAAAGTCGGTGGTCGGTTTCGAAATCGTGCGAGCCCGTGGCGCGGGTGAGGTGGACGTCGCCGATGGGGTTCGTGCCGCACTTGAAGGTATAAAGAACAAGCACCCCGAAATCACTGTCACCGAAGCATTCAACTCGGTTGATCTGGTGGTCGAGAACTACGACGGTTCGATGCGCCTGCTCTACGAAGGAGCAGCGCTTGCCGTGCTGGTGGTGTTCCTGTTCCTGCGCGACTGGCGGGCGACCTTCATTGCCGCCGTAGCCTTGCCGCTGTCGGCCATACCGACCTTCGCGGTGATGCACTTGATGGGCTTTTCGCTCAACACCGTAACGCTGCTGTCCCTGTCGCTGGTGATCGGCGTGCTGGTTGACGACGCGATCGTCGAGATCGAGAACATCGAGCGTCATCTACGGATGGGAAAGACGCCCTACCAGGCGGCAATGGAGGCGGCTGACGAAATAGGTTTGGCGGTGGTCGCGACCACTTTCACCCTTATTGCGGTGTTCCTGCCAACGGCGTTCATGAGCGGCACCGTCGGCAAGTTCTTTGTCCAGTTCGGTTGGACGGCTGCCATCGCAGTGTTCTTCTCGCTTGTCGTAGCCCGCATGCTCACGCCGCTGATGGCCGCCTACCTGCTGCGGGCGCCGAAACAGCAACAGGAAGCACCGCCTCGCTGGCTGAGAATCTATCTGTCCTGGATGCATGGCTGCCTGCGCCATCGAATCCTGACGGTTGCGGGGGCAGCGGCATTTTTCGTTGGGGGGCTGATGCTCGCGGCATCGTTGCCCGACAGCTTCCTTCCACCGGATGACAACTGGCAAACCCAGATCACGCTCACGCTCGCACCCGGCAGCAAACTGGACGACACCCTGGCACTTGCGGAGCGGGCTCGCGGGCTTGTCGAGCAAAATCCGCACGTGAGGATGGTGTATACCGCCATCGGTTCCAGCGCCGCCGGCGACGACCCGACCGAGCCATCTGGCAGCTCCGTTGGAAATGTCCGCACCGCAGTGCTGACGCTCAACATGACGCACCGCAACGAGCGCCCCGGGCTGACCGGACAGCAGATCGAAAGCCAGCTGCGCGAAGCGCTGGGGGCGTTGCCCGGCGCGCGGGTCAAGGTCGGCATGGACGGCTCGGAAGAATATGTGCTGGTGCTGAGTGGCGAGGACGGCCGAGTGTTGAGCCGACACGCGCAGCAGGTGGAGCGAGAGCTGCGCACCATTCCCGGCGTTGGCGCAATCACCTCGACCGCCAGCCTGGTGCGTCCCGAGCTGATCGTTCGACCGGACTTCGCCCGTGCTGCCGATCTTGGCGTGACCACTGCCGCCATCGCCGACACGCTGCGCGTCGCCACCACCGGTGATTACGATCAGGATCTGGCCAAGCTCAGCTTCAGCGAGCGGCAGGTTCCAGTGGTCGTTCGGCTCAGCGACGCTGCCCGCGAGGATTTTCAGACGCTCAAACGCCTGCCTGTACCAGGCGCACGCGGCCCCGTGCCGCTGGAAAACATCGCCACGCTGGAGATTGGCAGCGGCCCCGCCGAGATCACGCGCTTCGACAGGATGCGCAACGTCAACTTCGAGATCGAACTGAACGGCGAAGCCCTGGGTGATATCGAGCAGGAGATACTGAGCTTGCCCAGCCTGCGGAATCTACCGCCCGGCGTAATGCAGACCACCGTCGGAGATGCCGAAGCCATGGATGAACTTGCCTTGGGGTTCGGCCTGGCGATGCTGACGGGCGTGCTGTGCATCTATGCGGTGCTGGTGCTGCTCCTCAAGGATTTCATCCAGCCGCTGACGATTTTGGCGGCACCGATGCTATCGATTCCCGGCGCCTTCGTGGCTCTTTTCGTCACCGCAACGGCCTTGTCGTTGCCCGCCATGATCGGCCTCATCATGCTGATGGGAATCGCCACCAAGAACTCGATCCTGCTCATCGATTACATCATCCTCGCCCGTCGCGACTATGGCCTGAGCCGCCTGGACGCGATCATCGACGCATGCAGCAAGCGTGCTCGCCCGATCATCATGACCACCCTCGCCATGGGCGCGGGCATGCTGCCCGTAGCCCTGGGATGGGGCGCCGACCCGAGCTTTCGCTCACCAATGGCCATTGTCGTGATAGGCGGGCTGATCACCTCGACCGTGCTGAGCCTGCTGATCATCCCGGTCATGTTCACCTACATGGATGACGCCGTGCAGTGGTTGAAGTCGGTCCTATCCAGAACGTCAGCCGCGATAAGCCACTCGCCGCCCGGCGAGCAAGCTGCAGGTAGCGGATCGGAAGCGCCCCGCCGCTAAACTGCCTTGAACACCGGCAGGCTCGCAACCCAGGGAGATGCCGGTTGTGCGTGCTCGGCCACTGCCTGGTGCAACCCGCCGGCCTCATCGACGTAGCGCCCGATTGCAACGTTGACGACGATGGGCGACACGCTCGGCTAACTCATTATCCGCAGGCGGGCGGGTTGCGATGCAGGTGACGGTCAGCGCCCGTTTCCGGCTGGTCTCCCCATTGGTCCTCGAACAGCAACTCGGCCAGTGGACGGCCGCGCGTCCAGCCTTCCAGCTCGAGCATCGGTGCTGGGTAGAACGCATGCACCGGCCCAAGGCATAGAACCGCCACTGGCCTGGCGCCAGCCGGCATGCCTAGCAGGTCACCCAGTGTCTGCGGATCGAATAGCGATACCCAGCCCATGCCCAGCCCTTCTGCGCGGGCCGCGAGCCAGAGGTTCTGAATGGCGCAGGCCAGCGAGGCCAGATCCATTTCCGGCAGCGTGCGCCGGCCAAATACATGGGCTTCGCGACCATCCATCAGAGCGGCGACCAGCAGCTCGGCACACTCATGGATGCCTTCGACCTTGAGCCGCATGAAATCGGCGGAGCGCTCACCCAGGGCCTCAGCGGTACGCTGGCGCTCATCCTCAACCAGCACGCCGATGGCCTTGCGCAGCTCAGGGCGGGTGATCCGGATAAAGCGCCAGGGCTGCATCAGGCCGACGCTGGGCGCCTGATGAGCAGCATTCAGCAGTTTGGCCAGCAATTCGGGCGCCACCTCGCCCGGCGCGAAATGGCGCATGTCGCGACGCTCTCCAATGGCCCTATAAACCGCAGCCCGTTCCTCGGGGCTGAAAGCATGCTCGCTCATGGCCGTAGCGATACTGCGGCTGCCGGGTCGGATGGCAGGGAGAAATCTATATAAGAAGCGGCCCGGCGCCCCTGCCGATAAACGGCCTCGGCGGTGCGCTTGTGGGTCGGGCATTGGCCACGCGTCAACGATTGCATAGGGATTTCCAGTGAAAAGTAGTGAAAGTATGCCCGCGCAGCCGCCCTTCTGGCACCACCCCTAGCTTTTTACGCCCCCCTGCGAACCGATCGGTGGTCGCAACCGGCCTAAACATTCCTCTTCAGGTTCCGTCATCCACTCTCGCACCACCACGCGCAGGCTGATCGAGCGACCCGCCTCAGCCCCAATCGGCGATCCTCAGCCTGCCATCGACCGAAACGCCACAGTGCGGTCAAGCGGCCTAACTCACCCCCTACCTAAGCCTTGCCTACGGTACGCCGGCCGCAACGATCGGCATGTCGTTTCGGTGGCTCGGACCGGTCCGTTGGATGTTGGATCTTCACCTGGCCGCCACGAAGCAGCGGGACTGGGCTCCGCCTGCAACCACCCGGGGGGGCGAATACAAGGCATAGCTGTATGGGTTATCCGTTCTGGTTGTTCAACTGAGCAGCCAAGACGTCGCAGCAAGATTCTGGCTGCCGGCTATCTGCAAGCTGAAGTACCCAAGTACTTGCGCGGCCGTTCTAACCACACACCTGAAGCACCTTCCATCGAGGACTTACGGACGCCTGGAACCCAATCCTGGCCGAGCGCCACCCATTGACCTGAATGGCAACCGCTCACATCACCGTCAACCTGCTAGGAGTCCTCCATGAGCTTCGACCATTACCGCTCACTCATCGATCAGGTATGCGAACTGACCTTGATCCCCAATCCCGAGACGCTCTACGAGAACGCCAGCCTGCAAGTGCGTGGTGTCGACTTTTCGCTGTTCTATCGCGAGAGCCCCGGCGCGGGCGAAGTGCTTATCTATTGCGGTTTCGGTCCGCTGCCGCAACGGCGGCGGGACGAGGTCATGCAATGCCTGCTGGAAACCAACCTCTACCTGTTCAATGGCCAGAACAGCCCGGCATTGGCCTATAACGCCGAAACCGGCCAGGTCGTGTTGGTTAGTGTTCTGTTGCTAGATGCCTTGGAGGCTCAACGTTTGCTGGACATGTTGGGTTATATCTCGGGAATGGCAAAACAGTGGCAAGAGAGTTACTTCCTGAAAGAACCACAGAAAACCGAGCACCCCATGCCCCATGGCGCACTACGGTCTTCCCTGGCCAAAGCCCCCGTCCGCTAACCTTTGGAGATTGCATCATGATACATAACAACGTTATCGGCCGGGCCTCTCCAACGCATAGCTTGGACATCACACCGGCACCGCCTTTACCCACAGAACGGCAAGCAACCGTCACCGATGTCACGCGCTCGTCAAGTCCGCCGATGCTGTCTTCACAAACGGTACTGACCATGCAATTGCTCCCGGCCACAGGCAGCCCTCCCAATGAGGAGTTGCGTTCGCAGCTTGCTAGCGATATCAACAAGCTAGGCGAGAGCAAGGACAAATTGCAGGCAGCCAGACATCATATGGTCGCGGAAGGACGGCTGCTTGCAGCAAATCTGGGACATGATTTTACCTCCGCCCAAAATCTTCTTGAGACGGACCTTAAGCGTCCGAAGCATGAGTGGTTGGACTTCAGCAAACTGGAGAATGAACTAACCGCTAAACTGGAGCAGCGCAGAACCACCACTTCTGACGATTTACGACAGCTGTATAACGAACTCGTGAGTCAGATGGTCGATAAAATGACCGCTTACGATCATCTCTACAAGGAAGTATTGGCACTGGACCTGAACGCCAGCGAAAGATCCAATGTGGAGAGCGCTCAGAAGGCGTTCGGCCAGATGGCTGATGGGTTATACAAAAACCTGGAGAAATGGATAGAGGACTCCATCGACAGGCAAGGCAAGCATCTTCAAGGCCAGATAGAGAAGCTAGAGGAAGATCTGAAAATTCCTTCCAGCTTCGACGCCAAAGACCTTCCCGCCATGCAAGGAAAGCTCAATTCTTTAAAGAACATAAAGAACGAGTTCGAAGGCGTCGTCTCGGGCGAAGAGGCAGAGCGCAACAAAGAATCCAAAAGCAAACAAATAGGAAAAGATAAGGCCATCTGGAAAAATGGTCTAGCCAGCATCCGGCGAGATGTGTTTGTAGATGAACTTAAAGAAAAGGGGCTATCGCTGAGCAAATGGCAGGAGCTATCTAGAGTATTTGTCGGTGCCGGCCTCCCCCAGTTCATAGCCTCTTTGTTACACTTCGGTTATATACGTAATGCCACCGATGATGCACTTTCTGATCAGAATTTTGCAGCCCGCACCGCGGGTACCGGTGCGGCACTAGGTGCTTCTCACAAACTGGTTACCGACACCGTCCGGGCATGGACGCAGCTTGCGATGGACAATACGATCGGCCTGAATGTGGCGCCGGTATCCGCCTTGGAAGTCTATCCCAGCGCGGTGAACGTCGTGAGCCGTAATGGTGAGCTGCATCCTTTGACCAAGGGTGAGAAGGAAACCATCAATGATACTCAAACGGCTGAGCGGCAGAAATTCATAGACGCTCAATCGGGAAGTAAGTTCGGGACGCTTTCTGGCGATTTTGCTGGGTTCCTGTCGTTTGGCACCGCTCATGCCCTGCGCGAACTGGCGCACCAACTTTCCGACCTCAATTTCCAAAATCTTCATGCACGCGCCGTTACTTCGGCCATCGCGGGCATGGCGATGGCCGGCGGTCAAGCGGTCGCTCAGGCAACGGCGAAACATGACGGTATACCTACCCATATTCCGACCTCTCCATCCACTCCCTTTGGTGAACAAGCTACTGAAACCTGGGAAAAGATGCTGAAGTCTCTCAACCTCTTGAATAAGGAACAGCGAGACGATCTTTTTAGCAAGATGGGTGGCGCGACTGCGGGCGTTTTATTAAGCAACGCCCTAGGAGAATTGGCTAAATTGCTGGAAGGCAAGGACGAGCTCGCGGAAAAGATGATGCAGGAGGTAGGAGAAATTATTCATAACGACCTTGGGGAATTGAGCGGGGGACAGATAGCGGAGCGAATTGGCCTTGTGGTGATTACCTTCTTTCAATCTCACGCGGTCCTTTATCCCTTCTTTTCCAATAACCAGGTCAAAGCGGAAGTCGCCTCCTATAACAAGAATAAAGAGAAAGCTGACCAAGTGGATCGTCCTGAAATTGGGATCAAGAATATCGTCGATCCGGGGCGTAAGGACTTGCCGCATGGAACTAAGGCCGAGGGTGGGTTACGCCCGGCAGAAAATACCTACAATCGTTTCCGTGGCGCGGCTCAAGTACCCGTTCAGTCGTTGATCCATCCAGGCGAGACCGTGGGGCATATATCCACTGGTGTTGCTAAAGCGGGCAGGAGTCTGAGCAGTGCGATGGGCCATTTGCCCGGCACTTCTGGGCTTCGGCAGCGTACAGGTGGGAGAACCAGCGATGGCACAGAGTCGCGACGCACAGAAGGCAGGGGGGAGGAGCACGATATGCCGATCCGTAACCCAACGCCTTTCGACGAAGGCTCTAGGCTCGAATCCGGTCGTCATGCCGGAACCTCGCAAGCCGAGCGAGCCCAGCCGAGCGGGAGCCGCGACACCTGACCGCTTAGAGCACCGACAGCGGGCCTGGGACGGCTGGCGGCGCAGGTTCCGCCAGCCGCGTGATATACGCCCATTCCCCTTTAAGTGGGAGAAGGGTGAGATTCGAACCCTCTGCCATACCGCCTGCGCTCTGGATGGAATCCTATCCGCGCGCCCACCAATCACCCCTTACAAGATCATCAGCAACGGATGACCATACGGCTGACGAGCTTTTCACCGTTCTCCAACCGCGGCGTACATCAGGAGGCGCCGCAGGTGGTCGTTCAGTCGCCCGAGGTAACCAACAGGGGCGGCAGGACACCCAAACGGACATTCAGATCCCGCCCTGCCGCTTTTGACCAGGCGTGGCGGGGGTAGCCGGCTGCCCTGAACCATCGACCATTTCTCGCGAGCCCGAATTCGGACTTCTCGCTTCTGCCTCAAACGTCATTTCACTTGAGGACAACGCATGAACATCTCCCCCACCCATAACGCTCCGCAACCAGGCCTGGAACTACAACCGCAGCGCACGCAGGCCAGCACGACCGTAGAAAGTAACGTCTCGCCCAACCAACAACAAATCGAAATCGCCATGAGACGGCTTTTCGACCACTGTGAGCTCCCGCCTGAGGACTTGGAGCGTCTGGTGCAAACGCGAGCCGCCAGGCTTCACCAAAAGGGAGAAACCGCCCAGGATGTAAAGGACACCTTCGCCAAGGGCGAGACACTCAACACCGGGGCCAAGGCGGTGACCGGCTTCCTCAAGTCGGTCCCCTTCGGGTTAGCCGGTGCCACGCTGCAGGCACGTCCTGACGTGTTGATGCCCGGCGGGCATCCGATAAGCACGGTCGCGCAGAACGTTTTGACGGCGGCTGTCTATGTCACCTACAACTCGATAGGCATCACGCCCTTCGCCAGATCCACGCAGGACACGCTGTTCATGTCCGCCCGCGACAGAGACCTCGACGATGCCATGAAGGCCTATGCGCGCAGCAAGGACCCCAGCGCCTTGAGAAAGGGCATGGAAGGCGCGGCGACGGTGCAGACTTTCACCGTCAAGAACACCTTCGCCTCGGTGCTGCGCTATGGCGTGGACAAAGGCAAAAATACGGTGACCAGTCCTGAAAATGCCAAGCGTATTGCGGACACCGCCAAAGGCGTTGTCTCCTCGCTGGGTTCCCCGGTGGCGGGTGCAGCGATGGGCCTGCTCCAACAAGTGTTCGACAAGAGCCATCAACGTATCGGTCCGGAATTCATGATGGGCAGACACGACTGGGAACAGCAGTACGATGAACTCAAGGCCTATGGCCTCAAGGACGCCGCGCTCAATGTCGGCTCGCGCGCGCTGCACGTTCCCCTGGATATCGCCCAGGATCTAAGCAAGCACATCCAGGCCATGTTCTCACCACAGGGGCTGGTCTCCGACATTCTCATCCTGGGGGGCGGGATCGCCCTCACGGAAACCTTCCGCAACCACGTGCATACGCAGCTCACCGAATCCTGGGGTGGCCCGGAGGCGAAACTGCTGGCAGACCTTTCGGCGTTGCCCTTGGAGGCACTCTATTTCGGTGGCTGGGCCCTCACCGCGGCGGTTACCCAGGAGACAGCCGCCTGGGCCGACAATATGATCAATAAGCTGCGAACCCGTGGGGCACTGGAGGACGGGGATTTACAAGAGGGGCAAGCCCTCATCGAGGACCCGGCCAATCAGGCGGTGACGACCGATCAGCCGTCTATTCATGTCTCCCGACTACGGGATCTCGAGGCCAACTCCAACGCTCAACAGCGAACCGCCCCAGAGCCCAGGACTTCGCTGGGTGGATGGAACGCCAGCAACAGCATGAACAACCGGGGGCGCACTGGAGCGGAACGCCCGGCAGCGAGCGTTCCCGACGCCCCTCAGCAAACCACCGGCACCCCATCAGGCAGGGACGGCGGCGTCAGCGAACACACTGCCGAGGAAGATCGCCAGGGTAACAGCGCCAGCTGATAAGGATGCACGCGTCCCGGGCAGCGATCCAAACCTGCCCGCGTGACGCAGCCGGACCGGTATGGAATTCCCGCTCAAGCATCGGCGGGGACGCCGGCTAATGGCACGTATCGCCACAGCCTGTCGCCATCGGCATGCCGAGCAGGTCGCCAGGTGACTTCGGGTCGAACAGCGGTATGAACCGGTGTGTTCGGGTGGTTGGCTTCACGACCCTCGACGGTGGAACTGCCTACAGCCACCCACCACTCACCTCCTAACCAATGCCATCAGCAAGGGGAACGACCATGCGGCTTTCCAGCTTTTCCACGCCAATCACCCGCGGCGCGCCTCAGGAGGCGCCGATGCCTCAGCCCCAGGCGGGCGCCAAGCCGCCACCAGGTGGCGGGACCATTTCCTGGTCCTCCTCCGGCACCTCGCACACCCAGCGACCCTCTCAGTCGCAAGCCAATGGCCCGCAGAGGAAGGATGAGGCCGAAGCTCAGCCACGCTCGTTCGGTCTGGATTTTTTCACCTCGATGCTGGGCAGGTCGAGCGATGCAGGTAACAAGAGCAGCACTCGGCCACCGGTCATGCAGGGCCAGGCGGCAGCGACCAGCCCCTACATGGAGAAGGAGCAGATGCCCTTCGAAGAGGTGGTCACCATACTCGGGCGCAACGAGGATCTGCTCAAGGACCCGCTCGACCGCGAAGGCCTGGAGAAACTGCGTGACGACCCTAAAACACCCAGCGACGCCAAACGCGCGTTGGGCGCCCTGCTGAGCAATCCCGACTATTTCGAAACCTTTGACAAAGCCAAGCTCGGCAAGTCAGACGGCAAGATCAGTTCCCAGGACGTGCAGAAGCTGCAGGAGCACCCGGTGATCAGGTTCTATGCAGACCGCAAGGCTGAGCAGTACACGGCCAACTATGTGCCCTCCGACGCGCCACCGGGCTCGCCCGCGCGCCTGATGACGGCCAACGATGCCATGCGCGAGCTGTACCTGTATTCGGAAAGCCTGCCCAAGAACATCAGTCTGGAGACACTGAAAAAAATCGCCGACGGGTCCCAGCAGATGGGCAAGTGCCCGCCCCAGGTGGCAGCCGCTGCCAAATTCTTCGCCCAGAATCCAGAACAGTGGAAGGCGTTCTCCGGCACGGACAATCCGTCCAGCAGCGTTTCCCGCGATCGTCTGTGCGACCTGGCTTCGTTCAACGTCAAGCTCTCCCCGCAGGAGGGCAAGGCGCTCGAAACGATCAAGAACAACAAGGACATCTTCTTCAAGGGCGGCGGCATCAACCCGGGCAAGCTGGAGGCCATCGCCAACAACAAGGAACACAGCCAGGAGGTGCGTGACGCCGCCAATCTGCTGGCCCAACCCAACTCGATGCTGTTCTCGATGCTGGACAATGCCAAGCATGGCGCCGGGGGCAACTTCTTCAACAAGGCCAACGACCGCAACATCGGCACGGGCGATCTGGATGCATTCCTCCGCAAGGGCAGCAACCAGATCGCACAAACGCCGCAGCTCTCCTCCCGCCCGGACGCCTCGGCGCAAAAAGACATGACCGCCGGCCAGGAAACACAGCCGAACCAGAAGAAGGAGAAAGGCGGCGGCTTTACCAAATTCCTGGAAATCTTCAGCTACGTCGCCTCGGGCCTGATGATGCTCATCCCCGGTGCGGGTGCGGCTGGCCTCGCGATGGCGGCAAGCCGGGCCGCAGCGACTGCCATCGGAAGAACCGTGGTGACCACGGCCGGCAAGGAGGCGGCAGCCCAGGCTGGCAAGCAAGCAGCCCGAGAGTCCGTCAGGCAGAGCGCGAAAGAAGGCTTCAAGGATGGCGCCAAGGATAGCCTGAGGGACGGCGTGAAGGACTTCGGCATGCAAGCCGGCAAGGACCTGGGCAAAGAGGGCTTCAACAGGCTGACCCAAAACGACAACCCGCAACCCACCGGCAATCCCAACATAGAACAGCCCAGGGTGTGGGCCCAAGGCTGATCCAGCCGGATCTTCACGGCTGTGTGCGATAGGCACAGCAGCCGAAGGCGTGCTTCCCCTGCCCCTGGGGAAGCCGCTGCTCCAACAGCACACACAATGCGCTCAGGCGGACGGGCCTACTGCCCGCCGCAGTTGCTCCCGGGCCCGTGAAAGTCGCGACCGGACGGTGCCGATCGGAACCCCGAGGCTGTGCGCCGTATCCTGATAATTGCCGTCCATCACCAGGCTGACATGGATGACTTGCTGCATGTTGTCCGGCAGCGTCTTTAGCGCCTCGACCGTGCGCTGCAGCTGTCGCCTGTCATCCACCACCTGCCCGATATCGGCGTGCTCCTGGGTGATATTGGGGTGGTTGTCGAGGCATTCCTGATACGGCTGGTTATACCTCTGGCGAAAGTGGTTGCGGATCAGATTCAGCGCGATACCGCACAACCAGGTGTCCGGTTTGCTCGCGTGGCGAAATTTGTGTTCGTTGCGCAATGCCTCGAGAAAGGTGCATTGCAGGATGTCGTCCGCGTCGTCGGGGTTCATGACCCGTTTGTGCACGAAAGCGCGAAGCCTGTTTACCTGCAGCTGGGTCAGCTGGCGAATCTCCTGCGACGCGTCTGCCTGAGGGCGGGTGATGACGAGTTTGATGGACATGCTGCGCTTCTCCTGTGTGAGGTTCAGGAGTCATAGCGACAGGCGTGCCATCTAAGAAATCGCGTCTATATCATTGATTTATATACAACTTATGTAGACATCCACCTTACCTTGAGCAAGATCCTGCATCAGCGGCCTCTTCGCTCGACGATTTTTTGCACAGCTCGCTGACTGGAACCAACCTGCTTTTCCACGCCACTCATCCAGCAACCTCACCCGGGCTGCGCCATGATCAATCGTGCGACTTTTTCCAATCCATCTTCGAGCCCGCCGCCGATCGCGCCAGGGCTCGCGGCTGCTCGTGGCGCGCCGCAACCGGGTGCTTCGCAGGCAGCGGGAGGAACTTCGGCGCAGCAGACGTCGGCGCTCAGCGTCCAGGTCCAGCAGCAAGGCGCCCCGCTGCGAGAACGCAAGCTGCGCCTGGATTCACAGCGGCTCCTGCAATACAAGCGCTACATGCAATGGCTCGCAAGACTGGAATCGGGCGCCGCACTGTTGCGTCAGGACCTGCGCAGTGAAGGCGGACGCAGGCAGGTCGTCGCGGACTCAAGGCAGGACTACGCGCATTTCCATGGACTGCTTCGCAGTGCCGAACGGCAGGCTCGACGAGAGGGCGCCTTCGAGGAAGCCCGAATGCTGCGGGCATTGGGGTTACAGCTCAAACAGCACAGGCAAGCGCTATCGGTGCGTGTCAGGGTTCAGTTTTCTGCAGTGCTGGCCGACCCCAGACGGCGCCAGAGCGCCCGCAGCCTGTACGACAGCGGTCAGCTGGACCTGCTGGAACTGACCCGGATGATCAGCGACCGTGAGGACGAGGACGGCGAGGCGGCCTTCGATGCACAGCTTAGCGACCTGCTGGTGGAGACCAACCACCTGATGGCCACCGCCCCCAAACCACGACAGGAAGAGATGAAGAGCCTCACGCGTTTCCTGGACCTCAAACAACTCTATTTGCAATGCAAACATGTGCGCCACGACATGCTCGCAAAGAACCCCGGATTCGAAATGAAAACCGCCGCCTTCATGAAAGCCCTGCAGCAACTGATCAGTAATGGCATGCAGCCTAAGGAAACCCTGCAGCTGGTACAGAACCTAGGTGGCAGCCAACTTGAAAATCAGTTGGCCCTGGTGAATCGCCTGCTGGCCCTCCTAAAGGAGCTCAAGTACAAAACCTGGGCTGACATCAAGAGCCGGCAGACCGCGCTGGATAACCTTCTGCTGTTGTCCACCGCCCTGGTCAACGAGGAACAGCGGCGCAAACAGGAGGCACTCGCCTGATGACCTACCTCATCAATGCCGCCAACCGGCTCGCGCTGGCGGCAATGCGGCGCTCGGAAATCGTCGGCGCCTTCGTGGTGCTGGCCATCATCTTCATGATGATCACCCCCATGCCGACCTGGCTGATCGATGTGCTGATCGCCATCAACATCTGCATTTCCTGCCTGCTGATCATGCTGGCGATGAACCTGCCGCGGCCGCTGGCCTTCTCCACCTTCCCGGCGGTTCTGCTGATCACCACCATGTTCCGCCTGGCGCTGTCGATCTCCACCACCCGTTTGATCCTGCTGGAACAGGACGCCGGGCACATCGTCGAAGCCTTCGGCGAGTTCGTGGTCGGTGGCAACCTGGCGGTTGGCACGGTGATCTTTCTGATCATCACCGTGGTGAACTTCATGGTGATCACCAAGGGTTCCGAACGGGTCGCCGAAGTCGGCGCGCGCTTCACCCTCGATGCCATGCCCGGCAAGCAGATGTCCATCGACAGCGACCTGCGCGCCAATCTGATCAGCGTGCACGACGCCCGCGCACGACGTGAGGAGCTGGCCAAGGAAAGCCAGCTGTTCGGTGCGATGGACGGCGCCATGAAGTTCGTCAAAGGCGACGCCATCGCCGGCCTGATCATCATCGCCATCAACATGATCGGCGGCATCAGCATCGGTGTGATGCAGATGAGCATGAGCGCGGGCGATGCGCTGCACATCTACACCATCCTGACCATTGGTGACGGCCTCATTTCGCAGATACCCGCGCTGATGATCTCGGTGACCGCGGGTATCGTGATCACCCGGGTGCCGGACGGAAACCCCACACCGCAGTCCAACATCGGCCGGGAGATCGCCGAGCAGCTGACCAGCCAGCCGAAGGTCTGGATCATCTCGTCGGTGGCCATGCTTGGCTTCGCTGCACTGCCCGGGATGCCCACCGGGATTTTCATCACCATCGCGCTGATCTGTGGCGGCGGTGGCGTTCTGCAGCTGTATCGGGAAAAACCGACCCCGGAAAGCGAGCAGGCGCAGTGGGTCGCGCCAGAGCTCAACGGCAGTGAGGACCTGCGCACCTTCAACCCCAGCCGGCAGTTCGTCCTGCAGTTTCATCCCAGCCAGGACATCGAGCAGATAAAAGCCATAGTCAGCGAAATCCGCCAGCGCCGAAATCGCCTGGTGGTGCAATACGGCCTGACCCTGCCCTCCTTCATCATCGAGCAAGCGGAGCACATTCCCCAGGACGAATTCCGCTTCACGGTCTACGAGGTGCCGATGATGCGCGCCACCCTCAGCCTCAGTCACGTGGCGGTGGATGCGCTGGCACTCGAGGCGCTCGCGGTAGAGGACATGGCCACGGGCAGTGCCGAGCGGCAGGAAAGCCAGTGGGTCTGGATGCCCGCCGATTCGCCGGTGTTGCAAGACGCTGAGTTGGAACAGGTCAGCGCCATGACCCTGATCATCGAACGCATGGAGCGCACCTTGCAGGCCTGCGCGCCCCAGTTCATCGGGCTACAGGAAACCAAGGCGATTCTCGGCTGGCTCGAATCCGAACAGCCCGAGCTGGCGCAGGAACTGCTTCGGGTGCTGCCCCTGGCCCGCTTCGCTGCCGTGCTGCAGGGTCTGGCGGCCGAGTGCGTACCGCTGCGCTCGGTACGGGTGATTGCCGAAACCCTGGTGGAGCATGGCCAGTACGAGCGCGACATCGCCATGCTGGTCAACTATGTGCGCATCGCGCTGAGGTCGCAGATCTACCACCAATACGCCACGGCCGAAGGGCTGGAGGTCTGGCTGCTGACACCAGAGAGCGAGGGCATTCTGCGCGATGGCCTTCGCCAGACTCAGACCGAGACCTTCTTCGCACTGAGCGACGCCACCAGCCACCTGCTGCTCCAGCATCTGCACATGGCCTTCCCGCAGCGAGCCAAGGAGCGCTCGGTGATGCTGGTGCCCCAGGACTTGCGCAGCCCCCTGCGCATCCTGCTGCAGGAAGAGTTCTATCACGTGCCCGTCCTGTCGTTCGCGGAAATCAGCAGCTCGGCGCAGGTCAAGGTGCTCGGTCGCTTCGAGCTGGACGAAAGCGAGGCCTTCGAACATGAGCATGTCGCATGAACGATCCAGCCAACGAACTGTTTGAACTGCGTGTGCTGAATGGCCTGCATCAGGGCGCTGCACTGCCGCTGATCGGAGACCAGTGGCTCATAGGCGCCGACGACACCCTGGACCTCGCCCTGCACGATGCCGGCGTCGAGCGCCGGCACTGCCAGCTGCAGCGCGACGGAAGCCTGTGGCGCATCGATGCAGCCGAGGGGAACCCGGTGGATATCGAAGGTCACCCGCTTGACGAACTGCAGCCCAACGCCCAGTTCGCGCTCGGCTCGGTTTGGCTGTGCCTGGCCCCGGCCGAAGCGCCCTGGCCGAATCTTCCGGTCGCGGTGTCGGTGGCTGCCGAGAGCAGTGAGCGGCAGGCCGACCCGCCTGCCGACAGCTCGGGCAGCCCGCGCAGCAGCCTGTTCACCCGCGGCGCCTGTGTCGCGCTGGGCGTGCTGCTGGGCGTGGCCGGCAGTACCTGGAGCCTGAACAGCGCGACTCTCGCCCCGCCACCGCCCAAGGATGCGGTAAGCACGGCACCGGCAGCGGCCCAGGCTCGGGACCCGCGCAAGGCCCTGGGCACCAGCGACGCCGCGCGGGTGCTGAAAACCATGCTCAGCGAGCGGATGCTCGGCACCGTTCAGGTGGAGCAGACCGCCGACGGCCTGGCCCTGACCGGTAGCCTGAAGAATGAGAACCTGCAGGTCTACGAGCGCATGCTGCAACGGTTCAATCAGGATCACCGGCTCACTTTCAAGCTCGATGACCGGGTGCTCGGCGGCAAGGGTGGCCTGCCGTTCGCCATCACCCAGATCATTGGCGGCACCCATGGCCACCTGGTGATGGCCGATGGGCGGCGCATGTACATCGGCGACACGCTCGACGGCGTACGCCTGGTGCAGATCGACAACGGTCGTATCCAGTTCGACGGCGAGCAGCAGTTGGAGGTCCGCTGGTGAGCGCGATGCTGGCGGCGCTAGAGGCCTGGGAGCAACGCCAGGCTACCCGCCTGGGTGGGTTTTCGGCGGTGCGCGTCAGCGGCAAGGTCACTGCCGTCAGCGGCATCCTCCTGGAATGCCAGGTGCCGGCGGCAAAGGTCGGCGACTTGTGCGAAGTCATCAAGGCCGACGGCAGCCACATCCTCGCCGAGATCGTGGGCTTCACCCCCGACTGCACCCTGCTGAGTGCACTCGGCACGCCAGAGGGCATCCAGGTGGGCGCCACCATCCGGCCACTGGGCATCGCCCATCGCATCGGCGTCAGCGAAGCACTGCTCGGGCGTGTGCTCGATGGTTTCGGGCGACCTTTGCTGGGCGAATCGCCAGGGGCCTTCGCCGGTCCTGCCGATACCCGCCAGACGCTGCCGGTGATCAGCGCTGCCCTGCCGCCCACCCAGCGTCCACGCATTACCACCGCGCTGCCGACGGGCATCCGGGCGATCGACAGCGCGCTGCTGCTCGGCGAAGGGCAACGGGTCGGCCTTTTTGCCGGTGCCGGCTGCGGCAAGACCACGCTGATGGCCGAGCTGGCGCGCAACATGGGCTGCGACGTCATCGTGTTCGGCCTGATTGGCGAACGTGGCAGGGAACTGCGTGAGTTCCTCGACCACGAACTGGATGAAACGCTGCGCAATCGCTCTGTACTGGTCTGTGCCACCTCCGACAGGTCCAGCATGGAGCGGGCCCGCGCGGCCTTCACCGCCACGGCGATTGCCGAGGCATTCCGGGCCAGAGGCATGAAGGTGCTGCTGTTGATCGACTCCCTCACACGTTTCGCTCGCGCACAGCGCGAAATCGGCATTGCCGCGGGTGAACCGCTCGGGCGCGGTGGACTGCCGCCCTCGGTATACACCCTGCTTCCCCAGCTGGTGGAGCGCGCGGGCATGAGCGAGCGCGGCTCCATCACCGCGCTTTACACCGTCTTGATCGAGCAAGACTCGATGAACGACCCGGTCGCGGACGAGGTGCGCTCGCTGCTGGACGGGCACATCGTGCTGTCTCGCAAGCTGGCCGAACGCGGGCACTATCCTGCCATCGACGTGCCCGCCAGCATCAGCCGGGTGTTGAGCAACGTGGCCCGTCCAGAGCACCAGCGCGCCAACAATCGGCTGCGCCGGCTCATGGCCGCGTATCGGCAAGTCGAAATGCTGCTGCGCCTGGGCGAATACCAGCCAGGCACCGATCCGGTGACCGACTGCGCCGTCGCCTTGAACGGCCCCATCAATGACTTCCTTCAGCAGGACTTGCGGGGCCCCACTCCCATGGAGGAAACCCTCGCCGCGCTGACCCAGCTGACCAGTCAGTTACCGGAGTGAGCGTGGACGAAGAACTCGAACCCGATCTGCAACGCGTCTCGCTCGAACAGGCCATCGCCTTGCTCAAGCCCCTGCGCGAACACCGCCAGACCCGTGCCGAGCGGCATCAGCGCCAGGCCCAGGAAGCGCTGCAGCGTAGCCGCGAACACCTGGTTGAAGCCGAGGCCCGGCTGACCGAGGAAATTCAGGCGCACCGCGCCCGCCGGGCCGAACTGGCTCGCGGGCACCTGTACCAGAGCATGGGCATCGAGGAGCTGGGGCGGTGGCACGACAACGAACGCCGCATGCTCGATGAGCTGACCAAACTGCGGCACAACGTCCATCAGCGGCATGCGCTGGTCGAGGAACAACAGGTGCAGCTGCAGCAAGCCAGCAAAAACGCCAGCCAGGCACAGCGTGCGGTTGAAAAGCTCGCCTGTTTCGCGGAGGTCCTCAACGATGAAGGCTGAACCCACCCGACGCCCCACGCCGCCGCCCCGGCAACCGATCGCACAACCGCCGATCCAGACTCAGCCAGTTGCCGGCACGAAGAACGCCGCCATGACCCGGCGCGGCGAAGCGGACCTGCGCTCGCTCATGCAAGGACTGGCGATCCCCTCTACGGCCGTCACGGCCGACGGCCTGGTGTTCGCGCAATTGATCCAGCCGGTTCAGACGGTCTCGGACGATGGCGCCGGGCTGGACAAAGGCAGCGCCGCCATGGCAGCCAAGCCCGACGCCGCGGGCGAGCAATTGGTTGACGAGCTTGCACAACGCCTTCCGCTCGCGCCCGGCGCGTTCACCGCCACCCTGCTGATGCCGAACCTGGGCAAGGTTCAGGTGCGTGCGGGACGGCGCGAGGGCCGCTGGGAAGTGGAACTGGGCTTTGCCCGCCGCGAGAGTTTCGAGCGCCTGCGCTCACAACGGGGCAGCTGCGAAGCGGCGCTGGCCACTGCCATGAACAGCCCGGTCCAGCTGTCCATGGTAGATGAGGCAGCGGCGTGAACCGGCTCGCGCTGCGCACGCTGTCGCCGCTACAGGCAAAGGCCAGCCGTGCATTGGGCGCAGGCATGCATACCAGCTTCCAGGCCCG
>Ga0233366_1000299_pt1 | contig 19402 bp, 16 predicted proteins | sample ElkDunMinimDraft_23_FD_191536 | JGI IMG/M metagenome (GOLD analysis project Ga0233366, IMG submission 191536) | Fecal eukaryotic communites from dung pellets of Tule Elk in California, USA - Elk Dung C4 | ecosystem: Host-associated > Mammals > Digestive system > Large intestine > Fecal | place...
AGGGTTAACATTAAATAAAATTATCGTTATTCTAGATGATTTATTCGAAATAACAATGCTATATACAGCAATTACTAGAGCTTCAAAAAATGTAAAATTTATAGTATTTAACAAACAAAATTTAAAGAAATTAAAATTATACAATAAAAGTTTCAAAAAACTTCAACAAATTATTTACAACTAAAAAAATCATTATTTTTGACAAATAAGTGTTTTATTTAAATTAAATTATTTAAAATGTCTACTGCTGAAAATATTATTCAAAAAATTCAAACTAAATATAACATTCCTGATAAACGTATTCATAACTTAAAAACGAAATTAATCGAATGTGAATCAAAAAATCAAACGTTAAATGATGATAATATAACTCAATTAAATTTACGTAATACATTCGAATCGTATGGAATTTTGGATTTACTCCATACTATAAAAGAAGCTTTATCTAATCCAAATTTTTTGAATTCAACAAAACCATTATCGGATTTAAATTGTGGCACCATAAATGGTATTTACTCCAGTGAAATTAAATTAATTCCATTTAATGATAACGAATATCAATATGAACAATTAAAAAAATTGTGTTATGTTTATGCTAATTACAAGGATTATTTATTCGACAATCCAAATAAAAAACAAATTTCAGACGTCCCCAACCAAATCAAAATAACACATAATATTCAATTTTTAATGGATAAATTTATGGGTTCAATCGAGTATCAACCAGAATATAAAATCAATTGGTGCTACCAATTCATTCTAAATCGACTGAAAAAATTACTTATGAAACCTAATAAATTGTGGTATGATTTTTTAAATGAATCTAGTTATAGAAAAGCCGCAAAACAACCTAAATATAAATCGTTTATAGAACAACTAAATTTTCATCATTATTTAATTTCAACCTTCGACGAAACAAAAACAGTTATTAATGCAGAAAAATATCCCAAAGCAAATGCTTTTTGTCAATCATTAACTTCCACTAAATTTACAAGCGATATTTCATATGAAGATTTGTTTAATCCAGAGCATGAAAATTATTATATGAATTGTGATATTTCGTGCAGACAAAACGGATATTTCAGATCGTTAGTATTTGACATAGATATTAATAACAACGAATTTGAATTACCAAAATTAACCCAAGATTTACAATTCATTATCGATTATGTACTAAAGCCAATTAATGACATTCAAATTTATTATGCGATTGATATTTCTAACAAACTTAATTCACAATTGATTATAAATAATTTGGATAATTTAATTGAAAAGGATACGAATAAATCTCATAAACATATTTATAAATACTGGGTATTAGAGCAAAAAAAAGATGTTAGTATCCATATTTATATTAAAGGTGTTTGTTTTAATGAATATTCTTTATTTGGTTTTTCAAAATATTTACGTGATTTAATCAAGCAAAAATATATCTTTTTCATAGACCCAGCCCCATATCACACTTCACAGCAACAAATGCGTAAACCTTTTTCAGGTAAATTAATTGCTGGTAGAAAACCTATTTTACGGTTTGAAAATAATGAGGAAGAATATATTGAATTTTATAGTCATTGTCATTCATTCGCTTCAATTGACGATACATACTGTAATTTAATGGATTGTTTTTATGAATATCAACAGCAACCAAGATCATATACCGTGAAAAAAGCTGTAACTGTAAAAGAAATTGATATGAATTCGAAAATAAAAATATTCAGTGAATTTAATAAAGATTTGTTTTATAATTCTGAATTGACTCAATTTAGTCCAGTTCAAAAACTATTATTAACATTACAAATTTCAATTATAAATCAAACGTTTGGTTATATGGAACATCGAAGATTACGATTAATATTTCTAAATAATTTACTCGCTTTTGGGGCTAATATTAATGATTTGTTATTTTACGACAAAGAATTAAAAATTCATCATACAGACGGTTCTATTACAGAAAATATGCAGGTACAAGATGATTGTCAATTCGTAATAAAATCAAGCGAAAAATATATATTCAACAAGAAAATATTTTATCAAAACGGCAAACCATTTGTATTTTCAATGACACCTGAAATACAAAAAATATTATTTCATACCCAATTAACAATACCGATTGTAAATATAATTGCCAATATATATTTCGCATATATAGGGTATAAAAAATTGTTCTATAAAACACTTGAATTCGACGAACAAGATAATCAATATAGCATAAAAATTAACGGTCCATTCACAAATAATTCCGATATGCCAACATTCAAATTTAATATTTGGGACGGCGAAAAAATAATTTCGATATCTCCATTGAATTTATTCAAATCACCTAGTTTTAAATTTCATAATTATAATAACATTGGTTTTTCAAATGCACATCCAGAGATATTTAACATTTATCCGCTAATAATACCACAAAATAATTTGCATACTAATTTCGAGTTATTATTCAAAAAAATACCTGAATTATATTCGTTATTAAAATGTATATTGGAAAACGATAATTATGAAGACGATGAATTATCAAATAGAATTGATTATTTATTAAAAAGTGTTATTTACGCTATAAAAAATCCCGCAAAATTAAAACCGAAGGCGATTATATTAATTACCAGTCAAGGTAGTGGAAAATCGCGATTCCTTGATTTTATTAAAGCCACGTTTAATGAAATTGTATTATGTACAAAATCATTAGATTCATTAATTAATGATCAATTTAATGGATATTTATTAAATAAAGTTATTGTTTCTGCTGAAGAAATTAATGATAATATGGTTTCATACGATAAATTAAAGGCGTTTATTGATGCGGCGAAATATTCAATAAATCAAAAAAATAAAGACCAAATTGATGTACTTAATACTAGTTTGAAAATATTTGCCACCAATAACAAAGATTTCAAATTTATTACCAAACAAGAAAGAAGATTCGTCGTATTCGAAAGCAATATTTACCATCCAAAAAATACAGTTCGACCGTATGTAAAATTATTAAATGATATGGAATATCGTACTGAATCTATAAATTATTTCAGGGATTATGTATTACATTTTGATTTGAAAAATTTCAATCCATTTAATGAAAGTTTAATTCCAATTTCATGCAAAGAAACATTCGAGGCTATAGCTGAAAATACAACCAATAGCGACACATATAAAAAGCTTTTTATCAACCAAATATTTATTTGCAGCAATTGTATGATAGATAAAAAATCGAAAAAATCTGTATTAACAATTGAAAATATATTGGAAATAATTAAAACACTTAAAGATAATTTATATAGTAGTTACGACGATTTGTGTCATAATGACAAAGCTATTTTTAAAACACGAAGTGATTGCCCAAATTATTTCTACGAGCAATTAAAAACGTTTTACAAAGATCATTTTTCAGAAACAGACCGATGGAATCACCAAATAATTCGACACCAAATTAATAACAATCAAGATTTTGATACACACGGAAAATATAGACAAAGTCAGCTAATAATTCCAGAAATTTGGAGTACAGATAAAAAACAGATGGTAGCAATAAAGTACCTACTTTAAAATTTAATACTTTTTTTTTCTATTCAAATGGCTGAACTTTCACAAATTTCAATTTTTGGATCTTCAGATTTTAACGAACTTTTTATCGTTAAATGTCAAAACGAAATTAAAGCAAAATTATTAACACAAACAAAAAAATATCCACTAATAATTCCAAATTTAAATACCCCAGAATTTTATCTCGAAAATGTTGCAATTAACCATCACAAAAAATTAATTAAAATTGATGACGAATTAAAAAATCAATGGGAAAATGAAAATTATGAATTTGTGTTTTTTAATTTAAATCGTTTATTCAAAGTCGATGAAGAAAATAAATTAAAAATAAATAAACCTATTAATCCCAATACAAAACAAAAATCTCCAAATTATTGTCCAAATTTCCACAAATTAACTGAAAATCAAATTATGTTACGAGATTTAAAATTAGGAGGAAATCGTATAATCGGTAAATATGCTATTTCAAGACACTATAATTTATTGGGGTCCTACGACGAGAATTCTAATAGTATTACAATTTTCTCTCAATGTTTTAATTCTGGATTTAGATTGCATAATAGCTCTGTACCAGTTCAATTAAATGTCGCCAATATTAAAAATTATCCAGGCTATATTTTAATGAATGAAACAGCGAATGAATATATCGACGAATGCTGCGATCACAACGACAATAATGCTATGAATTTTATGTATTCTAATTTAAATAATATATCGATTTCTGACAATAATCGTAATAGAATTACAGCTAAAAGTGGATTTAATGATATGGAAGAAAAAGCAAATTTATACAGAAAATTCTGCAATAGTCAAATCGAATTATATAAAAAATGGTTAAATAAAGAATTTGTTATCGTGGACGAAAATTTAAATCCAATTAACGTAAAATTAAATGAAATTAAATTCAAACCAATTGACGAAAAAATTTATCCACAAAAACCACATTTCGATCCACAATCTAATTTTATCCACGAAATCGCATACAATAATTATAATTTCTTTATATCGAATATTAATGAAAATTTTGTAGAATTAGACGAAAAAAATTGCCCTATAAAAGAACAACCAGAAGAAATAAAAGAAAAAATTATAGAAACATTCAACAAAAGAAAAACTAATATAATGGAAAAAAGAGGGAATAGTAGACCAAAAAAAGCAACAGTTTTTAATAGAACTTTGCAATATGCAAATTTAAAAATTGACAGTAAAAATAAAGAACAAATACAAGAAATTACAGATGAATTATACGACAAATTTTACGAAGAATTGAAAAATATTATCAAAGAATTTAAATTAGAATTTGAAAAAACAAAACCAAAACCAAATAACCAAAAAACGAGATTTGAAGCATTTATAAATAAAAAACCAGCTTTTTCTAAAATAGTCACAAAATCAGATTTTTAATATTTAATTTTATTTTTTTATTTTTTTATTTTTCCCCTTTCAAATGGACACAATCTGCAATCAATTAGCAAAACAATTCAATTTTGAAAGTATTGAAGAATTATTCAAAACTAATCCAGAAATTCAAAAAATTGCAAATTATGAGGGATATTATAAATTACCATTTTTGACCGAAACAGAATTAATTTGCTGTGTGAATAAAAATAATTTATTCGCTAATTATTCGAAATTACATGCAAAAATTTGTACTAGACAAAAATTTAGCAATAAAATATGCGGTCAAAAATTTATTGAAGCATTTAACCAATTTTTAGAATTATGTGGTGAACAAACAATTGACCCAAAAATGTGGGCGCAACAAAAAAATAGCATTTCAAAATGTTTGAGTTTAATTGATAAAAAATATTATATTCAAGATACTACAAATTCCAATAGTCCCGTTTCCGGGGTTTACTTACCACTATCATTTTTACATCATTTCTTAAACGCATTTGATTTAAATTATCGAGACCAAGTCGCAAAACTTATGAATACCATTGGTCTGAATGCTTTATTTAGCACTGATGAAAACAAAACGACATCAAATATCGTTCAAAGTATTACCAATAGTAATCTTGAAGAATTAACAAATCAAATAAAAGAATTGCAATTAAAATACAATGAAGCGGATCAAGAACGAGTTAAATATAAAAATGAATGTAGAATCGCTAACGAAAAATATACAAATTATTTTGAAGAAGGTGAAACTATCAGAAGAGCAGCAAATATATGTGATTCTGAAAATCGAAGATTATTAACAATAATTGCTGAAAAAAATCGCGAAATAGAACGATTAAATGAAATGAATGCTGATTTAGAAAAACGAAACGGAAAATTAACAAAACGTTTGGAAGAATTAAGTAATGAAAGATATAATAATTATAAAAATATTAAACAAGAAAAAGAAGCGGAAATTGAGAATTATAAAAAGACAATTAAAGAAACAAATGAATTTATTTCAGAAATAATGCAATTTGTTGAACCAATAAATAAAATGCTTAATTCTGTCACTAAAAAAAATAATTTAATTAATTTTATGACTAACAACAATATAATAATGAAAAAATCATATAAAGCTTACAATCCAGATTATTCTATGGAATTCGATAATTATACAAAGAAAAAAACAGAATATGAATTGCAATTGAATGATATTCAAAATAAGGATAAATTAAAAATCGATATGAAAAAACAACTTATTGCTGGTTTCAATGAATTAAGTGAAGAAGAACAATTAAAATTAATCGATGAAGAAAAATATAACAATGCTGTTGCAAAAGCCAGAAAAGACAAAAAAAGAAAACCACATAAGTACACCTTTATCGATGCTTTACCTGAATATCTTAAAGATAATTATCCAGAATATTTCACTGAATATTATACATTATATAATCGACTTTCTAAAATTAATAATAAAACTGAAGAACAAATTCAACAAAAATTAGATAATTTATACGTACCTGTGAAATATACAATTCATTACCCAAAAAAAGATATTGAATATAAAATGCGCGATATTGAACTTTATTCTCATGAAATGGAAGAAATAATTAATTTTATTAGAGACAAAACAGTCTATGATGAATCAGATGACTAATGAAAATAAGCGAAAAATATTAAATTTATTTTTGTGGAGATATAAGCGCGAATTAAATGAAATGTATGTAGAAGATCATAAAGCTAAATTTATTAGAGATCGTATTTATGAAGAAACCGGATATTTAATTTCAATATCGTTAATTAAAAAACATTTAAAAGATGTTGCAAATTAAAAATAATTTTTTTTGTTATAAATGGGAATTGGTGATATTACATTTATTTTAGCTGGATTAAACGCCGAATATACACCTTGTCATATTGGTCCATTTTCTATAGGTGAAAATGTTCCACAAATTGTAAAATATTTAAACAATACAGGTGATAGAAAAAGACGTGAAATTGATTACAAAATTTTACGACAACATCAAGCGCAAACATATAAACATTCTATATTAGCTAGGGTTGCTAAATTAAATAAAAAGGAATGGTTATTTGTAGATTTATTCGACGATTATTATTACAAAATCAATGTAATGTATATCGAATGGTTTAAAGATAAAGTTGTTGATGACAATCAGAGAAGATTAATATTTGTCACGAAAAATTTAAATTCAATTACAGGTGTTATTGAAAGTAATATGACAAATATGAAAAAATGGATTATGGACGAAAAATATAATTTCAATTTCAAATTACTTTTACACAATCCATTACCAAAATCAGTTAAAAATGATTTGTGGCACAAAAATTTAAATGACTTAAAATATGGCCCAAAATCTAGTTGGAATAATAGAAAATATTTAACAACTTGGATTCCTTAAAAAATAATTTTTGAAATTTATTTTTTTGGTTATAAATGCAATTCGAAATTAGAAAACCAGTTTTAAAATGTCAAGTGAATTTTCCACCAATAAATATTACTAAACCACGTTTAACTGACGATGAAGTAAGTCAATTAACTCCAAATAAACGTAAGCAGTATGAAATATTAAATATCATTAAAATTTACAATTCTGAATTAATTCAATTACCTACAAATAACCAACGAATAATGTATATAATAAATAAATCAAATGAAAAAGGAATTAAAGTTTCTAAATCATGTGTTAGAAATTATGTGAATGAAAATTTTAATTGATATTAATTGAGCTTTATTTTTTGTAAAATATGAATCAAGATATCAACGAGGTTCAAACCAAAGCAAAATTGAGTTTTATTAAAGGAAAAAAGCTACATGAATATACATTCGATTTAACTAATCCTGCCGACATTCGAAAATATAATCAGGCATTAAAATTAGATGACGATAAAAGAAATACATATTTGCTTTTATTATCTAGAGAACAATTAAAAGATAGAGATCCAAATGCCACTCATATAACTCAAATGAAATTAATTGAAGAACAACCAAATCCAGCATTAAGTGAATTAAAAAGAATTGAGAAAAAAAGTGAATTAGAAAAGAAAAAAGAACGATTAAATTACTTAACAAACAAAGCAGATTTAACAGAAGAAGAAGAAGCAGAATTTAAAAGATTGCCCAATGAAATTGAAAAATTAGAAAGTGATATACAAGAATTAAAGACAGAGTCTGATACTTCTGAAAATTCTACCACCACATCTAAATTAACCAATTCTAAAAGTTTGGTCGCAACGTTCAATAAAATTAATAAAAAAATGGGTAATGTTTTGACAACAAAGGATTTAAAAAAAATATTAACATCCAACGACATTATACCAGCACTAACGGAGGCTGTTCGACGAGCACAAAAAATAAGCAAATTAAACATAAAAAAACTTAATGAGGTGGATGCTATGATTTATAGTTATGCTGATCAATTAAAAGCTGGAGAAAAATTAACAACAATGTTTTTAAGAAAATCACACGAAAAATTTAAAAGAAACAACGATTGGATTGCATGTTTTAATTTGTTCCAATATATACCTGATGACATAAAAGTGAAGATATTACAGCAAATGGACTGGACTACAACAAGTATTGAAGTATTTAAAACCAAATTCATGAGTTTAATCGCAGATACCAAAAGCTTTGAAATATTTATGATGGCGTTAGAAAATATAAAGGAATTAGAATGGTTTGGAGAAGCAATTATGAATGAATATTCATCATACGACACTCAAAATGAAGATATAAATAATTTCGTCATTGCACATAAAGAAAACTTAATTGATACTGTAAAAAAAGAATTAACAAAGTTTTTAAAAAAATCAATTACATTAGCAAAAAAAGAAAGAAAATCATCATTAGTATTTAAGATTTTTTCACAGAATGAAATTTGGTATTGTGGATATGCAAGCAAAGAAGAAATACCGAAAGAAATTACAGAAAATTTCGAAACAATATTAGGTAAAATAAAAACGGTTTTTGACGATGAATCTGAATATAAAATTCACACTAAAGCACGCAGAACATCACCATTTATAACTGAAACATTTACTAATAATGTTTATGTTAGTGGCGATATACAAATGATAACAAAATTATTTATAATGCTGCATTATTTTAAAAATGGACAATTAATTTTTAATCAAGAGTTAAATCCAGATTTAATATATAACACTCCATTTAACATCGAAAAATTACCACCAAAAATTGTAGAAGAAACGCCAGAAATAACACCAAAAGCTTCTCCTCGAAAGGGTATGAAAGGTGAAATTATTGAAGAAGCTATAGAAGCTACAAAAAAAGATATTGCAGAATTAAAAGAAGAAAAAGAAATTAAAGATGTCGATTTACTGGTTAAAGATGAAGAAAAAAAGGAGGTAAAAGAAGAAAAAATTGAAGAAGAAGATGAAGAAGAAGATGAAGAAGAAGATGAAGAAGAAGATGAAGAAGAACCAGCATTAGAAGGTTTATCTGAAAACGATTATCAACACATAAAAACAGAATTACAAACTATAAAATCATTATTATTCACAATTATTTACAAAATGAATAAAAAAGATAGAGATAAATATAACAAAAAAAATAAATCTGGTAGTTTCGATTGGTTGTTCGATTAAATTTAAGAAAGCAATTTAACTACTTTATATATTTTTTTGGCTAACATTGATAATTCTTTTTTAACTTTTATATCATACATATCTTGTTTCATAGTTTCTGGTTTTGCTGGAATAAATTGATTTATTTCTTCTTTAACTGCATTACAAAGTGCTTCTAAATTTAAATTGCGATTAATTTTAGAAATCATATCAATTTTAGTTGAAGTGTCGATATCTTCTAATTCCATGATATTATCCAATTCTGTTTCCAAATTTTCATCTGTTTTTTCATATTTGTCGAGATTAGTTTTAATCTTCTTGACCAAATTCATTTTAATTTCGAATGGCAATCTAATTTTGATCAAATTGGACATAGTTAATTTTTAATAAAACAAATTTATAAAAACTAGAATTGCTAAATTTATTTTTTGAAAAATATGAGTGTTAATACGCAAAGCATACCATCGATGGAAGAACTCCTAAGTATGGTTCCTGAATCGAGCTATACAAAAAGTGCTGCATTTGTAGACAGAAGAATTACGCAATTACAAGCGGTAAACAATGCTTTATTGGGCGAATCGTTTGTGCCTGGTTTAGAAAGCAGTTTTAGGGTCAACCCATCACAATCATGTCTTTTAAATTTAAACGAGTGCTTTTTTACTGTTAACGGAAAATTAACTTTAAATTATACTATGAAAAATAATATTGGTAGCTCTGTTGCAAAAATAAATGCAGAAGCCTGTCCAATTTTAAAACCCTCAGCATTATGGCTGCTTAGAGCTTTTTCGAAAATTAGCTTGTCGGTAGGTGGTACAACTTTATATAATATAACACAACCATATAATTTATCAAACTTTATATCAATGTTTTATAAAGACAATAGATCAATTAAAAATGGAGAATATGTCAAAGATGGATTTTATCCTACACAATATTCAATTGAAAACGAGAAATTAGCACAAAAAACAGCCTTTGCTTTGGACGAAGCATTCCCCGGAGCTGCTAAATATGTTCCAGTAGATAATATATTTACATTGGTTCCAAATGAATCTACTTTTACTATTGCTACTAACGATATTACAGCTAATTTGGTTTATGAATTTACAGTAAATCTTCAACTTAAAGATATGTTCCCTGGATTATTAAACAAAAAACCACTTTTCGGAAGTGGTTTCGTGGTGTCATTAAATCTAGATGCAGATGGTTATACTTCAATCAAATCATCTGTTGGTGTGATGTGTAAGATTAAAAAATTCAATCAATTTTATCTTAATGTGGTTAGTTATGGATTAAATACAGAATTTGCACAAAAACTTAATCAAATTTATTCAAAACCTGGATTAATTGAAATTGTTGATGATATTACATATTTACAACAAGGATGTGTTAATTTAGAAAAAGATACCCAGCTCGATTTATTCATGCCGTTAAATCTTGAATGGGAAAACCAGTTTGTCATTATCAGTTTCCCATATATGACGTCAAATAATCAAGGTTTTAGAACAAATGCTAAGGCTCTTTATGGTGCACCCGCAGCGACTAAATTATATACAGAAATTTGTCCATCAGTTGCCGTTTCAGGAGCTACAACTAAGGTTATCCCACAAATTACAGAATACATTATGAAAAATCCAAATGATTACGATTATTTGAACATTCAAAGAGTGGAAGTGACCGCGGACAATCAGATAATCTATACCAGAACCTTCAATAATTCAAAGAAAAAACCAAGCCCATTTGGTCCAAATTATCAAATCACATTTAAATCTGCAGCTATTGATACTCAAGGAAATACTGCAGAATGGACTGCTGGAACTGCAGTAACGTATGCTGATAGAATCGAATACGATTATACAGAATTATACCAAAATTACAAAGATTGTAGATTATACTGCGGTCAATATGAAGAAGGAGCTTTGTCATATGAAGAATGGTTGAAATATGGTTTCTGTATTTGCATTCCAACACATGAATTCACAAAATTAACAACACCAAGTTCTCAATTAAAAATATCAATATTATTCGGTCCAGGGGTGGCTATAACTACACCTTCAGGAGCAACTGATTCAATTGCATACCTTAATTCATATTTTGATGGCCAAGTCGTTATTCAAAATAAAATACAAGTCATTCAAAAATCCTCGAAAGGAATTGTCTATAATTCATTCGATAATTGCGCCGTTAAAGCAATTAGTGCCAGCTTTAGCCAAGATATAGTTGTTGAGGATGGTAGTGCTGAAAAGATTGCACAGTAAAGCTCAGACTATGTATAACAATTATAAGCGAAAAAAATAATTTAATTTAATTTTTTTTATACAAAAATTCAACCAAACAATTTATCATATAATTGTCTTGCATTAGAGGACATTTTTTTTGAAGTTGGATAGAGATTACCTGATTCCGGTTCAGTTAATGCTAAATTACCCGATTTTTTTACAGATCCTCCATGATTTGTTAAATAATCACTATTTCTCATTAAATTAGCATCTTCCAAAACAATACCAGAACATTTTCCATTTAAAAACAATCTTCCACCAGTATTATCGAGTGTTTTTGGAGAATTTTCATCACGGAATTTAGCTTTAATTGTTTGTCGAGTTTGTCGATTAGGATCTAAGAAAATTGAATATGGAAGAGATTTCATTATTCTATGTCGTGGTAATTTTTTATATTTACGCAATAATTCTAAATTTAATCTACCAGCAGCTTCTTGTGCTTGCTGTTTTTCTTGTGGACTCATTTTCGATTTATATTTATCATATAATGCTTTGGTTTGATCTTTTACTGTTTGAATATCGGTATTAATTGATTGAATATCGTCGTTATTTATATCTTTTTTCTTAACAATATTTTTACCAGTTTCGTATAATTGTTTGCCTGTTCGTCCAACGTTTTCTACTGTATCTAATGTTGAATCGACGATATCAATAGCATCGTTGATATAATTTCCATATGGAATTTTATTGATAAGTTTTTGTGCTATCTCTGAATCTGAAATTTTCTTTATTATATTTCTCACTGGTTTTCCAACTTTTTCCCATACTTTTTTACCGAAGTTTTTAACTTTACCCCATGCTTTTTTAATTCTATCAGCGAATGCTCCATTTTGGTATAATCTCCCATTTAAATATAAACGACCACATTTGTTTACTGCTAGCTTACGATTCATCATATTATCATTAAATTTTACTCTAGCAGCTTGCTCAAATGAGTCTGCTTTATTACAACGAATCAATATCTTTGGATTTACTTTAGGTTTATGTTGAAGGTGCACCATTACGATTTTTTTAAAATTAAAAATTAATGAATATACATACAGAAAATAGAAATTTCGAATTTTCTAATTACGATATAGACAAAATGTTATATGGAACCGAAACTAGAAATAAAAATAAATATTTTGACAATTATAAGGTAAATATATTGTGTGCTGGTAGTAGTGGTAGTGGTAAAACAACTTTTTTAATTAAGATGATTTTGAACAATATATTTGAACAAATTGATTGTGTAATAATTTGTATTCCAGAAGAATCTTTTACTAGTGGAATTTATGCTACGTTAGCGAAAAACAATATTTTGAATAGACCAATTTTGTTTTGTATATTGAATAAGTATGATAAAAAAGAAGTAACAGAATTAAATGAAGATGAAGATATTTATATTATTTGTAATGGATTCATAACTTTAACTGAAATGTCAAAAATTAAAAAACAATTAGGTATTCAAAGGCCATTAATTATATTTGACGATTTTGTGACTTTACTCAACAGACAAGAGGATTGGAATCAATATTATCGATACATTCACAACGGTTCTAGATTAAATGCTGATATAGTTTCATGCGTACAAAGTATTAATAAAATTCCACCAAATTGTCGTTCCAGTTATTTACAAGTTATATTATTTACAAATTATTTGACGAAATCCGTTTTAACAACATTATTGAGAAATTGTGTTAATAATCCAATGTTAGATAAAAAAAATACAGAAACATTATTAGAAGTTATTGCTGAAGAACCAAATAAACACGAACCATTAATAATTTTATCTAATACGGATGATCCAAAAAAATCAATTATATTTAAGAACAAATACATATATTTCGACTAATATTTTTTTTTGGTTTTTAGTCTACGACATAGGCTTCGCTTAATATGCAATAATTGTACCAAATGTGTTCATTACTGCTGAAGCTGATACAGGGAAGTAACTTGGAATTACCAATGTTTTAATTGAATTTCCAAGGAAACTCAAATTTTCATATTGATTTGGTTCTATAATTAATTTATCAATTGTATTATCGTACATCAATTTAATATCGTGAGCTCTTAATGTATTTATGCTATTTTTACTATAACTGTTTTCACCATAATTTTCAATATAATTAGCAGTACATGAATATAAACCGTTCCAACCATATAAGACGCCATTATTTATTGTACAATTAGTCATTCTTAAATAGCCTTTGGCACCAGCTTGTATATTTAATACATTGAATTCATTATTCTGTAAAACCATTGATTGATTTTGGGTATAATTATAATATAAATTCAATTTATCAAATCTGTTTTGGCTAAATGCTATAGTAGGATTAACAAATGAATCAATTAAAATATCTCCATCTTTAATAATATTTGCCGAAAAGATGAACGGACCATTCAAATTATTTATATTTAATTTGAGTTTATACAAATCATTATTCGCTATAATATAATTTGTTGTAACGCTTGATACATACATTTCTGCATTTCCGGTACAATTATTAAGTGTAAAACCAGGTGAAGATTCAGTATAATTATTAAGATTAACGTAGGTGTTCATATATTTGTCTGCAATAATATTATTTGTAAATAAATTTGGGGTTTTCCATTCTGGTAATATATTTACTGTTAATTGTTGGTCGTAGCTATTAGAAGTTGAATAAAAATCAGTTAAAGTATTTGTAATTGTATTGGTTAAAGTAGTTAATGTTAATGATGGAATTTGATAATTATCAGTTAATGTTCCAGTAGTTTCCACAATAATTGGGAAGAAATCTGTTCTTGTTGCTGTATATGTTTCTCCATCATAAAGTGTAGTATACGTATCGTACATGGTAGTTTCAGTTGTGGTATCGATAACTGTATTAGTATTTGATACTGGTATATATTGGGTATTTGTTGTGGTATCAATTGTCATATAGCTTGTAGAAACGTCTTCATATGTATATTTTCCAATATAAGTACTCGAAGTATCTATATTAGTTGGAATTTGAGTATTATAAGTTTCTGTGTTTGTTAAAGTGTAAGTACTAGAAGTATTATACGTATGCGTTGTTGGCAAACCACCGAGATAATTATTATTATTATCAAACATATTTTTACCGTTAATTATACGTGGAATAAAAACATTTCCAGAACAATTGATAAAATTAGTATGAGTTAAATGATAAATTGAAGCATCGAAGAATGTACAATTAACAAAGCTAAAATCTCCAGCTCTATTTAGTTTTGTGCAATTTAATTGACAGCTTCCAAAAGCGCAATTTTTCATATTAGATACATTATTTAAATTCATTGTCCAATAAGAATTAGAAATTGTTGGATAACTTGCAAGTGTGCATCGATAAAAATCATTTGATTCGCCAAGAATGAAAAATGCCAAACAATTGTTAAATCTTACATTAGTTGCTGAAACTTGTTTTAAAATACAACTGCTTATACTACCAGGAGTTGTTGCATTAATATTAATTCTTTCTATATCGCAATTAAATATTTTACAAGCTTTTGCATTTAAAGATTGTCCTGAACATCTAGTCAAAAATGCGCCTCTTACAGAATAAGTACCAATAGAATATGATGTTCCATAGAAATGATCAGCTTCTAATTTGGCGGCAGTTAACCCTTCGTATTCTATATTGTTTGTAGCATTTGTGGGTAAACTTTCGTTTGTAAATTGCAACGTCGCGTTGGGGAGGCTATACGCGAAATAATATCTACCCTCTAAATCACTTGTTCTCGTAATTGACTGTACATACGGTTCGAAAACGATAATTGGTGCTGTTGATTGTAAATTAGAATAATTGTTGTATTGATAAAGTGGTTTGGTTAATACGGAATCTGTGATATAATATACGAGAGAATAATTACTATCAGTAAATTTCTCCAATTGACTTTCCATAGAAGCTATTGATTGATTTATATTATTTATTTCGATTGTTACTCTACTTAAATTTTCATTGAAAGTTGATATATTTGTGCTTACAGAAAATATATCATTTGAAATCGAATTATATTTATTAACGACAGCATTTATTTGTGAGTTAATTTTGTTAATTTGATCCACTAAAACACCATAGTCTGATTGATTTTGTGCATATTGTCCGAATGCTCTAATCATATTATTTTTGAAGAAAAAAATAGGCTATAATTCGTGGTACTTTTTATCTTTCTTCTAAAATTTGGAACCATACTTGAACATCAGAATATGTTCCAGGTAATTGTATTAATTCTTCGTTATTATCGTCTCTTAAATATATTTGGAATTGACTTATCATACTTCCTTGATTTATGCTGTAAATTAATGGTTGTAATGCAGTATATTCAATAAGTTTAAATGCATCACCAGCACTAGAAATAGAACATACAGTTGAAGTTGGAATAATATTACCGTTTTTATCAGTTACACGTGTCTGATTCCCAATTAATGATATGTTGAGCAAAATGGTATTAAATGTCGAAATTGACGGCATATAATCACTTGTTGGTGATAATGTAAATGGTTTTGTTGGATCTACTGGTAAAATTAATCCATTTCCTTCAGTTTCCATAGATAAAGTGCCAAAACTGCCGAAATAAATTGAATCCATTAATGAACCAGTTAAATAAACTAAATTAAAATCTTCTGTAAAATCAAATTGCATTAATCCTTGGGCATTAGCTCCCATTGATATTGGTTTTTGTTTGAAATAATATTTGGTTTTATTACGATCTGTGTATATATATTTTTCTCCAGCATAATTATCAATTTCTTCTTGTGTTGTAAGTAAATTGCCTATAAACCAATTAAAATTATTTTTTAAATCAGGAGAATCTAAATAAAAGGTAGATAATATTTGTGTCATTAAATTTTCTTCCACGAACTTGGTTATCGTATCTAATCCCCCTATTTGAGGAGTGGGGAAAATTATTGGGGAAATTAAAAAGCCTACATTTACTGCTTCTTCAAATGTATTTCTATGTAATGTTATTCCTAATTGGCCTCTTATTTGTAAATCACCAACTAAATTTGCGAATACATTTGCATAACTAAAACTCAATAATTTTAAATAATAATTTCGGTTTGGATTCAACATAATTGGTGGATCCAAATATACTTGTTCTTGAGTTTTATCGAATTTTATGATTAAATTAGCTATGATATTCATCGATTTCCAACCAAAAAAATAATCAAATTTATTTAATGGGAGGAATAAAATTCACAATAACAAAGCATATCCATAACTCGTAATTTTTCTAATGTAAAATCAACTTTTATATCGACTAATTCATAACATTCATTGATTTTCTCTGGATTTAATATAGCGCACCAATCTAATTGTTCATCTTTAAGTGGTTTAATAAATGGCTTATTATTTAAAAATTGCAATATATTTACCATTAACAAACCGAATAAACAACTGGAACGAGTCAATAATTGATTGCATACAAATTGTTTATATAATTCCATTAAATTTTCAATAGAAGAATCGTTCATATATACTTGGTATAATTCGTTTAATTTAGCATAAATTCCATCAACTTCATCTAATTTTATTGTAGTTTGAATGTAAATATCTGTTGGAGTTTGAATTAATTTAGTTCTATTTTCAGGATTAACTTTTGGATTAGTTATTATATATTTTTCACACATTTTATAACGATGGTTATAATGATTTTTATTTTTAATGAATGTTGTTAAATTATATTCTGGTGTTGAATCATTTTTAAATATAGTTGGTTTAAATACTTTATTGAATGGCAATAATTGTAAGAAACCATAAATATAATTGAAAAGATCATCGAATGAATTTATATCGACATTTTTCGAATTAACTATGCATAAACCACATAATAAATATAACAATTCACTGTCATAGAAATATTTGCAATCGTATTTAATAAATTCACCAATATTAATTAATTTTGGAATAATTTCGGTGTTAATTTTTACTTGTGGTCGTGTCAAATGTTGGGGTGTTTTATTAAATTCTTTTTTGAATTCTTTTTTTGATGTATAACTAATTGCATCTGAATAATAATCATGAGCGAAACTTAATTTATCTAATGTATATTTTTCTATTGGAGTATTATAATTATTATAGATATTAAGCAAAATTAATTTGTAGTGGAAATTATTTAATTTTTGTATGTTTTCAGTCGTAATGTTATTTGTCAAAACCAAGTATATAAACAAATTCAATTCATCGATATTATTACGTGTAGAATTAAGTAATTCTGGAATCATTAAATGTTGATTTGTCAGGAGACCATTATACAAACAAAATCGATTATATTGATTAATTAAATTCTGAATTGTTTTCATGTCACGTTCTTTTATCATTTGTGCATATTTGGAGTTAATGAATTCATTAAATTGTACTACATATTGGTATTTATTTTTTGCATATAATTTTTGTAAAATATCAATTTGAGTTTGAATGGACATGTTTTTAAAAAATAAAAAACACTATGAATAGAACTCAACAAGCTGAAAATTATAAAAAGTATCTAAATAATTTAAGTAGCGAATCTAAACCGTTTATGGACTATAATTTGCCTAAAGGTAATACGAAAATTAAAATAGTTAATTCCAATGTTTATATATTAGATACATTAAATAAACACACGCAGTCATCCACAGTTCAAGCTGCAAATAAAGAAGAAATTAAAACGGTTCAAAATGAAATTAAAGAAGAAATTAAGGAAGAAAATCCCGTAGAAATACCAGAAAAAGATCCAATTCAAACTACATTAAATTATGTAAATGAGGTTGTAGATGGAGTTGTGGAGCAAATTACGGATCAAATTAATGAAGCAAAAGTAATTGAAACTGAAGCTGAACCAATAATTATAAAAGAAACTTTAGTACCAAGACACACCAAAAAACGATCTAATATTGAGTGTTTATTATTGTTTGATGCTTTGCAAAATAATAACAATAATTATGGATTATCCGATGAACAATGGAATAAAATACGTAACGATTTCTTAAAAGCACTGCAAGATGAGAATATGGATACTAGAGGTTGTGGCTTTAATTTAAATAGTTTTATGGAGAATTTATTGCAAAAAATATATGACATGATTGAAATGTTATTAAATTTAAATAAATCTAGTTTAGATTAAATTAAAACGTAATCTAGGCTATGCTTAATCAAATGAAAATAACGATTTGAATTTTCCAATTGAATCATTGTCTTTCATATTGTAAAATTTAGCTACATCAAAACCTTCAGCCGCAGAATTTATTGAATCTAAATCTGATTCTTCCTCCATATTTTGGCTCATTTCCATTTGTTTTATTACATTTTCATCGATTGGTTTTGGTTTATTTAATGTAAATATATCAATTATTTTTTTGGCAATTTTATGTTTTTCGCTAGTAATATTTTCATTTACATCCTCATCTATACTGAAAATTTGTTTGACTTTATAGTAATTATCGTGTAAAAATTTAATTATATCCACTGGTTCGATAATATGATCGAAATCTGCTACGTTTGGACGATAGAAATAGCGTATACTCATGTTTATAATATGAAAAATATGAATAATACCAGTAATATAGATGTTAATAAAATGAGTTTGACTACTGAAAAAAATTTAATGGATTTATTCAATGAATTTAAAAAAGAAACCAA
>Ga0233366_1000302_pt1 | contig 19178 bp, 18 predicted proteins | sample ElkDunMinimDraft_23_FD_191536 | JGI IMG/M metagenome (GOLD analysis project Ga0233366, IMG submission 191536) | Fecal eukaryotic communites from dung pellets of Tule Elk in California, USA - Elk Dung C4 | ecosystem: Host-associated > Mammals > Digestive system > Large intestine > Fecal | place...
TGGGCAACAACATCGAGATGAAACTGCGCAACGACAAAGACACCACGGGCAAAGAGCCATACAAGGTATATAGCATCATCGACAACCTGAGTATCAGCGGTGGATACAACTTCATCGCAGACTCCATGAACTGGCAGAACTTCTCGGTGAACTTGCGTATTAAGATACCGAAAGTGAACTACACTATCAACCTCAGCGGACAGTTCGACCCATATATGTACACCACTACTGCCAGCGGCAGCCACGTGCGTTGCAACGAGTTGTACTGGAATCACGGTCGCTTCCCACACTTCTTGGGTACCAGTACCAGCTTCAGCTACACGTTCAATAACGATGTGGTAAAACGATGGTTTAACCGTGATAACAAAAAAGATGAAGAACCCGAGCAGGAAGAGGTATTAGCTGAACCTACCATCGACCCACTCACAGGAGAAATCATTGAGCCAGAAAAGCCTACAGAGAAAAAACCGAAGAAGAAAGATGAAGTCACCGATGATGGTTATCTGTTTGCCAAGATTCCTTGGAGCTTGAGTGTGTCGTATAGTTTGCGATATGGTGCAGGCAACGAATGGGACGAGAAGCGCAATTACTACAAGATGGAGTTCCGCCACAACCTGAGTTTCTCTGCCTCGATTGGTTTGGGTAGCGGATGGAAGGCAAGCACCTCACTCAGCTACGATGTGAATGCCAAGAAGATGTCCTACACCAGCATCAACGTTAGCCGCGATTTGCACTGCTGGAGCATGAGCGCAAGCTTTGTGCCTTTTGGTCCGTATAAGAGCTATACCTTCCACATCGGTGTCAACGCAAGCATGTTGGCAGACTTGAAGTATGATAAGAGCAGCGCAGATGCCACTGGCAAACGGATTAATTGGTGGTAGTTTTGTGTTTAGTGAACGCGGCTGAGCCGCTACTGTTTAGAGTTTAGAGTTAAAAAGTTAAGAAAATATGAAAATTGAAGCAAAGAAAGTAGTAACGCTGGAGTACGACTTGTACGTGGATGGCGAGAATGGACAAGAAGAATTGATGGAGAAAGCTACGGCTGAAGCTCCATTGGTGTATTGCCACGGCGAAGGCATGATGTTGCCTGCCTTTGAGCAACAAATGGAAGGATTGGCAGAGGGCGAAGCATTTGACTTCCGCATCGCATGCCAAGATGCCTACGGCGAGTACGACGATGAGGGCGTATTGACCTTGGATAAGAAGATGTTTTACAACGGTGATGGCGAATTCGACAGCGAGCGCGTATATGTAGGCGCTATCGTACCAATGAACACCGTGGACGGACAAATCATCAACGCACAGATAGCAGAGATCACCGCCGACAACGTGACCATCGACCTCAACCACCCATTGGCAGGCGAGAACTTGCACTTTGTAGGTAAGGTGTTGAATATTCGCGAAGTTACCGAAGGCGAACTCAAAGCCCTACACCACCGCGGTTGCGGAGGCGGTTGTGGCGGATGCAAAGGTAGCTGCGATGACTGTGGCGGAGAATGTAATTGCAATTAATTAGTTGAAAGATTATAGTTTAAAGTTTAAAGGCAAGAATACTATGGCAAATATTTTAGCGATAGTGGGACGTCCCAATGTAGGGAAATCGACCCTTTTTAACCGCTTGACCAAAACCCGTCGAGCGATAGTGAATGATGCAGCAGGCACAACCCGCGACCGTCAATACGGCAAGAGCGAGTGGTGTGGCAAAGAGTTTTCCGTCATTGATACAGGCGGATGGGTAGTCAATTCCGACGACACCTTCGAGAGCGAGATCAACCGTCAAGTAAACCTCGCCATCAAAGAGGCAGACGTCATTCTCTTGGTGGTGGATGTGAATGCGGGTGTAACACAGTTTGATATGGAAGTGGCTCACCTACTCCGTCAAGCCAAGAAAGAGACTGTGTTGGCAGTGAACAAAGTGGATCAGTTTGATCAGCAATATGGTGCACCAGAATTCTACAAACTCGGTTTGGGCGAACCATATATCTTGTCCGCAGAGAATGGTCTGGGTACAGGCGACCTCTTGGACGAGATTTGCAGCCGCTTCAAGGATACCGTAGCAGGCGAAGACCTGGAGGAGCTACCACGCTTCGCTATCGTAGGTCGTCCAAATGCAGGTAAGAGTAGTATCTTGAATGCTTTTATCGGCGAAGAGCGCACCATCGTGACCAACATACCTGGCACCACACGCGATAGCATCTACACACGCTACAACAAGTTCGGCAAAGACTTCTACCTCGTGGACACCGCAGGTATCCGCAAGAAAGCTAAGGTAAACGAGGATCTGGAGTATTATTCAGTAGTGCGCAGTATTCGTGCCATTGAGAATGCTGATGTGTGTATCTTAATGATTGATGCCACACGTGGTATTGAAGCACAAGACTTGAACATCTACCAACTGATTCAAAAGAACAAGAAAGGTTTGGTAGTTTGCGTCAACAAATGGGATTTGATTGAAAGCAAGACTACAGCAGATATCAAGGGCTATGAGAACGCTATCCGTGAGCGTATCGCGCCATTCAAAGATTTCCCTATCATCTTCACGTCAGCATTGACTAAACAACGTATCTTCAAGGTGATGGAAACCGCTTTGCATGTGTATGAGAACAAGCAACGCAAAGTGGCTACTGCTCAACTCAACGAACGCTTCTTACCATTGATCGAGAACTACCCACCACCAGCAACCAAGGGTAAGTATATCAAAATCAAATATTGTACGCAATTGCCTAACACACAGATACCTACATTTGTGTTCTTCGCCAACTTGCCACAATACGTAAAGGAGCCTTATCGCCGCTTCTTGGAGAACAAACTGCGTGAATGGTGGGATTTTAATGGTAGCCCAGTGCAAATCTTTATCCGCGCTAAGTAACGGAAAAAGATACCCATTATTAAGAATGCGATAAAAAATTGCGCTAACGCTTGCGCGCGTGCGAGATTTTTTGTAACTTTGCAGGCGAAATGAAGATTATCTGCTTTAGCGAAATAGATGGAGAAGTGAAGATGGTATTGAAAGGCGATTCATCGCTATTGGTGAATCGCAAACCATTTTTCATTCCCGATTGGAGTGAAGATATACGCATGACCCCCTGTGTGGTATTGCGTGTCAGCCGTATGGGCAAGCATATTGGGACACGTTTTGCGCATCGATACTACGATGCCGTGGCAATGGGATTGAATCTATATGCAGCAGATTATCTAAAAAAAGGAGACTGGACACGCGCTTTTGGCTTTGATGGCTCATTACCATTAGGCAGTTGGCTTGAGGTAGAAGATAATCCATACGGCGATTTGGTAGTAGATATAGACACTGCCATCGCAGAAGTAAGCAAGATCATGACAATACGTCAAGGCGATATGATCGTGATTGACCGCAGCATAGCAACTCGTAATGTTTTGAAAGAAGAATTAATAACCATACAACAAGACGACAAGGAATTGTTGTATTGCAAAATCAAATAACATATAATATGAACAAACTATTAATGGTAATAGGTATATTATTGAGCAGTTTCGCATATGCGGGAGTGCATACATATACCGACCAATCTGTATTGAATAACGGCCATTTTGTAAAGATTAGCGTCTCCGAAACAGGTGTTCACATGATTACCTATGAGCAACTGAAGTCATGGGGAATAGAACCTGCACAATTACGCATCTTTGGATATGGTGGTGGCATGTTATCAGAGAACTTCATGCTTCATCATTGGGATGACCTGCCTTCAGTAGCATTCTATATGCACAAAGGTGCTGATGGTGTATTCAATGCAGGTGATTTTGTATTGTTCTATGCGCAAGGCCCTATAACATGGCAATCTGACAAACAAGGCAGATGGCGTCATACTATTAATCCATATAGTAATTATGGTTACTACTTCCTGAGTGATGATGCTGGTGAGCAACGTGTAATAGAAGAAAAACACATTGAAGCGACATCAGATATAATAAATGTAGATTGGTACACCAATTACCAAGTTCATGAAATAGATGAAGTAAACTTAATAGATTTGACTGGCGTAAACGGAGGCGGGCGTGAATTTTATGGAGAAATGCTAAACGAAAGCAATAAAACACTTTCAGTAGATTTTCATTCGCCAAACGTTCGTACTGACTTAACCATGTATTGTTATATTGACATGGCCGGCATTACAAGCGCACCGACTACTGTTGCAGTAAATGTTGCAGGACAAAAAAACAATTGTACGATACCTGCTATCGACGTATCAGACTATTATACTAAAGCAGAGCAGGACTCGTTATGGATGGTAGTGAATGCTACGAATAATATCAAACAAACAGTATCGCTTTCTTTTAATAATTCTGCATCAGGAGCAAAAGTTTATTTAAACTACATTGAAATTAACATTCCTTGTCAGTTAAAAATGCAGGGCAATACTTTAGCAATTAGCAATATCACTCAGTTGGGAGCATCTTCTAGCATTCGTTTTAACATGACAGGGGCTAACACTCAAACACAAATTTGGCGTGTAACGGATGGTGTAAACATAGAACAAATGCCTACCACATGGTCCAATGACACCCTTTCATGGGTTGGAAGTAATACCACTGTAGAAAAATATATAGCAGTAAACGTGAGCAGCACTTCTGGATGGAAGACACCAACTCTCGTTGGTAAAGTAGCCAATCAAAACTTGCATGCGTTATCAGATATTGATTATGTGATAATCTGTCCAGAAGACTTTGTTGAACCAGCTATACGTTTAGCTCAGAAGCACGAAGATATAGACCAATTAACATGGGCTGTAGTTACAGACGAACAAGTGTATAATGAATTTTCTTCAGGAACACCTGACGTTACTGCTTATCGATGGTTGATGAAGATGCTTTACGACAAAGCCAAAGGTGTGGTTACAGCCCAACCAAAAAGTTTGTTATTACTCGGAGACGGTACCTTTGATAATAGAAAAATATTAGTTCGTTCTGGTGAAAACAAATTGTTAACATTCCAAGCGAAAAACTCTACCATAGAAACACTAGCCTATGGCACGGATGATTACTGCGGATTCTTGTTAGATAATGCAGGTATAGACAACAACGGTATATTCAACGAGGTTCGTGCTCAAATGAACATCGGTGTAGGTCGTTTGCCAGCAAAGACATTAGACGAAGCCAACCAAGTTGTGGATAAGATTTGTACCTACATGGACAATCAAGTGTTAGGTAAGTGGAAAACCCAAATATGTTTCTTTGCTGATGATGGTGATCATGGATTACACGTACAAACAGCCGAATCTGGTGCCGAAAAAATGCGTAAAGAAAATCCTGACTTCATTGTCAACAAAATTTACCTTGATGCTTACACCCAAGAAGTAAGTGCTGCAGGTGAAAGTTATCCATTGGCAAAGAATCAATTTGACAATCTATTAAATAATGGCATGCTTTTCATGAACTATTCTGGTCATGGAGGATACAACAATATCACCAACGAATTGTTCTTGACACTGAAAGATATTCAAAACATGAAGAATACCAACCAAGGTTTTTGGTTCTTAGCTACCTGTAGTTTCTCACACTTTGATGCAGGTATCACTTCTGCGGGTGAAGAAGCTGTATTGAATCCTAATGGTGGTGCCATCGGTACACTATCCGCATGTCGTACTGTATATGCAACGCAGAACACAATCTTCAATCGTAATCTATGCGACACATTATTCGGGCATAAGGATGCATTCAACTATCATATGACGTTAGGCGAAGCAACCCGCATCGCGAAGAATATGACTGGTCGCGATGCCAACAAAATGGCATACATACTATTAGCTGACCCTGCTTTGCGTTTGAAGTATCCTACGGATTATCAAGTCAAGACTATTACTGATATTGATACCCTCCATGCACTCAGTATACAAACAATCAAAGGATATATTGAGACACCAAATCATGATACCGCCACATGGTTTAATGGTCTTGTAGATATCACTATCTATGATAAAATACAAGAAATCACTACCCGTGATAACGATGAAACTAATGAGTCGCTGAAAGTAAAAATAACTTACAACGACTACCCAAATACGCTATTCGCTGGTCAAACAACCGTTGTTGATGGCTTGTTCGAATTTACGTTTATGGTACCTAAAGATATTCGCTACAATTACGGCAATGGTCGTATCACTTACTATGCTTACGACACAGAAGCAAGAGAAGAAGGTATTGGACACTTCGAAGACTTCGTCATTGGCGGTAGTAGCAGTGTTGAAATTCAAGATACAATAGGTCCCGATATCCACATGTACATCAACTCGCCCGAGTTCCAAGATGGAGGTACCACCTACGAATTCCCACATTTCTATGCCAACATCTACGATGAGAATGGTATCAACACTGTAGGTACTGGTATTGGTCATGACCTATTAATGATTGTGGACGGAAATCCTAAACATACCTATGTATTGAATGACTATTTTATCGCCAGCAACAATAGCTACCAACAAGGTCAAGTCAGCTACAAGATGCCTGAAATGGAAGAGGGAGCACACACATTGACCTTCCGCGCATGGGATTTGCTCAACAACAGTTCTACTGCTATGCTCAACTTCCAAGTAGTGAAAGGTCAAGATCCTCAAATTCACAAGGTCATCACCTACCCTAACCCAGTTACGCCATCAGACGATTTGATTTTCCACATTGACCATGACCAACCAGATGAGATCATCGAAACGACCATCAATCTATATGACCTCAGTGGACGCATGATTCATACACACGTACAATATGGCGTAGAAGGAATCAGATGGAATATCAGCGAACTCGGCATTAACTCTGGCATATATGTATATCAAGTAAATATAAAAACTACCACTTCCAACTACGTGTCGAAAGCGGGTAAAATCATTGTATCGAAATAATTGCCTATGAAACATATCTAAATAAGCGTACAAAAAAGATTCAACTATTCTGTTAATTAACAATAATAAATAAACAATCACAACAATGAAAAAAACATTTTTTTCAATTCTCACATTTTCTATCTTATCGTTGCCTATTTTGGCAACCAATCCTGTAATCACCGCTATGCCATCGCTTAGCATCGCACCTGACGGACGCGCTGCAGGTATGGGTGATGTAGGTGTCGCCACCAATGCTGACCTCAATTCACAGCACTGGAACCCTGCTAAATATGCATTCATGGACAGCAAGGGTGGTATAACTGCCAACTACACCCCTTGGTTGACCAAACTTGTAAGTGATATCGACTTGGCATATATCGCAGGTTACTACAACATGGGCGATATGGCAGGTACTATCTCAGGTAGTTTTACTTATTTCTCAATGGGTGCAGTACAATTGGTTGATTATTCTGGTACAGCATTCCAAGAGGCACATCCTAACGAGTGGGCGATTGATGTAGCTTACTCACGCAAGTTACATGAATATGTAAGTATGGCTGTAGCTTTGCGCTTTTTGTATAGCGACCTCAACAATGGCGTCAATGCTTCAGTGAGTGGTGCTTCACAAGAAATGCACCCTGCATGGACTATGGCTGCTGACGTATCTCTCTACTACAAACAACCTATCTCTTTGCCTATGGGTGAGAGCTATTTCGGATTAGGTTTCAACCTCAGCAACCTTGGTGGTAAGATGACCTACGATGACTATGTTTCTAACTTCATCCCTGCCAATATGCGCTTGGGTGTAAGCTACGAAGTGCCATTCGACAACTACAACCGCCTCATGGCTACTGTAGAGTGCAACAAGATGTTGGTACCAACCTATTATTCCAACAAAGCTACAGATCAAACCACACATCGCTACTCACAAGAAGAGTATTCTGCCATAAGTTCTACCGCAGGTTGGTTCCAGTCATTTGCTGATGCACCAGGTTATATTGCTGAAAATGGCAAACAAGTATCTTCTTCACTCGAGGAGTTCCAAGAGGTACAATGGGGTGTAGGTCTTGAGTATAGCTACAACCGCCAATTCTTTGGTCGCGTAGGTTATAGCCACGAGAACTTCTACAAAGGCAATCGCCGCTACGTTACTCTTGGTGCTGGTTTCCACTTGAGCATTTTCTCTTTGGACTTTGCTTACTGCATCGCTACTGCACCATCCAACCCACTTGATCAAACCATGCGTTTTACCCTTGGCTTTGACCTCGCTGGTATCAAAGACCTTGTGAATAACAGAAAGTAATATTAATTTCCTCCCAAAGGGAGGTTAGGAGAGTCTATGCGAATCGGTTTTGGATATGATGTACACGCTTTTGCCCCCAACCGCGAATTATGGTTGGGCGGCATTTGTGTGCCATCTGAGCAAGGACTACTCGGGCATTCCGATGCAGACGTGCTAATTCACGCGCTATGCGATGCCTTGCTCGGCGCTGCAGCTATGCGCGATATTGGCTATCATTTCCCACCTGTCAAAGGCAATGAGTACGAGAATATCGACTCTAAGATTCTGCTCCGCAAAGTAATGGCAATGCTCCGCGAAGCGGGATATGAGTTGGGCAACTGTGATTGTACCATCTGTGCAGAAGCACCGAAACTCAACCCTCATATCCCAGCTATGACTGCTTGTCTGGCTGAAGTAATGGGTGTAGAGGAGAATCAAATTAGTATTAAAGCTACCACCACCGAGCAACTCGGTTTCGTCGGACGCAAAGAGGGCATCGCAGCTCAAGCAGTTGTACTCATAAACACTAAATAATAGCGCAGCGTTCACTAAACAATGAAAAAAATACTTACATTATTCATCGTATTGTTTGTGAGCGTACTCGTTTCTGAACTCCTGAACAGCAACGCAGTTGCGTCTGAACTTCAGAATGATTACGAGGTCACTTCTGTGCGCGATACACTGCTAACCAACGATAGTATCTTAGTTATTCACACCGTCTGTGCACCTATCTGCTCCTCGCACGTGCGCGTATATAATAAGGAGTGGCAATATCTTGGTGCGCTGAAAGCACCTTTCAAATCTGCTTTTCCAGAGGCATATATAGAAAATAACAAACTCCTTTGGCGCGACAACGACACTTTTGATTACACCCCTACCCTATAATAATTAGCGATTTGTTTCGCGACCACTATGGGACATCTATAGGACATCTATAGGATATCTATGGATCAAAAACCAGATTATTAAACGTTTGAAACCTTTGAAAACCGCCCTAAAATCCTTTCAACCTCCGATTTATTTAATCGGTTATATGGCAGCAGGCAAGACTACTGTTGGTCGTTTGTTGGCAGAGCGTTTAGGTTGGCATTTTGTGGATCTGGACGAAGCTTTTGCCGAAATTCATAGTCAAACGCCTGCGGAGTTTATCCGCGAACATGGTATTGAGGAGTTTCGCCGCAAAGAGAAATATGTGGTAGAAGACCTTGCCGAACTACCCATCGAAAAAGTCATTTATGCTACAGGGGGTGGCTACCCTTGCTGGGAAGACAATATGGAATGTCTAGCAGAACTGGGCACAAGTATCTACCTCAAATGGCAACCCAAGCATTTGGCTCAGCGCCTGATGCTCACCGACTTAAGCACTCGCCCTATTCTACAAGGACGAACTGAGCAAGAGCTTTTGGCGTTTATTACTCCACAGTTGGAGGCTCGTGCACCTTTCTATGAAAAAGCGGATTACATTATTGATGCCCCAATCAAGGACATCGCAGAAGAAGATGATCAATATATCGCCAAACTCATTTATGAGTTAATTCAAAATTCATAATTCATAATTCAAATTAAATGATCAACGACATACAAGACGAAATAATTGAGGAGTTCAGCAGTTTTGATGACTGGATGGACAGATATAGTCTGCTCATTGACTACGGAAATGGCTTAGAGCCCTTCCCAGAAGCCGATAAAAATGATAAAAACTTGATTGATGGTTGTCAATCAAAGGTGTGGTTTACTGCCGAAATGAAAGATGGTAAAGTCCACTATCATGGTGATTCGGATGCCATATTGGTGAAAGGTATTGTAGCTTTGCTTATTCGCGTATTGAGCAATCATACTCCACAAGAGATTGTAGATAGTGAACTCTATTTTATTGATGAGATTAACCTCCGCGAGCACCTCTCCCCCACTCGCAGCAACGGGCTCAATGCCATGCTCAAGCAAATGCGATTGTTTGCCCTCACATTGAATCAACTTTAGAACGTTGAAATCTATGAGACACATTCTTCTTTCAAGATACTTAATTCTTAATTGTTTATTGTTTATCCCTTGTTGGATCTTCGGACAAGAGATTGCCACTATAGACACTACGAGCGAGCAATTCGCAGAGGTACATATCATCGCATCTTTTGTCAAATCCTTTGATCACGGTTTGAAGCTCACCTTCGAAGAAGAGATTCGCTCGGCTCCAACCCATCGCTCACATACCACCATATCATTAGCATACACACCAATAGACTATTTATCGTTGAGTGCAGGCTATGTATTAAAGTTGTATGGTGATAAAGGATGGGAACATCCCAATGATTTTCTTCGCCATCGTGTAAATGTAGATGCAACAGGTCAAATTACACTTGGTCAATGGAAACTTTCCTTGCGCGAACGAATAATGTTGGATGCTCGAGCTGATAAAATAGATTTGTTGGAAAAGAACAGAGTAGACGCTGTCCTTCGTTCACGTCTACAAGCAGTGTATTCTATTCCTAACTATCCACTTAGCATTATTGCTAAGATGGAGTTGTTCAATACGTTAAATGCCAAATATTTTGGTCAGTATATCAATGAATTACGCCCTGAGATTGGTCTGCAATGGAAGGTAACCAAGAAGAATACTCTCAATCTTGCCTATCGATACAACTATGTATATAGTCGCAATATAGATGTGTTAGATAGCGGTGATATTGCCCTCGAACATGAGTATCAGCACAAGCATATTATCCTATTAACCTACAAGTTTGATTGGTAAATCCAATAACATAACAATAAAAGGACACCCACATAGGTGTCCTTTTTATGTTTCGATTATTTAGATATGTTATATCTCGCTTATCCTTCCATCAGCAAATTGCAGTTTGCGTCCTGGATATTGCTCGGGCCAAGTAAGGTTGTGTGTGGACATGATGACCGTCATACCCGCTTGGCTAATACTATAGAGCAATTCCATAATTCCCTTTCCAGTCTCAGGGTCAAGATTACCCGTTGGTTCATCTGCGAGAATTAATCCAGGTGCATTCAACAAGGCACGAGCAATCACCACACGTTGTTGTTCTCCGCCAGAAAGTTGGTAAGGCATTTTGTATGCCTTTTCCTCCATACCCACTTGCTTGAGTACATCGTAGATATTATTCTTCATGGCCTGTTTATCCTTCCAACCTGTGGCTTTTAGCACAAACATCAAGTTATCTTCCACATTGCGATCTACCAACAACTGGAAATCTTGAAACACCACCCCAACCTTTCTGCGCAGATACGGGATATCGCGGCGACGAAGTTTCAATAAGTCGTAGTCTAAAGCAGTTGCTTCAGCCCCTTCGATAGGCAACTCGCCATAAATGGTTTTCATAAAACTAGACTTACCACTACCCACACGTCCCAACAGATATACCATTTCACCAGAAGAAATGGTCAAGTTGATATCTGTCAGCACAATCTGCTCATCCTGACAAATCTCTACACCTTTATATTTGATGAGTTCACTCATTCTGCATCCATTTGGTTGATTTTGTTCTCAAGGTCATTGAGTTGGCTCTTGAGGACATCAATCTTCTTGCGCATATCATCCACCAACTTGTTACCAGACTTGCTCTTGCCTGTAAAGAAGAGGATATTGTTCTCTGCCGTCTTGATTTCTTGCACAAGATTCTCGTACATACGAATCAATTTTTGACGATCATTCATACCATCCACCTTCTTGTTCCAACGCTCTTTCGCTTCTGCACGCTTTTGAGCATATTGCTCGCGAAGTTCCTTGGTAGCCTCTCGTTTCGCCTCAAAGAAAGCATCGCAAGCAGCGGTAAACTTTTTCCAAAGTTCGTCAGAATATTTGCGAGCTACAGGACCAACCTTCTTCCATTGTTGTTGCAATTCGATAAGTTTGTTGGTAGTTTCCGTCCAATCAATGCTATCTTTCAATGCCTCTGCAGCTTCTACAAGTTCGCGTTTCTTCTTCAGATTCTCACTAAACTCATCGCGCATACCTTTGTAGAAAGCGGTTTTTGCTTTGAAGAATGCCTCGCAAAGTTCGCGGTACTCATTATAGACTGCTTGGTTTTGTTTCTTAGGAGCAAAGCCAATGGTGCGCCACTCTTGTTGGATGGCTTGTACCTTCTCAGTAGCCTCATCCCATTGCTTATTGGATTTCAATTTCGTTACATCCAATTCCTTAATTTGTGCAATCAAGGCTTGCTTCTTCTCTAAATTTTCATTCTCTTTAGCGTGAAGTTCATCGAAATAAGCTTGATGCTTTTTATTGATTACGCTACTTGCTTGTTTAAAGCGATTCCAAATATCTTCTCGCAACTCGCGAGCCACAGGACCAATCTCAGCCCACTCATCATGCAACTGTTGCAGCGCACGATTCGCCTCTACAATATTTGGATTCTCTTGCAATTTCTCCGCAGCTTCGCAAAGGAGGGTCTTCATCTCAAGATTTTTCTTGAAGTCCAAATCACGAAGCTCTATATTTATCTTCACAAGATCATAGAAACGTTCTTGATATTGTTGATAATTCTTCCAAATTTCTTGAGTTTTGGTTGCAGGTACAGCCCCTATAGTCTTCCACTCAGCTTGCAACTCACGCATTTTCTTTAGATTATCCATCACATCTGCGGTCTCAGCGTCTGCTAACTCCTTCATCTGAACCAGGATATTCTCTTTGCGTAGCAAGTTTTGTGCTTGCTCTTCTTCAATTTGCTTTTGCAATTCCGCACGACGTTGCTTATATGTATTCAACAATTCGCGGAACTCCTGCTCCAATTCATCAACAGATGGCAACCAATTTTCCAGCACTTCGCCCGCTGCCTCAGCAGCCTCGAGTGCGGCTTTCTTCTGCGCCTCTAATTCTTGATGATACTGACGATAGAATTGTGTTTTCAGCACTTCTACTTGTTCCTTCACTTCCACTACATTCTTTTGTAGTAATTCCTTTAGTTCATCCACGAACTGTTGTTTTTCATTTGCCATAATCGTAAAAAGTTACGCCCTTGCGAGCGGGGTTCATTAATTTCGCGACAAAGGTACAAATAAATTTGCACATTTGCAAAAAAAAGTGTACCTTTGCACACAAATTTTATCATTATGGCAGAAACTCAAGAAAAATGGACGACTGAGATTCGTCCCAAAGATAGTCTTTTATCGGTTGACTTCAAAGAGATTTGGCGTTATCGCGATTTGATGACATTGTTCGTTAAGCGCAATATAATCACGCAATATAAGCAAACCATCCTTGGACCTCTTTGGTTTGTAATCCAACCACTGATGACTACTGTCATGTATATGGTGGTATTCGGTGGCATCGCAAAAATTTCTACCGACGGTTTACCTCAGCCACTCTTCTACTTAGCAGGTATCAGTTTTTGGCAATATTTTGCAGACTGTCTAACCAAGACGTCTAATACTTTTGTGTCCAATGCTGGTATCTTTGGCAAAGTATATTTTCCTCGTTTGGTGACTCCGTTGAGCGATGTGATTAGCAACTTAGTGCGCTTTGGCATACAATTTGCCCTATTCTTAATCGTATACCTATATTACGTCATCTTCACTGATGCTGTTATTCAACCTAATTGGTACGCGCTGCTCTTGCCCGTATTGGTTGCTATGTTAGCTGGATTAGCATTAGGATTTGGTATTCTATTCTCAAGCATGACTACCAAATACCGTGATTTACAGCTACTTCTGAGCTTCTTTGTTAGCCTATGGATGTACGCTACACCAGTGATTTATCCTCTTTCTACCATCACCAACGAGAAGTTGCGTCTTGTGATGCAACTCAACCCGCTAACAGGTATTGTAGAGTTCTTCAAATACGGCATGCTGGGCGTAGGCAACCATGATTGGTGGATGCTGGGTTATAGCTTCGGCTTTATGGTAGTGCTTTTGGCAATCGGTATTGTGGTATTCAATAAGGTGCAAAAATCCTTTATGGATACCGTTTAATCCTCGAAACATTGAAACTTTTTCCCAATTGCAAAATTAATATCGGTTTGCGCGTAGTACGTAAACGAGAAGATGGTTATCACGATTTGGAAACCATCTTCTATCCTATCGTAGGTTTGCATGATGAGTTGGAAGTGGAAGCCGCAGATCATTTTAATTTTGTCCAAGAGGGACTTGCAGTAGATTGCCCTGCGGAAGATAATTTGATTATCAAGTGCTATCGACGTATGCGGGCAAAATATCCTACGATTGGTGATGTGCAGATTCGTTTCAAAAAGAATATTCCTTTTGGCGCTGGTCTAGGTGGTGGAAGTAGCGATGCTGCTCACATGGCAGTAGCTTTAAACACAATTTTTGCACTCGGTTTGAGCCAACAGCAATTAGCAGAAGAGGTGCGCCCCTTAGGAGCCGACTGTCCGTTCTTTATTTACAACACCCCTTGCTATGCCGAAGGCATTGGTGATAAACTCACTCCCATATCCCTGGATTTGAGTGGCTTACGCATGGTAATGATCAAGCCCGACTGCGGTGTCTCGACCCGAGAAGCTTATGGTGGAATTGTTCGCCATCCCGAGGTAGAAGGACAAATCAGACAAGCATTGGCAGAAGGTAAGGCGTTAGTAGATATGCGTTTGTTATTGGTCAACGATTTCGAACAAACGGTATTCCCGCTCTATCCTGAAATTGAGAAAATAAAACAGCGCCTACTAGATGCAGGCGCCATATATGCAGCGATGTCGGGTTCGGGTTCAACTGTCTTTGGATTGTTTGAGAACGATGCGGAAGGTCGAACCGATGCCCAACTGCGATTGCTTCACGAAGAGTTTGCCTCGATGGTAATTCTCAATAATACGCTTGCCTAAACTTAAGCCTAATCCCCAGCCACGTTTCTTACTTGTGTAACCAGGTTGGAATATTCGCTTAAAGTTCTTACGGTCTATTCCCTTACCCGTATCAGTTATATCAATATATAGGTTTTCCGCTTTCCCCTTTCCGTTTTCCGTTTTCACCTCAATAGTGATGCTTCCTTTACCATCCATTGAATCAATGGCATTTTTGCAGATATTTTCAATCACCCATTCGAATAATGGCACGCAGAGCATCGCTTGACAATATTCTGTTTCTTCCGCGTGGAGCGTGTAAATTATCTTGTTAGATGTTCGCGTGCGCATATAATCCATTGCAGTTTGCAGCACAGGCAACACCTCATGTTGCTCCAATGTGGGTTGCGAACCAATTTTAGAAAAACGCTCGGCAATCATCTGCAATCGACGAATATCCTCATCCATCTGTGGAAGTAGCGGGTCATCAGGATAGGTGGCTTTCAGCAGTTCATTCCACGCGTTGAGTGAGGAAATCGGTGTGCCGAGTTGGTGAGCCGTTTCTTTGGAGAGTCCTACCCATAGACTATTTTTTTCACTGCGTTGTACCATCAGCAGGGCGATAGCTGCTAATCCCGCAAGAGCAAGCATAACAATCAGCTGAATATAAGGAAAGTACGATAGCCAACGCAAAGTAGAAGATGGCTCATAATATATGTATTGCATCACCTCGTTTGAAACACGTACCTCTATCGGTTCCTGTGTAGCACGCAATTTATTGATTTTCTCGACATAAAAAGCATCTATATCGTTCTTGGGCTCTAATACATTTCGCGACAGAAGCAGATTATAATTCGTATCTACCATATAAACAGGGATGGTAGTATTACCCTCCAATATACGTAAAATTAAATCCACATTATCATCCTCATCTGCCAAACTAAATTGGCGTGTAGCCTCAGCCCAAAGTTCAATTTTCTTCTGCTCTTCAGCCTCTAATTGCTGGACAATATTAGTGGTAACAAGCGAACTGACAATTACAACTACAATCAGTAGTACCGTTATTACCACATTCAACACACCAGAACCCTGTTTATTCATACCTATTTAATTTTTAATTCTCGACAAAGGTACAAAAAAAAATGTATATACACAAAAAAAAAATGTATTTCTTGCTTATTTACTTTTTTTTTTGTACCTTTGCAGGTCAAATTGGTGTAATTTGGAATAATAAGTGCATACATGATAGATAACCAACTCATATTCAGAAGTTTTGCAAGCGGAAGTAGTGGTAACTGCTACTATCTTGGTACCCATCAATGGGGTATCTTGATTGATGCTGGTATCTCCGCACGCACGATTCAGAAGAATCTGCGTGAGATGGGGTTGGATTATGCCAATATCATGGGCGTACTTATTACGCATGACCATGCCGACCATATTCGTGCCGTTGGCACATTAGGAGAGCGTGTCCACCTACCCATCTACTCTACCCGTGCCATTCATGACGGCATTGATCGTAATTATGGTGTACGTGAGAAATTGCGCACTTCCCAACGCTACTTTGAAAAAGGCAAAGAATGGAATCTCAATGGTATGACAATCAACACCTTTGGCATTTCGCATGACTCTACGGAATGTGTAGGATATGTGATTGATTATCTGGGACAACGTTTCTTGATTGCCACTGACTGTGGACAGCCTAATGCTACCATGGAAATGTATTTAGCGACCGCCAATCACATCGTCATAGAGGCTAACCATGATGAACAGTTATTGCTTAACGGTCCATACCCTACCTATTTGAAAGAGCGCATCCTATCGCCTAAAGGGCATCAAAGCAATGTAACTTGCGGACAGTTATTGGCTAAAAATTGGCATACAGAAATGCGCAACGTGTTTCTTTGTCACTTAAGCAACGAAAACAACGACCCTGACGTAGCACTCAACACAATCAAAGATCTGCTGCTAGAGGAAGGTATCATGCCTGGGGAAGATTTGTTTGTGACACCATTAGAACGCACCAAAGCAAGTATTGTTTATACACTCAACGAGAATATTATACGCTAAAAGATATGAAAAATCTAGTAATCATTCCTACCTACAACGAGAAAGAAAACATCGAAGCCATCATCACTGCTGTGATGGAATTGCCTATAGAATATCACGTTTTGGTAATTGATGATGGTTCACCAGACGGCACTGCAACTATTGTCAAAGATCTGATGGCAAATAAATTTGCGGGCAAGCTGCATTTGGTAGAGCGTGCAGGTAAACTCGGTTTAGGCACAGCTTATATCGCTGGTTTCAAATGGGCAATTGAGCACCAATATGATTACATCTTCGAGATGGATGCAGATTTCTCACACAATCCTCAAGACTTGCTCAAGCTTTATGATGCATGTGCCAACCAAGGTGCAGATGTAGCTATCGGCAGCCGCTATGTGAGTGGTGTAAACGTAGTAAACTGGCCAATGGGACGTGTATTGATGTCCTATTTCGCTAGTAAATATGTGCGTTTTGTATTGGGCATGCAAGTGCATGACACCACTGCTGGCTTTGTATGCTATCGCCGTGAAGTATTGGAAACCATTGAGTTGGACAAAATTCGTTTCAAAGGATATGCATTCCAAATCGAAATGAAATTTACCTCTTACAAATGTGGCTTTAAGATTCAAGAAGTACCTATTATCTTTGTCAATCGTGTTTTAGGTACTAGCAAGATGTCTGGTGGTATCTTCTCAGAGGCATTGCTCGGCGTAGTAAAGCTCAAATTGAATTCATGGGTACGTAAATACCCTAAGAAGAACGCCTAACATTTTTCAAGTTTAGTATTAGTAAGGTTTGAAGAAGTATATATATATATTAGGTGTATTAGCAATGATGTTAGCATCATGCGCTAAAACCAACACCAACGGACAACAAGCTCAGGAGCCTGTTGTTCGTTACGAGTATGGACTACCTGTTGATTCTTTTCGTATTGATACTTGCGTAGTCAAAGACGGAGAAACACTTGGAGGTATGCTCAATCGCTTGGGGGCCACTCGCCAACAAATCAATGGCATTACCCTTATGCCACGTTCTGAATTTGATGTGCGTACCATCCGTCCTGGTAAGACTTATTATGCACTATTTCAAACTGATACTGCTGCTGTAGAGCATTTGCACTATTACATCTATCTGCCCAATATCCGTGAAGCCGTAGTGCTGCATCTTACCGATAGCATGCATGTGGAGCGATTTGAGAAAGAAATCACACATTGCCTACGATCTGCAGAAGTCGTGATCGAGTCTAGCTTATGGAATGCAATGGTAAAAAACGATCTGCCTGCAGAATTAGCACTCGAACTTAGCGATATCTACGCATGGACTATTGATTTCTTCGGTCTACAAAAAGGCGATTCGATACGCGTATATTACGACGAGCAATATGTAGATAGCACACGCATCGGTATTGGCAGGATTTATGCAGCCGACTTCTACCATGCACGCATGTGGCAAGAAGCATTTTGGTTTGAAGATGGCAACATCCACAACTATTTTGATGCAGAAGGCAATAGTTTGCGTAAGGCATTCTTGAAAGCACCGCTGAACTATAAACGTATTTCATCCAAATTCACATACGCTCGCAAACACCCTGTATATAAAGTGGTTAGACCACATACAGGTGTAGATTATGCGGCACCTACAGGCACGCCAGTAGTGAGTATTGGTGATGGTGTAGTCACTATGAAGCAATATAAAGGTGGCGGCGGAAATACTGTCAAGATTAAGCACAACTCTACATACACCACAGCCTATCTCCACCTCTCAAAGTATGCTAAAGGCTTGGCAGTAGGCAAGCGCGTGAAACAAGGTGAAGTGATTGGATATGTGGGTAGTACTGGGGCAAGTACAGGTCCTCACTTGGATTTCCGTGTATGGAAGAATGGCAGCCCTATTGACCCATTAAAGATGCAATCTCCTCCTGCTGAACCAATTCCTGCACAATACAAGGACACCTTCGCCACCATTGTTGCGAAGTACAGAGAACATCTGCAGCACTAATCCAACGAGATTAGTATTTCCAATTATTCGAAACTATTATTTGGAGCGAATCTCCAGAAGCAACTATGAGATAGCAAGCCGCATCATCGGTCTGCTCAATCATTTTCAATGCATCTGCCTCACCAAGTACCATACATGCTGTAGCTAAGGCATCTGCACGCATACAGCTACTTGCCACCACTGTAGCACTCAGCAAACCATGCTGCACAGGATAACCCGTACGAGGATCTATCGTATGGCTAC
>Ga0233366_1000303_pt1 | contig 19136 bp, 14 predicted proteins | sample ElkDunMinimDraft_23_FD_191536 | JGI IMG/M metagenome (GOLD analysis project Ga0233366, IMG submission 191536) | Fecal eukaryotic communites from dung pellets of Tule Elk in California, USA - Elk Dung C4 | ecosystem: Host-associated > Mammals > Digestive system > Large intestine > Fecal | place...
TCTCTCGCGACATCAGGGCCGATTCGACCAGCACCGAAGCTCGTTCCTCGATAAGTTGTGCCCGTTCGTCGAGGGCGCGCTCCATTTCGGCATCCATCTCCCCCATCGCCGTGGGGATGAGACCTGCGATCAGCCGACGCCCACTCCCCCGCGCGGTACCGCTGGACCCCTGAGCGAGAACTCGCTCGAGTCGCTCGTGGAGCACGGCCGCCGCATCCTGAGCATCCTCAAATCCGCGCGCGGCAGCGATCCGTGGGAGCAGCGCATCGACGTTGTGTCCGAGCGCTTCGGCGCGTCGAAGGCCGGCGGTCAGAGCACCGAACGCGTCCGATGCGATCGCCGCCTCGGCCAGTGCGACCGGCAGCCCGCACGCGTGGATGAGGTTCGTCCAGCGCGGCCGTTGCGCGGACGAGGCGAGCGTCTCGTACTCAGCAGCGAGCTGCGCAATCGACCCCGAAAGCTGCTGCTCTGCGGCGAGTGTCTCGCGGGCCGACAGCTCGGCGCCGACATGGCCAAGTACGCCTACGAGGATGTCGCGGGCGGTCGCATCCGCCTTCTCGCCCGGATGCCGCGCGGAGTGATTGTCGTCAGGACGCGACACGACCACGTACGCCCTGTTTGACGCCCTCCCCCGCGTCATCGCGACGTACAGGTTCTCGCGCGTGGTTCCTGGCTCGATGACAGCATGAGCGGTGTCGGTCGTGATCCCCTGCGCTCGATAGGCGGTCACCGCGTAGCCGAGGTCAACGTTCTCGGCCACATACTCGGCCGGCAGGTAGATCGGTCGAATTCCGGCGCGGTCGATGTTGCGCACGCGAAGAGATCCATCGCTACGAACGGCGACAACCTTCCACCTCGCTCCGTTGCGCACCCAGTCGCGCCCGGAACGCAGTCGGCGGTCGTTCTTCCGAGTGATGACCATGTCTCCGACGGATGCCGCCGCGTCATCCCGCAACGGCGCTTCAGTACTGGCATCCACGACGCCCGAAAGGATCAGCTCGGCACGCGCCCGCCTGTTGAGGGCGTCGACGGCAACGCCCGTATCGGCGATGAGCACCGACGACGTTCCCGACCTCATGTCGGCCAGCCATGCGGTGTAGGCCTGATCGGCCATCGCGTCGGCGTCGCCGCCGACGATCCTGTCGTGCGAGCCGTAAGCATCCAGCGCTTGCAGCCGCCCGTTGCGGAGGTCGAGGGACGCGTCCTTCTCCCACGCGTGCTGAAAGCGATGCACGTCTGCGAGTTCGGGGGCGTCCAAACGTGCTTCGACCAGCATGCGGAACGCGCCGCCCGCGTCGACCGACTGCAACTGCGCCCAGTCCCCCACCAGGAGCACCTTCGCACCCGCTTTTGTGGCCAGCGTGCAGATGCGATCGAGTGGGAGCGTGCCGGCAAGGGATGCCTCGTCGATGATGACGAGCTGCCCGGCGCGCACGGTCGCGCGCCCTTGGCGATGCTCGTGCAACCACTTGGCGGTGTTCTCAGTGGCGATACCGAGATCGTCGGAAAGTTCGCGCGCGGCGGCAGCGGAAGGTGCCAGCCCGATAGCCGAGCCACGCCCGTGCTCGTGCTCCCACGCGAGTCGCAGCGCGTGCATCGCCGTCGTCTTGCCGGCACCGGCGGGCCCGATGAGGACATCGAGGGCGCGAGCCGATGATGCAATCGAATAGAGCGCCGCGCGCTGGTCCTTCCCGAGGACAAGCCCGTGATTGCGGCGCGCCCGCTCGGCGTGCTCGAGGGTTGCAGCGCTGACGACCGGACCGTCCGTGGTGTTCGACGCGGCGAGCAGTCGCTCCTCCGCATCCAGCAGGGCAATCGACGAGTATCGTTCGGAGCCCCTCGGACGGAAGACGCTGGTCCCATCTGCGCGTCGGAAGTCTGCGGGCGAGACTGCAAGTTCGGGCGGCGTGAGACGCACGGAGAGTTTCTCGGCGGCATCCGTGATCATGCCGACGACTGCCTCGCGGTCCGCGGTTGCGACGAAGCGCCATCCCATCGTCTGCCGCGCCGCTTCGGCGTAGAGGTTCCACCGCCCCCACGTCGAACGGCGCTCGCTTGCGGCCTCGACCACGCGCGCCGCGACTTGGTTCAGGATGCCGAGCGACACATTCTCCGCGCGCAACGGGGTGGAGGCTCTTGCGTCATGCACCGCATCATGCGCCCAAGCGGTCGCGTCGCGGTCGAGGAGTCGTCTGGCGCGGGTGCGCCACTCGAGCGTGAGGTCGGCGAGCGATCGGAGCTGCTTCTCGGGACGGGTCGCGAGCGTCGCCTGTTGCCGCAGCCGGATGATCGTCACCTTCGAAGGGACACGACCGTGCGTGGCGATGTACTCGTCAATGAGCCGGTCCTTCTCCGCGTCGATGTGTCGCGAGCGCGAGGAGAACTCGGAGACGAGATGCTCGGGCACGGAGGAGATCGCCCAGACAGGATTTCGATCCGCGTCGCGCTCGCGCTGCTCCCACCCGAGGCCGAGCGCACGCGTCAGGTGGTCGGCGAATACGGCGCTGTGCAACTCGGACAGCGCCACGGTCGCCGCATGCAGCGGTCGCCCGTCGAGCGAGCGCCACTTGCCGTCGAACACCGTGCGTACCTTGTTGCTCACCACGACGTGCGTATGCAACTGCGGATCGCCCGCGCGCGAGTCGAAGTGATCGAAGGCCGCGGTGATGAGCCCCGTGACCTCGACCTGCGCAACGGCCCCGTCGCGCCCTGCTTCGCCAGCGCGCGTAGCGGCTAGCTCGCGCTCCACGAATGCCAGCACGTCTTCGATCGCCTTGTGATGCGCGTCGGCGATCGAGGCTTGGGAGTCGGCGTCGGCGATCGCCCACAGGACGGATGCCGACTTCGGCAGCGAGAAGGTGAAGTCGTAGCCAGCCACAGTGCGCCGCCGGGCACTGGGCGTTGGAGCTGTCGGTTGGCCCGCTGAACTGGACGGGCTATTCGTGTTTGGATCGGAGGCCGCGTATTCGGGGTATGCCCGACCAAGCGGCGCGCCCGTTCCTGGGTCTCGCCCCATCCCCAGGAGCAGCTCCAGCTGAGCTTCGGACACGCGAGAACCCGCGGAGATCCTCCGGTCGGCGAGCGACGACAGTCCGCTTCCGAGCCACCGGCCAGGTGGTGTTCCGGCCTCGGCGTAATAGCGAGTCAGCGGTGTGGAGAGGGGACGCTCACCGTCAGCCGCGGCGACGGTGCGGAGGAGGTACTTGTACCCATCCCCCGCGCTCATCACCCGCATCGACACCGACATCCGGCACCGCCTATCTTCCGTCAAAGAGGTGCGCCCCCGCGCCCGCGTCAGCGGCGCGGCCCTCGATCTGCAAGACGTGTACAAGCTCTGAGCGCTTTCGACGATTGAGGTGCACGATCGGTCGGCCAGGTCGCAGAGTGTCTGTCGCTCGCAGTCTCGTGCCAGCGAGCACCGTGTCGGGTCAACATCGAGCCGTGGCTGACACCGCGCCGTCATGGAGCAGGACGAACGCGGAGCCTCCGTGGGAACCGGACTCGTCGCCGATGGGCGCGACTGGTACAGGGCTGACGGTCAGCGATCGTGGGACGGGACCCGTTCACTGCCAGGCTGCAGCCACGATTCGAAGTAATGCCCCCCGAGATCCTTCGTGGCACAGCGCGATCTGTGAGGCCCGCGCCGCTCCCAGGTGTCGGCACGGCCACCGTTCCTGGGCCATCTCGGCCGCACAGCAACGATCCTGACTCTCGACGCTCGCCGGGTCGCGGACCGAGGGACATACCCAGGCGCGGAGCACTCCCCCCAATGACTGCTACTGCGGACCCGGCTCGCACTCCCCATGGATCGCACGCAGAGTCCTGTCATCCCCTGACCGTGCGGTCTCGACGACGCGCTCTAGCCACATCGTGCGCGTTTCGCTGTCGGAATGTTTGCGGACCTCACTGAGCGTGCCCCATTCGGCCAACTGGTCGAGCGCGGCTGCCGCATCTTCGTTCAGGCCTGAATCCGCGGCTGCGACGTACGCTGAGGACCATTTGCAGCGCCATTGCAGAGCTGCGGCGACTTCGCCGGTGCCGTCCTCGAAGGTACCGTCGGTATCCCATTCTCCTGGCGGTGCTGCAGGGAACTCGACGCCTGCGGGAAGAGAAGCAGCGAGCCTTTCTGCCGCGCTCGCGTATTCCCCCGCGAAGCCGTCGAAGTCGGTGAAGGCGGTCGTCGGGGTCGGAGTAGGCAACGCTGTCACAGGCCGGCCCTCGTGCTGGGCGTCCTCTCCCGTACACGCACTGATGGAGATCGCTGCGGGAATCAACAGCCAGGCCACCCATCCTCGACGTGGCCGCCACCTCTCGCGCGTCACGGTGCCGTACCCACGTTCACGCCGTACTTCGCCGCGTTCTCCGTCATCGACAGGAACTGCGACCGCTCACCCGCCACCTCCCTGAACGCCGGCGGACAGTCCAGGTCGCTGATCGAAAGCACACCTTCCCCGAATCGGCCCGTGATCTCCCCACAGGTATGCCGCGACTGACTAGTGCTGCTCAGCCCACTCGCGCGATACACGCTGGTTTTGAAGAAGACGGAGAATGTCACGGATCCATCGTCGTTCTCTGCTAGATCAAAAAGCGCGCGTGTGTTCACCGCGTCCATCAGACCAGCCTCGTAGCCCCTCGCATCGACCAAGTAGATCGCGATGATGTCCTCGGCGGAGACCTCGCTCACTGCAGCACGCTCAACAAGAAGATCAGTCGTCTGCGTCTCGGTGAGCTCCAGGGAGGTCGCGATACTGGACTCAGCCGCAGTAGCCGCTTCTTCATAGAGGCGACGGTCGCTTCCGCAGCCGGCCAACGCGGCAGCGGACATCAGGACAAGGGCGGACGCGATTGCACGCACTACCGGTAGAGATCTCCGGTCCACGTCTGGCTCCCCCCTCCAGCACATGCCGTCGTGAGCCTTGCATTCATCGCGTAGGTGTTGCCCGGCAAATCCGGGGTGTTCAACGAGTCTGGCGCATGGAGGAAGTTCTGCTTGTCATGGGGACCAGTCCAGGATAGGGAGTTGCTGGTCTGTGTGCCCGCAGCGCCCGAGCGCAGGCCCAGACGAAGCTCCTGTCCACAGCTACTGAACGAGCTGATGCTCATTGCTGTTGGCCCTTCCATCCACCGTAGTGTGGCGTAGTAGGTCGTCGGTGCGCCCGCGGTGAGAGTAGCTGACAACGGAACCCGTTCCGTCACAAGGGCATTGTTCGCTGCCTGCGCGTAGAGATCAGTTCCGAACTGGTTCGGATGAACAGACTGAGCTGATATCCCGAATCCCGGCGCATTCTGCGGCTGGATCCACGTTCCCGCATCACCCGGCGTCGTCGTGAGCACCAACCGGCGAAGGGCGTTGTTCTCCGCGCAGACGTTGTGCCCGCTGAAGCGATATTGGGGGCTCTCATACGTCACGTATGCGCCGGCGTCGAAAGCTGCCTTCGTGAGGGCCTGGTTGAGCCGCTGACTGACACTATTAAGCCACGATCTGTTTGATTCGCTCAGAAGAACACAGAGCGTGCCGTTCTCGAAGAGAGTCGGGTAGCCCAGCAGGACGATTCGAGCATTCCCTGCTCGCTGGTGTATCTCCTGCAACACGGTTGTGATATTCGTGGCCAGGGCGGCAAGTCTGGAATCCACCATCTGTTCGATTGTTCCCGAGAACTCCTCGGAGGGCGCGGGATCCACTTTGCAGTCCGTCGGAGGGGACGCAAAGATCCCGGGCGATTGAATGCAGGCCTGAAGAATTGGGCCGAATCCGACATCATTTCCCCCCATTGTTAAGGTCACCAGGGTCGTATTCGCATCCAAGAACCCTCGGTCTAGTTGAGTCTGCTCACCAAACTGTTGTTCAGTGGCGTAGTCAGAACCGGGCTCATTCGGCAGGAGATGTTTCGTTTGCGCACCGGAACAAGCCAGCATGTGAAAATCAAGGCGCGAATCATTAGCGGACGCGAGAGTGCCTACACTCGCGTGTCCCGGGACGTTGGGAACGTCAATCTTGTAAGGCCAGGCGTAAGGGGATCGGTGGCATGCGTTCTGCATGAAGGGCTCCGAGCCGTGGTGGTCGCTACCCCGGAAGAAGTCCGAACCGTCGGCCTCCGATGTTCCTTCGCCCGAGGAGAACGAATCCCCCAGCGCTACAACGAAGTCGGACGGCTTCTGCGCAAGCGGAACGAAAGCTACGGCGTCCCAGGCGATGTCATCGACACCGTGAAGAGCTTCGGCCTTATCGTCGTCGCTGTATGACGCCGTGTTGTTCCTTAGCGTGACAGTGGGAGTGCCAGTCATCTGAAAGGTTCCGAGCGAAACCCACATGTCGGCGTAGTTTCGCTGGTTAATCGAACGCACCACAGTCGTCGACCCGGTGTTGATCTCATAGCTCGCCTGCTGGCTCCACGCGCCGTGGCTGGGCATGTGCACCATGACGCGCGTCCACTTCCCCGCCAAGTTTTGCCCGAGGTTCCACGTGCCGGAGACCGCGAGATGCTGGGCTTCAGCGGCGTTGACACTCGGTAGCCGGACACGGGAGAAGTAGAAGTGCCCGTTGAAGCCTGCGCCGAGTTGGTGGGTGTCAATCTTCGACGGATAGTCACCGTTCGGTCCTGGGGCGAAATTGAGTAGGAAACTCCCGGTCGTACTGACTGGTCCGCACCCCTGAGCGGGCGTTCCGTTTGGAAGGTTGTCGACGATGAGGGCGCCTGATGGCAGACCCGTAGCGCTGCAGTTCGGAGGGTAGCTATCGGATGACGCAGGTTTCGGATCAGTGAGACTGTACTCCTGGGTCGGGTAGCCACACTCATAGGAACAGTCGGACTTCCAAGTCGCAGGTTCGTTGTACCAGCACCTCAGGTCGTACGGCCCCCCCGGATATGCGCGGTTATAGCAGGGCGCGCTGTAACCAACGGAGGGGATGTAGATCGAAGTATTCGGGTCGCAGTTGTTGCTCGCGTCACAGAACAGATCGATCGGGGGCTTCACCTGCTGGCGATACCTCACACCGTTGCTTCCATCAGCTGATGTCCACCAGCCCGGGGTGAACGCCGTGTCGTAGTTGAACGTGTCCCCAAGCGGCCCCTGGCTTACGGAGTTGAGGAAGTATGCCGAGTGAGCGGCGAACCCCAGAACTTTCTCCGGATACGGCCAGTCCTGCGGATGCGCGGCATCACCCGGCGAACCGTCGAGGAACGGTCCTCGGTTGGGGGGATAGATTGGGTTGATGGGGTTGTTCAGCCACCCGACGCCCCATGGTTGCCCGCTGCCTGCCTCGGGGTAGAAACCAGTGTTGTAAGCCCACAGCGCGTAAAACCAGTTCTCGAGATACTTCGGGGCTCCGTTGTTAACCGTTAGGCCCGCTGCTCGCGTCTCGTTCCACTTGTCGATGAGGATCTGGAGCCCGCGCGAGATATTCGCCCGATAGTCCGTCGCTATCATCAGTTGTTGCGAGTACGGCATGTCGCCGGATTGCATGCCGGTCGTGACTTGAGCGATCCCGTATCCACAGTCCGCTTTAGCGTAGTCGATAGTCCACCAGGGCTCTCCCTCCTCCGCGCTTCTGATGCCGTAGTAGTCACCCATGAGGGGGTTCCCACTGACGCCGGGAACCGTAAATCGGGAGGCTTGCCAGAAATTGGACTCTTGCGCGAGGATCCCCAGGACAATCTGCGGCGGTACAGAAACACCCGTGGCTGTAGACGCCCCGGCGAGCACGGGGCGAGGGAACGTCGCCTGCACCGGGAGATTTCCGCGAACTGCCTGATTCACCGCCCATTCAACCTCAGCGAGATTTGGTTGAAATGCCTGTATTCCCGGGTCGTTGCGCGGCACTGCGCACGATGGCCCGCCATTCGCCGTGAAGAGCCGCGCGGAATCTAGAGGCATGTCCGATACGGCAACGTCACCCATCTCATCCCGAACATGGAACTCGATGTTGGTCCCAGATTCGAGCGCCGTAGCGTTGACGATGACCGTTCCCTCCACTGCCGACGCTTCCGGGTCCGCCTCGTTAACGGCTCCTTCAAGCGACACGTTGACCGCGAGTTGACCTGTTGAAGAGATCTCGCTGGTCGCCTTTGTTTCCGGGTGAACCTGCACCATTGCGGGCAGATCAGCGGCGATGACCTCAGGGTCACCAAGGACATGGAGTGTATCGTCGCCGCTTCGGGAGATGCCGACCTGATCGAGGTCGCCCTTCGCGAAGGCGAGAGGCGGGCCGTCGCTCGTAGTTGCAGAAAGATACGCCGTGGCTGTTGTTCCGTCGTGTGAGATGTAGGCCAGATCCCCTGCCCCAGTCACAGTCAAATCGTAGGGAGTGCCATTTGCCGGCGCGACGGGAACGGTAGCTCCCTCGCTGTCGATGTGAATCACTGCGCCGGAAGCAGCAGCCAGGAGCCCGGACTCCGTGGGTACGGCAGAAGTGATCTGTCCCGGGATCTCCACCGCGGCAGCCGTATCGGGCGAGTCGACGTTGACTGTCACGATACGAGTGCGGGCGTCGTCCAACTGTGTGAAAGCGATCCGGGAATCCAATCCGCAACCTGGATTGAAGTAGGCGAGCGTGAATCCTGCGCCGAGTTGATGGCTCTCGCCGGTCTCCAGATTAACGAGGGCGCCGAAGGCGCCGTGGTTGAAGAGCGCCTCGTCGTTTGTGAACCCACGCGGCGCGTACACAACCGCCAGGGTCGTCGCATCGCTCGTGAGGCACGCGTTGCCGACCCACTTATCGGTGTCAAATCCGTACATCGAGAGGGTGGCGATGCGCGTCCACTCGTACCCGGCTGACGATCTCGCGGTCAGCACATGCAGGCCGTCCGCGTCTCCCGACGTCGCCCACGCGACGTCGTTGGCCGAGCTCCAGTTCGCCCCAAGGATGTCCGCGCGCTGTCCCTCTGGGATCACTGCCGGATCGTCAGTTTCCTTGAGTAGGAGGTCCGGTTCGGGCTGTTCTCGCGTCGGCGTGGGTGCATCACCGGGTGATTCTCGCTCGTGTGGGGGCGCTTCGGGCGTTGCTGGCACTTCATGCTCAAGACCCTCGCTTGGCGAAGGAGCGGGCGGCTCTGGCTGAGATTGCTGGGTGTCCGTGGGCGTGGGTGTGGGGGTTGGAGAAGGGAAAGCAAGCGCGTTGGCGGAAGTCGTGCCGCTCAGGGCGAGCACGGCCGCAAAGCCGGTTACCAGGATCGAATACCTACGCATTTTTGCTCTACGCAACACGCCTTCTCCTTAGTTGAAGTACGTCAGCTCGTGATTCCCAGGCCGCGCCAGGCCACCCATCGTCCTGGCTCTTTTCCTTTGAGGGACGCCGCTACGCCCCACAGTTTCCCCGTGGAGAAAACGCGCGACCCGGATGAAACCCTCCGCGGTGTCATCTACGAAGCTTGGGATATCGGTGCAGACGCGAGGCGCTTGTACCCGCGCCTTCTCACCACAGCTGATTTAGCTAGCGGCGGTGGAGTCCGCTTGGGGACTCAAAGGTCCTGACGGCAGGTGAAGTACAGCGACGTCGCGCTCCACGCCAGCCAACCGCGATTGCGGATCCGGTAGGGAGTTGCCTCCTTGAGACCTGAAGATCTTTTCCTTGTCGGGTTCCCGTCTTAGCGCTAGACGGTTCGCAATTCCGCGTGGATCGCACACGGCGGCTGCGGCGGTACGAACGATTCTCCTTCTGGCATAGTGGGCGGACTTTGCCGTCTGGTCAAGAACTTTTATCTGATGCTCTGGGCTGACCAATCCCCAGGGCTCATTCCGTCCCGGGTTCACGCCAGCTGACGTGTCCCCCAAATGGGGGACATACAAATAGCTCGGGCCGCCTATAGCCTGCCCCTAATTACCGGTGGTGGGTGATTATGTTCCGAAGAGCGACATGAACGTCCCACTCGCAGCTGGACACAGATGTCCGCGGTCTCAACTCAATTGGGGGGAACTGATCTCATGCCTCAAACCGATCCGACTGGCCTTTCGCGCCGTGCAATGTTGTTGGCCACTGCGGGGGGAGCTGCCGCACTGCTGATGCAACCTCTCGCGGCCCAGGCCGCCTCCCCTGCCGGCGTGGCCGACCCTCTTGGGTACGCCGGGGAAAGCGCGGCCGCGAAGCAGAAAGCGGACGGATGGATGGCCCGCCTTGCGCTCCCCCCCGGAGCAGTCAACGCGTCAGATGACTCTTCGCCGGCCTTCTCGATCCAGCACACCTCATGGTGGTCGACCCCAATGGTGGTATCGACGGGTTATTGGACGATTGCAGGCACCACCGTCGCGAGGGCAACCCAGTGGCTGACCGAGCACCCGACCGCCGACCTGATCGTGCCGACGGAGACCGCCCCGCCAGAGGGAGAGGTTGTGGACATCGCGACAATAGGGAACGTTCCGTTCCCAGATGCGTTGGAGGGGATCGCCTACACCGTCGCGAGGACAAGTGCCGGGGTAGCGATTCGCGCCGAGATCGGGGTTCTGCCAGATTCAGCGGTCCGCTCGACTTCGGAGGGCGGGGTCTATTTGGGAGGCCCTGGACAGGGATAGACCAACGGACATAGCCCACCTCCCCAATGATGCCCAAGCAACGCGCCATCTCCTGCCGCTTCGCGGAGCAGGCCACGTTATTTGCCGGTCTTGTTCTCGCGTGCTCCCTGGTCGCAGGCTGCACTGCCGGAAGAGAAGCCAGCACGATGTCTCCGGACGGAAGCACACAAGCATCGACACCAACACCACCGCGTGACCGCATGCCAACAACCGAGACAAAGCCAACTCCGGTCCCGACACCCGCCGTAACGCCGAGCGTGTCGCCGAAGAAAGCGGAATACGAAGCGGATATCGCGGCTTGGCCCGAACCGCTCCCGCCGGGGTATTCCTGGCCCGCGTGGGAGGACCTTCCGCACCTGGATCCGCTCGCCCTGGGGCCCCTCGGCGCAGCCGACAACGCCGCCGGCGTCTACCGGTGCATCCTGATCGACGCCGCCTGGCACGCGTACTTCGAAGCCAACGACCCGGTGGGATCGAAAGACTACGCAAGCCGCTCCGACCAATACGTCATACCGGACAATCCGTCCTTCAGCCCGGTCACTGAGCGCGGCAACATCATCGACAGCGAATTAGCAAGAGCGAATGCTATTTGCTCGGGGATCTCAGGCCCCCTCAAATACTGAGCTTACAGTCAGTCGCCCCGGCTCGGGGCATTCCAGACAAGGAGAAAGATCATCGTCACGGTAACAGTAACGGGCTCACAATACGGCACCCCCACCAGCTGGGGGACCTGGCGAGCAATGCGGTCGGGGCCGGTCCAGCTCAAGTTGAACAACTTTCTCTGCCCCAATTACCGGCCCGGGTGCTATGCGGGTTGGCAGAGCCTCCCGACCACTTTCCGGATGGGTCTCCGTAACAGCGGGGGCACCCAGGTCGACGTCGCGGAGTGGAGCCAGAACGAGTTCGGGGTTACGAAGTCGATAAGTCTTCCGTCTTCGGGAAACTACGCCGTCAACACTCACTTTATCCCATTCAACGGCTACGGCACCGGTGGGCCAAGCGATCCCTGCTACGAAACGTACTTCGCGCCGTTCTTCTCGGTACAGCTCACCTTCACTCCCTACACCGGGTGAACCCCGAGTGGCGACGGGTGCCGTCGGGATAGCCTCCGAAGTCGGCGCGATTGTGTGACGAGACTTGCGGTGCGCGAAATGTACGCGCGCCCACGCGCCGGCAACTGGCGGGAACCGAGCCGGTCGACTCATGACGTCCTGCAGTTAAGACGTGTTCGTCACGGCAAGCGGTTGGTCATAGCGAGGTGCGATCCCGCCCTGCGTTCGCGGACGTCGGCGGCCCGGGACTCGCGAACCATGAAATCAATGCAGACCGAAACACCTCGGGGTCAACATTCGCCTCCCACCCGTGCGGGGCCGCCGTCGCTTCTACGAGCGTCACATTCGGGTGTGCAGCGACGAAGTCCCTCGTGATTTGGAAGGGGATCTCTTCGTCCCCACTGGAGTGGATCACGAGAGCCGGCACCCCGGTGGTGAGGTTCTGGCCCCAGTCGAGCTGATCGATATCCAGCGGCGCCGCCATTCCGATCAGACGGCTCGCCGGGCGGGATCCGAGCGCCCACGTGACGACCGTCGCTGTGAAGAGAGGCAGGCCCACACCACGCACGCCGTGCCGAATGATTCGGCGCCAGTTCGTTGCCGGGGCGATGAGCACCAGCTTGTCGAACGCGTCCGGTTTCTGGCGAAGGAGTTCAAGCGCGAGTCCTGCACCCATTGACCACGCAACTACATAAATGGAAGCTGCTCCGCGCGCCCGGGCATACGCGACTGAGTCGGCGAGATCCCTCCACTCGCGCTGCCCTAATGTCGAGGCGGATGCCGCTGGCCCATCCCCCGAGCCCCGGTAGGTGATCACCAGCGAGGTCAGCCCGGCGCGCTGCGCTACCTCGACGGAGCGCAGGGTCACGAGTCGTGAGGTGCGAATCCCCTGCACGTGGATCACCCACGGCGCATCGGGCGAGTCACCCCGGAAGAGCCACGCCGGTGCCAAGATGCCGTCCCGCAGCGGCACCGCCACGTCCTCCCAATCCGGATCGATTTCCGTGGGCCCGCTCATGACATGGCCGGTCCACTGAGCCTCAAATGGCTCCGTACTGATCGGCGCTGTCGTCTTGAGCACGCGACGAATGACGCGGTGTTCATCCGACGCGGCCACAGGTCCGATCAGCGCGTGGTGCTCGAATTGCTCCCCAAACCAGAGTCCATAATTTCCGGCCGCGAGGGTCAGCGCACTCTTGGGCATCTCAATATCGTCACCGACGCGACGCACGGTGACCGTCTTCCTTCTCGGTTCAACGCCGACGACGCGTCGAACCAACAATCGGAGCAGACTCGCGGCAACTGCGGCGAGCGCGGCGGCGGCCGCGACCACGATGGCGATCACTTTCAAGGTGCTGCCACCGTCCCCGTAGCACTGGACATCCGGACTACAGCTGGTGCCCTCATCTGTCGGTCGAGCATCTGTGTCGCGGCACGAAGCAGGATTCGCTCGCGTTTCGTCAGCTCCTGACTATTTGCGATGTCGGTGAGGCGGACTGCCAGCCGATAGGCCTCATGCACGGGATCTTCGTCAGGAACGGGGCTGACGATCATCCCACGGTCGACGCTCGCTCTCGCGAGCAGTCGGCCCAGCGCGGCGTTCATCGACCTGCGGCCCGCGCGGGCCATCGCGAACGAGATGATCCCGGCGCAAACCAGCACGACGCCACCATAGAACGGAAGTGTGAACAGGCTCCCGACTGCTTCGACGGGCGGTGTTCGCCCCATGCCCGCGACACGGAGGGTCAGGTAGACGACCTCGACCAGGCTGGCGCAGAGGATCGCCCACGCGCCGACACGGATGGCGATGTACGATCGCGGCTTGCGACCGTGGATGCCGCGGAGCATCCGAGTCATGATCAGCACGACGCACCCCATGTAGATCAACGCATACGACCACAGGCCGAAGTGATCCGCGGTCTCGTTGATGAAGGCATCCGTCGTCGATCCTCGATCGGCGATCATCAGGAAGGGGATGGTGAACGCGAGGCACATGAGTGGCAGTTCCCACAGGCTGCGCGTTCTGAATCGACTGCCGTCCAGCGTGAGGGCTGCCTGCATGACGAACCAGAACGCGGCGGTCGCGAGGATGTTCTGGAACAGGTTCGCGACGTTCGTTCCGCCGAGCCAGCCGTCGACAGTCTGTAGGGGAACCGCGATTCCGACCATGAAGATCGCTGCCAGTCCGGTGATTGTGGCAATCCAGGTCAGCCGACTCGATGGCTCCCGGATCGCCGAGGGCAGCCGGATCAGCGTCAGGATCAGCAGCGCAAGGAACGCGATCGTCTCGATACGGAGCAGCATCAGCCGAACACCGCCTCGTCGTGACCGTGACGGGGACGGAGCAGCAGGCGCGACAAGAGCTGCGACAGCTTCTCGGCCTCCGCTTCAACCACCAGTTCGGTGTCGGCAAAATCGAGGTCCAGCTCGAAGTCCGGCGTGACGATTCCGCGCGCGAGCACGGTCTGACCGGCACGCATATGACGGGAACCTGCATGCTTGACGGGCAGTGTCGCACAGCCCTCATGCTCGAACAGAACGTGGGACAGCTCGTGGAGGACGGTGTGGAACTGGTACCAGCGAGGATCGGACTTCCGCACCAGGATCGTGGCTGCGTTGGTCGTGAGCAACACCAGACCGGTGATGTTCTCCCAATCACGATCACCGACCGGCTCGATGTCGATCCGCCTGCCGGCCGCCAAGGCGACATGCCGAACGATGTCGCCGAGGTCTACGTCGCTGGGCAGCTCGAGGCGTTCCAGTTGCTGCTGCGCGCGGGCGCGCAACTCTCCATGATCTCGAGAAGCGCGGTAGCGCATGATGCCCGACCTCCGATCACGACCTCGGCACTGCGATCGCTCGAACGCCTACACTGTACGCCGATACGCAGTGGAGGTCAGGTCAGTACGTTATTGCGCAGAGATCGACCTGAGCGTCTGCGCAATTGCGCGTAGCGCGGCAGGCGAAATCTCACCGACGGCACGAGCTGACACCGAGTCCGCACCGGACGCCTTGAGCGCCTCACGGAATTCGAAGTTCGCTTCAGCTGCTTCCACCGCCGCAGCGTCGCCCAGGTCCAGCAGGTACGCAGAAGAAACGCCCGCATACACTCCGACGCCTTCAAGAACTCGCACCCGCACAGGCGATGGGGACGCTCCAACGATCAGGCTGGACCACTCATTCCGGTCGAATGCGACTCCGCGAGCAGCGAGCTCACTGACAAGCTCATCGACGTTGAAAGTCGAACCGTCAAGGCGGGGCGCACGGGAGACCGCGGTCAGCCGGCGGCCCAGTTCCTCCGGCTCTGTGTCCACCATGGGCTCGATCTCGCGCGCCTCGCCGATGGATGCCGCCACGCGTGAGATTTCATGCGGATGCGTCCCTAGAGCCTGCGCGAGCTTTTCGATGTCGTTCGCGTCGAAGGGCGCAGAGCCGCGCAAGCGCCCATAGAAGTAGCTCGCTGACATGCCCGACCGGTCGATCAGTTCCTGATTCGTCATCCCGGCCGTCTCGCGCAGGGCTGACACCGCACGCACCAGGTCCATCGACCACGCGCCCGCCTCACCCTGGGATCGTCTACCCACGGGGACAGGCTATCGCTACGGGTTTGCAGGGGTCTTATACCTATTTCAGCACAACGAGCGTATCTTGCCCCTATGTACGCACACCGGTTCCGTCGCCTCGCGCGCCCACCGCCGACCCCAGACGGGTGTGATCGGTGAGATGACGCGTACCTCCCACGAGAAGCCGCCCAGGTCGGCTGCGCAGGAGGAGGTATTCACGCCATGTTCCACCAAAGATCTAGCATCGGGGGCGCTGAGGCGAAGCTCGAACGTCTGCACGCACAGCTGGTAGACGCTGTCGGCGGGCTCGTGACTGGCGATGACTGGGCGCGAGCGCTCGAGTTCGCGGCTCGGTTTCGCTCCCGATCGTTCAACAACACCGTGCTCATCTGGACGCAGCATGCCGTTGCGTTCGGGCAAGGCCGGGTCCCCGAGCCGACGCCGACATACATCGCGGGTTTCAAGCAGTGGCGGGCGCTGGGGCGGTCCGTCGACCGTGGCCAGAGCGGCTACATGATCTTCGCCCCGGTCCTCGGTCGGTTCGCCTCGTCCACCCCGCGGGTCGCCGAGTCATGGCGTCGGCTCGCACCTCGCGAGACCCCGCAGCACGGCGACGTGGTGCGCACGGGCATGGTGGGTGTGCGGCCGGCGTACGTGTGGGACGTATCTCAGACGAGCGGCGCGCCGATCCCGGCACTGCCCCGGCCGCAGATGCTCGAAGGAGAGGCCCCGGAAGGTCTGTGGGACGGCCTAGCGATGTTGGTACGCGGGCACGGGTACTCATTGCGCATCGTCGAAAGCAATCGCGATCTCGGCGGAGCGAACGGCATGACTGACTACGTCACGCGGAGCGTCGCTGTACGTGGCGACATGCATCCGGCAGCGCGAGCGAAAACCCTTGCGCACGAGCTCGCCCACCTCAAGCTGCATGGGCCCGGCAACCGAGCTGCGACGCTCCACCGTGGGATTAGCGAAGTCGAGGCGGAGTCCGTCGCACTGATGATCGGAGCGGCGCACGGTCTCGACACATCTGAGTACACCATCCCCTACGTGTCGACCTGGGCCACGTCCATCGATGGAAAGACACCGGTCGAGGTCGTTCAGGCAACTGGCGCGCGAGTGCGGACGGCAGCGGTCGCGATTCTCGCGAGCCTGCCGACGATGCAAGCCGGATCGGGCGACCCGCCCGGTCTGACGAGAGCGGCGCCTGAGAGTCCAGCCTCTTCGCACACTTCGCATGGGGTGGGGCAGCCACCTGACACCGGTCAGACGGCGGGGAGGCGATCTTCCGGGCAGTCGGAGACCTCGCCTCGGGTGCTGTGATGGACACGGTCGCTCTACTCGCGTCCATGGTCGGACTTACGCCGCGGGAGGGAGCGGCGCGGTTCGCCGCAGCCGGAATCCCGGTCTTCCCGTGCAAGCCTGCGCAGAAGCGTCCGCTCACGGAGCACGGGTTCCACGACGCGACCACCGACGCCGAGCAGGTCGGCCGCTGGTGGAGGCAATGGTCTCAGGCGAACATCGGAATGCCGACCGGGCACGCTTCCGGCCTCGAGGTCGTCGATGTCGACGTGCACGGTGCGGTCCGCGGGTTCGCTGCCTTTGAACTCGCCCGCCGAGAGGGTCTCGCGGACCGCTGGCAGGCACTCGTGAAGACGGCATCCGGCGGCATGCACGCCTATTACCCCGCTGACCCTGACCACGCGCAGCCATCGTGGCAAGCCGCGCTGTCCGGCATCGACTTCCGTGGCGAGGGTGGCTACGTCATCGTCCCACCGTCGCTGGTGCTGTTCGAAGGCAATCGGTCAGCGTATGAGCTGATCGGCGCAGGGCGCGGTGAGGCCGTGCCCATTGACGGAGTAGCGCTGCGAGCGTTCCTTGCCCCGAAGCCGGCTCCAGTCTCGACGATGACCACGAACGCACGCCGCGACGTGGACGTGGAGCGGATCGCAGCCTGGCTGGCTACCCGGCCCGAAGGCGAACGCAACCGCGCACTGTATTGGGCGGCATGCCGGCTCGCCGAGAACGGCGTCACGGACCAGAGCGCGCGCAACGTACTCGGGCCGGCGGCCCAGCACGCAGGGCTGGGCCAATCCGAGGTCCTGACCACCATCCGATCTGCGTACCGGACGGTGGCGGCTCCAACGTCGCCTCTCCAGAGCCGCGGTACTCAAGCAGTTGCGCGCCCGATCAACGGGCAGGTGATCTCGTGATGCCCGGAACGACGGGGCCGCAGTCGGGGCGGATCGCCGTTTGGACCGCGGTCGCTGGGACCGTCTTCATAGCTGGCGGCGCCTTCTGGCTGTCGTTCACTGCACTCGCGGACCTCGCGCGCCGATCCGGTATCGCGCCGACGCAAGCGTGGGCATGGCCCCTCATCGTTGACGGGATAATCGTCGTCGGTACCGTCGCGGTTGTGGCGCTCGCGGGCCAACGCGACGCCTGGTACCCGTGGATGCTACTTCTGGCCGGCGCCGCCGCATCAGTCGCCGCGAACGCGATCCACGCGGTCGTGGCCGCCGATGCCAGCTTTCCACCGGTGCTCGCGGCATCCGTTGCGGCCGTGCCTCCGTTAGTCCTGCTCGCGATCACTCACCTCACCGTGGTCCTCACTCAACGGTTCCGCTTCGGCGCCTCCTCCACAGATACAGCGTCGCTAGTTCCATCCACAGAACTCATGCACCTTCGACCGCAAGCAGACGTCCCGGAGAAGGGTGCACTCAAGGAACTTGCGGCGCTCATGCACCAGCGCGGCATGTCGAACAAGCAAATCGCGAGCGCCACAGGAGTTCATCCATCGACAGTCGGTCGATGGATCGCGGGGAAGCTCCGCACACCTGAGGTTCAGAAGGGAGTTGTGCCATGACCGAACACGGCCGAGACCAGCAGCCGGAGACGCGGCTTCGCCCGGATGCGTCCGAAGGCCACCGCGCCCTCGTTGACAGATCGGCGAACGACGAGGCATCCGAGTTCGCGCGGCACGCCGATCCCTCCCTTGTGCGGCAACCGATGACTTCCTCAGGTGCCGAGCAGGTTCGCAGCGAGATTGTCTGGATGCGACCCACCGAACTCGTTCCGGCCGTTACCGGTCGCGTCGCAGGTCAGGGAATCGACCTCGAGTCGTCGCTTGCCCGGCGCGCGCGTGCGCTGCCAACGCAACACGTCGCGACTACCCGCCGAGCCATCCGGGAACGGGCGCTTCGTCTTCCGCCGGTGACCGCGTTCGGAAACGGACGCGCTGTGAACGGGGCAGTGCGCCGCTCGGGAATCAGCCGGTAGCGAGGTTGCGATGTCCGGGCAGAGTTCACGGTCAGCTGCAAGCGCATCGGCGCTCCCAATCCGGGGGCCTGAGGCACCTGAGTCTGTAAGTGCCCGCGCGTCCTTCGAAAGCTCGGAGGGTCTGCGCGAAGTGCTGGAACGCCTCGCCGCGCAGGACCACGGCGCCTGGCGCCACGACGTCGAAGCCGCAGCACTCATGGGATACGTCGTCCGGCGCTACGCGAAGCTCGCGCGCAAGCATGGGCTTGACCCATGGGATGCGGCCGCAGCCGCGTTCGACGCGATGCGCTCATCCGCCGTGCGCAACGCGGACGATCCCTGGGCTGTCGTGACCCGTGCCGTCCAGGTCACGCTGATCGCGGAGGAACGCGCGAACGGCCTGCTGTGCTCGGTTTACCAGGCGCGTCGACCCGAGTTCTCGTCTTTCCATGACCCCGAGCGGTTCAGCGACCGAGAGAACCCCTTGAGCGACTATCACCCGGCATTCCGGGTGGAACCGCTCGGGGGAGCGCAGGACGACCGCGCCTCGGCCGATGGGAGTGGGATCGGCGAGGCAGTGGAGAATGCGATCGCTTTCCTTACCCTCCTCGGTTGGCCCCGTACACCCGCCCGCACGGCGATGGAGTACATCTGCGCGCGCCTCAGTGAGGTGCCCTCGCGCGCGACGGCCTGGGAATCGCTCCGCCGTGACGTCCACGGGCGGACGCTGCTCGACCTCTCGCCCGCATCGTGGAAT
>Ga0233366_1000306_pt1 | contig 19054 bp, 11 predicted proteins | sample ElkDunMinimDraft_23_FD_191536 | JGI IMG/M metagenome (GOLD analysis project Ga0233366, IMG submission 191536) | Fecal eukaryotic communites from dung pellets of Tule Elk in California, USA - Elk Dung C4 | ecosystem: Host-associated > Mammals > Digestive system > Large intestine > Fecal | place...
TAAGACGCTTGTTTTTTTTTTGTCAGCCTCAGCCCTGCAGAGTTATGTTGTTCATGTTATTATTCGGAGATGTAAGAAATTGTTTCGGTCCCGAAGACGTTTTTGATTAGGTTGCTATATCCGGTCATAAGTGTTTTGTGGTTGGGAATAGTATTACCAAGGCTGGTCTACGTAGTTGTGAAATAGTTTTATGATAGAGTGAGATGACAAAAGGGGTCCATTTCAAGTAGATGACTTTTTTTTTCTACGATTGTGGAAAAGATAAATTTCCAATTTTGGACATGTTCGGGCTTTGAGAAGTCGTTTCCATTCATTGGGTTCGGTCTTGCCATGAGACAGAGCGAGCGTTCTTGCCGTCGGGAGCGAAAAGGTGATGCTAAACCCGTCATTGTTGTAGTTACTACCGAAAAAAGAATCCTTTGCGAAAAAAAGGAGACTCCATCTTGTGCCTGTTTTGTGACGAGGCAGTTAAATCATTCTAATTAACAGTAACTGTGCCTGAACCGTACACGCAGATGCGTCTCTACCTATCCCCGCTTGTTGTCGAGTTGAGTTGGATGGTTGTGCGCGTATAAGTTGACGTGACACAGTAATGGGGATTCACCGCAAAAGTCTGTAACGCTTCTCAATTCATCCGGGAAAGCATTCATCGTGGCTAGGTATCATCCATCATATCGAACGTGTGCTGTGAACCCGCCCACCCTACATGTAGGTTGGTGGTAAAAGTCGGACGATCTCTTAGTATACGCTGTCATAGTATGGCAACCGTCTTCCTTCATTATTTTCTTTTGACTTCAACATTTTTTCTCTCTTTACTTCACACCCCAACTTCAACAACGAAATTTCGGATCTTGGTACGGATCCGTAATGGTAACCCCCCCAAATAGACTCCTTGTAATTACTAGGCTCTCTCTCATTTTGTACCTGAAATCCGACATGGCCGAATCTGACTGAGACGTTATTATAGCGGAGTTGCTTCCAATTTGCTCGGTTATCTGGCCTCATCCCCCCGTTTCTGCCCGTCTTACTTGCATCCGAGTTGGTGTCTTGTATCAGTGTTGAGTGTGTGTGTGTGTGTGTGTGTGTGTGTGTGTGTGTGTGGGAGACTGTAACCACCAACAGCAGGAAATACTAAGGTAGTTTGACAACTCAGCCTACACCACACAATGGCCGTACACATTACTATAGTACCGCGCTTTCCGGTCAGATATCATAACTACCAGGGTCCATAGGCGCAGCAGCACAGCTTCATTGCCCGCCCTCATTCTGGAGTGCATCGGAATACTAGCTCGGTAGCAATCTGTATGTCTGCCGGATGTGCTTATTCCTCCCCACAAGACCGGAAGCAAGATGTGTAGCGCCATGATGACCTGACTCAGAGGGGTAAACATCGTAAGCGAAACGAAAGTATAATGTTGCTGGAAATGTGCTATTTAGTTGCATTGTGGCGTTTGTTGCTTGGGATAGGACTTGTATAGGGGAGAAACATGATATCAAGAACAGGTATGGAGAAGGAGAGCGAGCGGTCAGTTAGCGATTGTGTTTGTTTGCGTTTTGTTCCGTTTGACACGCCCGGTAAGACTTGCAAATATTAGCATCATGAAAGAGTTAATAGCAAGCGAGAGAATACCAATCAAACACTTACATACATTAGTTCTAAGGCAAGGCAAGGTAAGATTGTGCTGTGTTGTCTTTGTGTGTGTTGTGTCTTTGTGGTTCAACTTTGCAAAAGTCGTGTTTCTATTCTCTGCTTTATCTGGCATTAGAAGGAGACTTCAAAGACAGCATATTACAGTATGCTGTTGGCAGATCGGTAAATGTAGGTTGTGAAAGTGCAGTGCAGCGCAGGATGCAGTTAGTCGGGTTGCCTCTCTCTCTCCCTCTTGCCTCCATCTGACTCCTCATAGAGCCGCGGCGCAGAGTGCACCGTAGAAAAAAGAGGCAAAAGGATGTAGAGAGAGACCCGAAGTGTTCGAAGCACTGGTACCCCAGTCAATGAAGAATGGTTCCGAGAGCTATTACCCCCCATGATGCCAGTTGTTGGATAACAGACATGACCGAAAAGGGGGAACAGGAGAACCGAACAGCACAGTCACCGAACCGTCCCCTAATAATCCCAGTAACGCACCCCAGCCGGCTGGTCCTGCCTGTCGTTCGTATACTCGTGTGGTTTTGGACGACCTGCCTGATTTGGTAAGCCTTCAATCGTGGATCAAGAGAGCGGAACAAGGAAAGGATAGGAATGAATACATGGGAAAGCATGACTTGCATTCGGTTAAAACACCTGTACTACCGGGCCCGACCCGAAACGAAGGATCAACGAAACACCAGAACCCTACCGTTGCCTAGCATTTACATACACGAACAGACTGAGAGGGTGTTTCCGCCCAGAAACATGTCGTACAAGGGGGGGGGGAGAGAAAACGTGTGCATACGTATACGTCCGTACGCACGTTATGCACCATCAAGGATTGAGATCCATGCCATGGGGTGCCCTTGAAGAATGAGATGCCGCTATCCGACTGGCCATGGTAAACATCGGCTTGCCTTTATCTGAGGCAACTGCATTGCCTATTTTGTCCATCTTCAGCGTCGTGTCTGTGTAAGCGCAAACATCGTTGTCTGTTTACACCCTGTAGTCCGTTCCCAGTCCATTGTACGGGAGCATAAGCGGTGGAAGAACGTGGGCAGTGTGTAACTTGGTGAAAATCCTGGAGAGTAAGATCCACATAAGCATATGCGTGAAAACTAGAATAAACTTACAGTTCTCTCCGAAAAGCGTTGCCTTGCATAACCGTTGCATACATGCTACCTTGTTGTGTAAGGTAGTATGGTGCTTCCAGAAAAAAAGCAAGGAGAATAAACAATTGGCTTCCTTTGCGAGGGGATCGAGCCAATGTGGTGTTTGTGTTTCCCTTGTACATGGACACAAAACTCGTCCTTTTTTAAAAAAGGTTGTACAGATTTGTTCCATCGGGATACTCGAATCCTTTGGGATTCTGACTTGGTTCATCACAAAACCGTCAGTGCTGTTGTTTCTCGCTCGCTTCCACCTTGATGATGCTGCTGGAATCCGAACTGTCGCGTCATTGCAACGGCCAATCGCCTGGATAACCGGCGTGTTAGTCCTAAAAAAGAAACTTGCTGTCGTACAAGGCTAAGGGATCCCAGTCAAGACCTTAACAAATCGTATGCTGTTGTCAAGATGGCCAGTGAGCGAATCAGACATCGTAGTAGGCGCCGAAAGAAGAAAAGAGTACCTGTTTTTAACGTGGCAAGTATGTATCGAACTTTTGTGTGCGCTTGAGTGTGCGTGCGTGGAAAGTTGTTATGTTCTGAATGTTTTGTATGTTTGTTTGTATTGTATGTATCTCCAACATCAAATTCCTTTCTTTTGAATTGATGCGAAGTGTTGATATCGACCATTGAGCGAGACGAAGATAACCACACTCGTCAAAGCTCAGAAGGGACAATCAACAGATCCCAACGAGTGATGAACACCCACTCTGCTTTCCCTCTCAGAAAGAAGTGAAAGATCCAAAGGCTGCCCTCCCATATGTCATCCGTCTCTAGAAACAGAGGTAAAGGGACAAGAGCTCCAGCCCAAAAACGTATACGCCGTCATGCTCCGGTTCAAATCCACACCGCCCATAACGCTGTGACCACCACCCATACTGGTTGTGTGTGTGTATCTTTGTTGTTCATAAAGTCCGAAATCGTGAAAAGTGATGTTTCCAAATCCAGGTCAGACAACAGATACCAGAGCCACCACAGCCAGATTAAAACGCCGGTTTTCCAAAATGCTAAGATAGAAGAGAAGTGAAAGTGTGTGGGAGGTTGGTGGCTCTGGAAGTGCCAACCGCCCTGTGCCCAGCTGGCCCAAGATCTTGTGTTCAGAGAAGAAAGACCAGTCGAAAGAAAGGGATATAAGCAGAAGTACCTTTTTGTCCACCCCGTATTGTACGCCATGTAACCCGATTCGCCTGCCCCAAAGGAGAAAAGCCAGCCGACAATAGCCAATCAAAGTGTCAGAAGCAGCACAGCTTCAGGCTGTGGCGTACCCTGCCGATGCACCCATGGTATCCAAGCTCCAATTGTTACCCAGAGCAATGAGCTTTCGCTTGATGCCGTCACCTATTCGCGAGCTGAACCCAGCATTGATGTTCCTGATGGCATAGTGAAGCACCTCAGCCGGCTTGTCTAAGCTGATGTAGAGACCATCCAGCCCCGTAAGCACGGCCAGTCCTTCGCCGCCGCAGCGGTAAGCATTGACTGCTGGGTCCTCTGGCGTGAGTTGATCGATCTTGACAAGGTTGTTATTTCCGGTCCCGGAACTTCCCCGCTGGAAGTTGGGATCCAGCGTTGAGATGCCGTCCGCCCACAGCGTGAGCGTCGCGCGGTACAAGGCCGCGGACCACCAGCTCGGCCTGCTTTCACTAAGCATGGAACGTAGATGGCGGAATACTTGGCCACAGTGAAAGATGGCCTCCTCCCGCCCGAAGATGCACCTTTTGTGGCGCAGTGACAGCTCCCAGTAGGACCCTTCGAAACCCTCACGGCGAGCCAACCGCTCAATCTCCGGGAAGTTGGTGACCGCGTTCAGGCTGATCAAATGGTAGAACACCATGTTACACCTAGTGATCTGGCAATTTGGGTTGGCCTTGAACTGAATCATGCTCAAGTCATACCACCTTTGCAGGAGTTCTTGTGCTTCCTCTAGCCGCTCCTTGGTTGAATTCTTGGTCATGACGCGGTTTTCTGTGCGCCGTGTGCTGGTGATGTCAGAAAGGCAAGTGAGCATTTGACGCAGGTGGGACAACAAGGATTGCAGTGGATGAAGAAGCAATCTCAATTGTTGCGGTGAGAGACTGCTCTGTCTTCTTGAGAGATTGTCGTTGAGGAAGTCCTGGAAGAGGTCGCATAATGAAGGTGTAAGTGATGTAGAGCTGAGAAGTTGTGGATTGACGTTTGCCGTGCAGCCATAGATGGACTGGACAGCGGTCGACCACTGGTCTGCGTTACGAGCCGACCAAAGTACTTCTGGTGCAGGTAAAGGGCATTGAAGCTCCGTGATTGCCATCAACGGGGCAGTGTCGTGGAAAAGACTAAGTTCCTGATCCAACATCACGTAGTTGTACACCAATCTAGCAAGTATGGTCAGCTCAGTGTACTTCATGTTGTGCGACTAAGGGATAAGTACCTGTTCTGGCTTTCACGTTCAAGCCAAGACCGCCACTGAAGCTCGGTAGGAATCGAATTACTCAGAGTCGGAATCATGGACGGCTTGGGTTCCATCATCCCAGCGTGCTTCAGCATCTATACAAGTGTGTTAGCACGTGGGCGCCTAGGTGTATCCAGACACTTTTACTTACCGAGATATACATTCCCCGTTGTCCCATGGCAATATCCATCAGCCACTTGTCGCCGCTCCATGCGCCGAGAACAATAAAGAGAAGTGCGCAGCGAAGTGCGATAGGGTCTGCCGAGAGCTCGACATCCTTCTCAACAATATCAAAGAGCGAAATGCGACAAGTTTCAGTGAGACCAGCCGACAGATACCTTGCCTCAGCCATAGGCATAGCTGCGGCACCTTGTGCAATCATCAGCAGAACAAGCAGGGTGGATGCTTGGTTGTTCTGCAGCATCTCGTTGGGGTCGACACAGCCCGCCACCACAAGGGGGTAGTAGACTGAAAGACTCCGGACATAGCTGCGAAGGAAATACTGGAGAATCTTGGACGGAGGCAGCACAATGAAGTTGAAATCACCAGGGCTGGCATACCCGGCCTTCGGATACCCGTTGATGCCCCCTCGGTGGATTTCAAGGGCCTTGTGTAAGAAGCTCTGGGTGATGGCGAGCATCTTGTCACGTGTGCGTGAGGTAAGCGGCACGACGGATGCCAAATCAGAAGCGTCCCCGTTAACCTGCTCCAAATACCTCTCCAATGAGCTCCATGTGCCCTCTTGTTTCGACTTCTGTTCCAGGCATTCGAGATGCACGATTGCGGTACGAGGGCAGCTCCCTGTGGGCATGAGAGGGTTGCACCGCGCCAAGTTCCAGGCTCCCTCGGCTGCGATCACCACTTCGAATTCAGGGATCGAGCTGTCCGACGGCACGGCCATCGCCAGTTCTGACGGCTTCATTACATTATCGAAGTCGCTCGTCGACATAATGCTGGTACCTCGTGTGTGTATTGAGCCCCGTGACGATGAAGCAGTCATGGGTTCCGATGACGCCGAAATGTCGCTAAGCTCCGGAAATACTGGCATCGAGATGTCCGCTCGTGTGAGAGGAATCTGGTTCTGCTGATACACATCCAACTCAATTGTGTAGTCCTGTGGCCAACAAAGGAGATCTCCGTAAGTCGAGTCTGTTCCAACGAAGTCGTGCCCGATGTGCATAAAATCTTCCAGGCCATCCATCCGTGTGTGTGGCGAGGGGAAGTCTGGTGGGCTAACATGAGTTTGTGCGGCTGGGCTCTTCTTCATAACGCCATCGTTCAGGCTGGGATCAACTGTAATGACTGAATTCATGGCGGAGGGCGACTTGGTCACTTCCCCTTTGATTCCGGGTTGATCGGTCTCCATAAACGACGGATCGGTGGTCCTAGGTTGGCCTGCCTGTGTTGGGTGTGCTGAAAGTGTCTGTGGTGGGGACCGGAGAAGAGACGCCTGGAAGGCATCTCTGGCCTGTAAAGCTCGAACTGCAGCCTTAGACGACCGTCGAGCAAACCGAGCGGCACAATCAAGACCCTTCTCCTGGCACCTCGAGCAAGGTACTCTCTTGTCGCATCCTGTCTTTGCGTTGGCACAGTTCTGGCATGCAATCGGTGTTTTCCCGGCAACTGTTGGCACACCACCGGGCAGCGGCTCCATTGGGTCCCGAGGTTCATGATATGTTGAGTGATGTCTTTGGAGGAGATCCCTACAGGAGAGCCAGGTCAGCATAAGGATCATATCATGTCAGCAAGATGCTACTTGCCGCCGGGCAAAGGATAGTTGACAAGCACCGCATCGATGGGGCTTGACATTGGTGTCTAAGGTTGCAGTGTCAGTATGATTTGCGCCGCCAGCTTGCAAGTCTTCTGTGGTTCTCACGGCTTGGGATATGTCTCTCGAGATGCTCCTTGCGGGTGAAGCTCTTCCCGCAGTACGCGCAGAAAACCATCCTGTCGACGGTTGTTGTGATGTCTCGGGACTGGTGATGTGTTGAGACAGGACGGTTCACATATCCTGAATCACCTGGTCAAGGGAGCGATGATGCTGAGGCCGGGTGGTCGTCGTTGGGCGGCTGTAGTGTTGCCGTGAGGGTTCGAGTCTTGTAAGGGGGACCCGGATCCAGTGCGTCAAAGAGTGAAAGGACGATGGCAGTTCCAGGTTGGAGTTCGACAACAACGGCCGTATGGCTATGTGTGATCAGGGACAAGCTGGCGAAGGGCAGAGGGGTATCTAAGAAAGAGAGAAACGACGCGGCAAGAAGCAGATGCTTGAAAGAAGAACAAAGCTAGACGGATCGACGGAGTCGAGGAAGCGAGCAAGATTAAGCGTCTGCAGGAGACATGGGACTTGCATCGAGCGAGAGATTCTTCCGACGGAAGGGTTAGAGTGCTGGATGGCCGGTCCTTTTCAATATCGGAAATATTGATAAGACAAGACTCTTCCCACAGAAAGCTCACCATTCAGGTCGAGGCGGTGCTTCTTGAGAGTGAGCTCAGCAGAGAGACCATCCAGAAAAAGCGGCATACGAATAGCTTCTGTGGACAAAGGTCACAAAGCAGGGGCAAGGGTATGCTCCTCCCATGTACGAAGGTACCTTCGTACATGCAGTTGTACCTATGTAGCCCGTAGTGGTGGTGAGCGCCGCTCGAGCAGGGTGGTTGATGCGTGTAAGTGGCTAGGCTAAGTGGGTACTTGGGTACATATCTAAGACATGGAGAAAGCAAAATCGCCCGACCTGGTTGCTGACAGTGTTCAGCCGTCGTCTAAAAAAGGTACCATGGTCAAGGTATCCTCCCGCACCAAGCGGCGACGGCGCGGGAGCGAGTATCAGAGGCAACGCGCCAAGCACGGAAGAAGTCCCCTGGACTCGATGGAGCACGAGCCTGTGAACAGCTGAAGGTGGGACATGGTTTAGAAAGGGAGTATGAAAGCCAACTTTGTATCCGACCTACAGCACCAGCAGCAAGGTATTAGCAGGGCCGTGCCTTAGTTTGGCTCTCTCCACGCTGTCTAGTGTTGACGAAGCTCGACCAATTTGAGGTTCAGATTGTCGGCGTGTGAAGAAGTTTGAGGGGGGCAAGGGTAGAGACGAGCGCAGTCCCATGTACTGATGCAGCTCAAAGCAGAACTCGGTGCTATCTTGCCTCTTGGGGACAGGGAACGCCACGAACAGCACCCAAAGGCAGCTCATGCCGTGAGGGCTTGTACCCGCGGTGGAAGAGAGAAAGAGAGGGCAACAGTCAAGACAGAGAGCTGCCCAACAATGCACATACCAGGTCGACCTGCCAGCATGGCAGAACAGCACGCGTTGACGATCTCATGTGTGTGCATGCAACAAAGTCCCGGAAGGATCTCTCATGGGCTCGCTGGCTAGCTGGACCAGCGTCCCAATGTGGCTGCAAGGTATTCGAACTCGCCAAATGACGTTGTAGCCTGGATTAGGGTAGATTGTGGGAGAATGGGTTTCATGACAGACAAGGACGGCGAGGACAAATTCGGAATCATTCAACCCTCGCTCTGGCCGGGGACCCATACGATTGCAGGGGAGGGCAGGCCAGGAGACGAGATGGCTGGTCAGGAAAAGACGCAGCAGGGACAAGGACCACCGAGAACCATTGAGTGGGCGATGCAATGTCTGGAGTAAACAGTCCAATCTGGAGCCAAGAAGCTCGACGAGCGACAACTCAATACTTCAAGGGCCGTGGTGTCGGGAAAGGCTTTTCCTTGTACGACAGAAGGCCCAGCAGGGATCAAAGTTCCTTATGTGCGTGTATGTATATACTCGATACGAAACAGCGAGTCTTGCAGTACGTCTGTGTCGAAGATAGATGGAAGAGCGAGATCATTGCCTCATTGCCTGTCATGCCTTGGGACACCACTTATGGGACCCGAACACTCAGGTAACCAGGAATACTGGAGGATTTGCAGCAAAGACGATAGCGAGGCCATGTGTCGGCTGCTGTCATCATCCTTGGGGAATTTTGGGTGGTGGCCCAGGTACAATTCGGCATTTTCGGGACCTAGGTGGTCGACCCAGAATGAGATGAAATCAGGAACGGAGTGAGTTCACGCTCTTTTGCCTGGGCCGGGCCCGAGAGAGATCCGGAAGGTATCAAAGGTCGCCCTTGGCCACCATCCATGATAAGGGCAACTCGCCGTAGGTGAGATGAGAATGAATAAATGGTGACAGAAAGCGGGGCCTAAAGCAGTCGGTAGGTGGTAGGCGATGGCCAGTAGGAAGCGGCTATTGTTCGATCTCTGGCTGCCATCCGTTGGCTCCTCTGTGGCGGAGATGGGGACCGCAAAGGGTGTTCATCAATGAAGGAATGGCTTGAGCTTGAACGCGTGAAGGCGTGAGCCAACGTGGAATGGCTGGAGTGTGGGATTGTTACTGTATGCCGTATTGAACGTGGGAAAAAAAGCGGAAAAGCGGCGCCAAGTCAACTCGACTCGTAGGGTTGCCAATAGGCGACCAATTTGCCAGGCTGGCGGCCCTTGTACCGGTGCCGTTTACTCGAGGCGAGAGAGGGTGAGAAAGTGGGAGCTTAAGCGTATGCAAGGTTCGGTGTTGTATCAACGAAAAAGGTTGTCGATCAACCCAGATGATCGGCTTTGCTACGGTCACGCCTTCCTTACCCCTGCAAAGCTTGCCCAGAACTGCATCACTCCTGCACCAGACCTGCAGCAAAGGCGTGGGAGAGGCAGGCGAGACTCAGATTGACCCTTGTCGAAGGCAGAAGCCACGCCCCTCCCATCCTTGCTCCCGCACCCCCGCCATTGCCCGCTGTTCCTCTGTTCTTAAAATTTGGGACTGAACCGCCGACTCAGTTTGTTCATAAACAGTGCACCCATCTCTCATGTCAACCCTAGGGACGTTTGGAAAATTGTGGTGTAGTGGTGAGTGCAACTGAAAACTGTTTTGCTGCAGCGATACGGCAATGCAACGGTGCCCTCCAACAGACACAGACCAGAATGAAAATACTGGATTCTAGAATAACCGAACCGATGGACAAACGCTCCGCCGTGCTTGTGCTTTGAATTGTTTGCACATCCGGCGGCTGACTGTCACCGATCGTCTGGTAGCCTGCCCAACTGTTCGGTATAAAGGCAAAGGACCAAAAGAGCTTTCTTGAACCTGAGAGGTCGACGGATGTTTTTATGGGACACACTGCCATGTCGGTCCCGGTCATCAGCCTCGACGCAATGCACGATTCGTCTGGGAATGGTTTCTATCCAGGGAAGGATTCGCATTTGTCATGAAGCACCCCAGATGCTTGAAGTGCTTGACTCCTACGCCGAGAATTGATAAACCACCATCTCGTAAGACTGACTACTTTGCGCCTCCGTTCCCAGAAAACCGGTCAGACACACAAAGAACACACATACACAAGGCCAAGAGTCTGGAGTTTTTAGGTAGACGGGGTGGGCGGGATATTTCGGCAATTATTCTGCGAGCCATTTCCCGGTGACTGAAAGCTGGAACCGATGAAGCCTGAAGGCGTCCCATTGCCTGGAACGTTGGTTCATGAGCAGAGATAAAAGTGAAGGCAGGTACCGATTATTCTTATTACAGGACGAGTTACCTTAGTTCGCAAAAACCGTTGGGTCGGGCTCTCTCTGGCTCTATCCGGGTGAAGAAAACACAACTTAAGAGGATTTGGAGGGGAAAGTTGGAGAGCCTCCTTCTAACCCACTCAGTGCCAAGCTCCCACACTCCCGTCATCGCGCAATTGGGGGTGCTCAGTTCACGGTCTGCAGGGACCAGGGCTGATCGCATCCAGATGGAACTTCAATCTTGTTCCCGGGCTCGGCTACACTTCTCCAAGACTTCATCAAACCTGATAACACCCACCACAGCCTACTGTACCTGTACACCATCAGGTAGTGTATACACTATACAGAGCATGATTCATCAGCCGGTAACGCCCGCTAGAGTGTGTGAATTAATCACACTAATATGGAGCAAAGGCAGAGGCAAGCTTTTGGACTCTTTGTGATCCAAATAAAGACCAATCACAGAAGGCCCGGCTCTCAAAAACCCAGGCGGCCTAAACCTAATTAGCGATCTAGACAAGCGAGCCAGTCGCCATGGCTTCTGCGGCGTAACTTATATACAAGCAAAGGTCCATGCTGCCGCGTTTATATACAACATGTTAGCATCACCTCGCCCGTATCTGGTGCAGCGGGGATATATCACGGCTATTCCTCGCCTTGTCACCCCGCTTGTGCTCTCAATACCTATCCGTAATTATCAGACAGGCCCCTATGGAGTACCGAGTATGGGAGAGCGGACAGAGGACATATATGATGTAGGGGACTCGCACGGGTTTTCGGTAAGCTGATATATGAACCCCGTTCTCTCCCTCCCCGCGCTGTAGATTAAGTGACAGCAGTCTGGTCTCGTTCATGAATGGCTGCGTTTTGTGATAATGCGACGCAGTAGGCGATGGGTAACAGTCCAGTCTACAGTACCCGCAGCCGGAATAAGTGCGGCATCGCCCGCAAGTCGTGCGAGGCCGCTTAAGTCTCTTCATCCGCTTCCGCTTCGTCTCCGCCTGGCGGGAATATCCATAAGTCGACATGATTCATGGACCCGAGGGCAATAAACTACATGTTGCGAGGATTCCTAAAAATAAGCGTATCGTCAACACACAAAATCTTTGCGATAGTGGATAGTAATTAACCCTCTGGCTTCCCGAGATCTGGTGCGGCAGGTGGGACACCAAGGAACTGATAGGCTGATTATCTAGCGTCGAAACCTCAATGTCTTCCACGCCAGCGAGGGGCAGAGCAAAACGGTTGTCTGATATCGTCATCCAGTGCCAAGTGGAAAGGTAGTGAAGGTGGGTTGGGTTGAGGTACAACGAGTTCCAGTGATGCGAGGTATCCTTTCCAAGGCGTCCGAGGTGGGATTGTCAGACTAGACTAGTCTGAAGTGACGGCGATGGCGACGTTGAGGTTCATCGAGTGCCGAGATAACATTCTCGACCTCCACGGGCAAAACGCCATCAACGCCCACTGCCAGGCTGGGGACCCTCCAAGCCCGCGCCACGGCATCGACGGCCGAGCCAATGGAGACGCCGGCTGAGCCTGGGATATTTCCGGATAGGGATTGAATGTCTGCACGACTCCTCAAGTTTTATGCGTCGCCGACCTGACTGCCTGCGACGGGGAGGCAATCCGGCGACCACGTCGTCGATCGTTGGCTGGTGAGAACACTGAGAAGCGCACTCTGCTGTGACTCGGGTTCAGCAGGTTCCAGGAAAGCCCGTCGAGCGGGGTTTCCAGAATCCCAAAATCAAGTTGTTGGCATGTTTTATCTTTCCGTGCTGACGAACCTGTGGAGGAACAACCAGAGTCAAGGACGCATCCACTGCGACGAACACGAAAACGATGTGGTTGTGCCGGGTAGAAGATCGCATTGTTACTAGTAAGGTGCTGACGGTTTCGAATCTACCTATGTGGGAAGGTGGGAGAGTGTGTGAGATTGAGAGGCTTTGGTTGACCCCCTCCTACCTTCCTTCACACCTCCCACACCGAACGTTTTTGGTGGCGGTTGCGCCTTCCCTGAATTTTAGATACAAATGAACTTTCAGCCCTTTTCTCACCTCGACACTCAGGCACAAGCTGGGCCTTTGGTTTCGTGCTCAACTTTTCATCTCATTACAGCTTTCTTGATCTATGCCCAAGTTTGAATTTCTTTCTGGTCGATCAACAAACCACTTCCACCCGTCCATTCGGTAACCCCTCGCTCACAAGTTTGGTACGAATATATTGGAAAGGGTTGAAACATTCCATGCCCGTCAGTCATACAAGAGCGAACACAAAGCAGTCTCACGGCGCCTCAACACTTTGAGCAAGCCACATCTGGGCTAGCGGCAAACGCGCACCATCAATAGAATGATGATGAAGTGCTTTGATCAATGAACCTTAGAGAGGGAATTAGTCTCACCGTATTCCCGCCTGTCTAAGACCGTTCTAGTATGCCTATGGCGGTCTGAGTCTCCCTGCCAAAATTGTTATTCGAGAAAATGGCTGCAAAGAAGATCTTTGGTATTTGCTTTTTCGTCCATTCCCGGATTTCTCAAACTCCCCTGTAGTGATCCAATGTCAATTTTTCTCTTTGGCAAGAACCGGCACTTGTTTCTGACCGTGGAGTTGCATCTGGCTTTACCGCCTGTTGGTTGGGTGGCTTTTCAAGCTTAGCAACATGCATGACAATGCGCGAAGTTCCTGTTCGGTCATGTTGGGCGCAAAAGTCTCCTACCTTAGAGCTTAGTCCTGCGTGATACGTGTAAGAAATAAACAAAAACACAAAGAATATCACATCGATGACGATACCAGCATTATTTTTCTATTCCCCCCCCCAAAAAATGGGTCAGGTAGATTTGGCCGTGGTTGTGCCTTGAGCCACAACCTACCGTAATGTACAGGCGCTCGGGGTTAACGCCTTCGCGCTTTTTGCGCCTTTTTGGTCTTGTCTAGAACATATCCAGGAGGGGAAGCCACAGCATCCCTTTCAGGCTTTTGTTGGGCATCTCAGGAGAGAGGCAGGCCTACCTAAATCCCAAATCGCGCCTGCGATGCTCCCTAGTCACATCGATAGTGTGGAGCGAGAGGAGACGAAAGCGAATGTTTTTTCACGGGCAATATTGCGGCATCAAGACAAAGAGGCATGTGGACGCGACCGAATCGAAAACTCAATCATATGATTCAGACGTGAGAACCTGGCCGCGAGATAACAGCAATGTGTCCATGGCCTTGAAATCGACGCAGTCTAGAGCGTGCCTTCCATCTTTTTTTGGTGAGCTGGTTTTTTGACCATTTTGGGAAGTCGCTAGACGCGTGTAAGTGGTCAAATCAGGCAGCAGATTGTATCACCACCTTCTCCCGGTTCTTGTGCCCCCCCCTCAGCCAGTGCGTTTGGCGACACTGTGAAATCTCCCCCGCCTATGCTTCCATTTGGGTGGCACACGTCGGGGAACCATTCTGCACCCTTTCTTGCATTTCGAGAAGACAGTCGAAAAAACGTCAAAGTGAAGGTTCAAGTCACACGACGGTGCGGTCGTGTAAGTGTGCGGCGCATTAGGTACTCCAGGGCTGCCCTGGGGCCCCACAAACCTGGGCGCTGTCGGCGCTGTCAGCGCTGTTCATAGTGCCTAACAGCGCTTATTTTGCTTGTTTTTGTTTATGCTTCTTTCAATAGTCTGTTGGTCTGTCACCGCCACCTGCACCAGGTTCATTGAGATCATCGCCTGCGAGGCTTGAAGCGAACCCGATCGTCTCCTGCCTTTGCGCCACTTCGGTTTATCAGCCCGAGAGTCGGACCTAGCTTTAACTTTTAAGCTTACCCAACTGCCAGAGTGGTATCCCGCCGCCGAATCCCCGTCCAGCCGCCGGGGCGCCGTTGGCCCGTTTCAAGCCTCCGTCAAATTTTGCATTGTCCTTGCTTGACGCGGAAGGGAGACGGAACATCCCTTTACGCCGACAACTAGGATTCGGACGCCGTCTCCCTGTCCACATTGATACGAACAAAACGCAAAACAATCCAAGCTAACCTTCCACTCAACAACCGCCCGGTGAGGAGTGGCGGTCACAAATGTCTTGAATTGCGTTGTTCCAGCCACTGGACCGACTGTCAGTTGCGCAAGGCATCAACCCTATGTCTCTGCCCATTGGAGAAGCCGGCATTGGAGAAGCCGGTCTCACTCAGACACACAGAAATCACTGACCTTCCTTCCGTCGCCGATCGTCCAGGGTGTTTACCCATTGTATCGCCGATATCATTTTTCGCTATTGGATTGAAAGTTGTCCATCACGGCAAGTTGTATGACATTCCTGTTTTGTTGAGGTGATAAACTGAGAAGGGGATACGAAGTAGATGCGACTGACCAAAGAGAACCAGCTCGGGAGTTGCTTGGTTCGATCCACCAAATGGGCTGTGCGCTTCACCTGTCTTCCATCGTTCCGGGATGTTTCTGATAAGATGCCAACTCGGAATTGAGACCGCCGTCACTCAGTCTTGTCGCTTGCTTGCAACTGAGACCAAGTGTTATCTATCAAGTCCAGGCGCTCCGATTCTTGACGGGTTTTCTGGGTAAAAGTATCAAGTGGTACTCCTGGACATCGTTGGCAGCTGTATTCCTCATCCCCCGAGAGACATGTTGCGTACCGCGACAAGATCTGATTAGGCGGACAGCTGCGATTATCGGATAGATGAGAGGCTCTGACATCCCAAGCCTCGCGGATGAGGGGAGCGTAATCTGAAGTAGTCATCAGTCGCGACTCGGTCGATTCGCCATCCTCCAACCGTTGCTGCTCTCCTGCCTGCCAAGTCGTGGTCCTGCAGTTTAACCGGTTAATGACTATACCCTCTCCCAAGCCTCCTGACAATGTCGGCGTCAAGACTGACAACACTGATGGGAACTGTTGGTCTCGGCTACACCAGTCGCAGCCTCATGGCCTTCCAGCAGAATCCGGCCTGTCATACGTTGCCCTGTACCCCCTTGGTGTCAGCTGCTCGGCATTAGGTGCGGGAGCGGGACACGGGAACACAGGGCAATCTTGCGCCATCCTATCGCCAAAAAGGCCTCTCACTCGTTGAAATGGTTTTTAGTCTTGCAGCGCCGGTTGTTATTCTCGAAGTATTCGAGCGATAACAGCTGCGTTTTGGGCATTTGCAGACATGACAAGAGTTCGAGGGGAGCGTGCGGATCATGCTTTGAAGGGACGGTGCGGCCGGCATGATCATTCGGAACAACACAGACAGCTGGCGTACTGCGAGTGGTCGAATTAATGGCCATGAGGACCGACCGGGAAAGAATCGAGCTCTGCCAGTGCAGTCTGAGATGGAGGTAAGTATGCTGCTGACTTGAGGCTCGCTGGGGATGATGGAAAATACTTTATTCACTCTTCGGTGATTGGCTTCGGGCGTCATGTCGTGCCACGGATGAGTGAAGAGTGATCTGTTCTCTGAGTGGTTGGCAATTGATCTCTCGGGCATGAGCCATGACCGAAGGCAATGCACTCTCGGCACGCTTTGTCGGGGCTTGATTTTGGCCGCCAGAGCGATCAACGGTTGAGATGCAGTGGCATTCTGTTCCGTCGACCACCAACAAGGAAAAGCGCGCAGCTGGTCTTTATGCTGGCTAATCCTCCCTTTTTGTTTCCCTTTTAGGCATCGGTTTCAGAAGCGTGAGCCTACTCTTTTTCCGGACTCCAACGGAACTCCACGAATGTCGGACCCCCAAAGCAAGTGCGAATAGCAGCCCATGATCAACTGGGCTCGTCCGACAAAGTTGTCCGGGAGATGGCCTGTCCGCCGAGGCAAATGTCCAATTAGGCTCTTTGGGCTGATTGAGAGCTGTGTGAGCAGCTTCCATTCGGGTATCTCGCGTCTGGTTCATACCCGAGGGCTGACGTCGCCTTGTCATGGCTTCTCTGCTGCTCCTTTGGGGCAGCCCTATGGATACGGGACATATCAATGTTTGCACCACTTCTCAGTCTTTTGCTTAGTCAACAAGCTTGAACCTCACTCCACGCACTTCCATCATGGCCTGTCACTGATGAGACAGCGTCAACTATCAGCTGGAAGAAACTGTACTACAAGGAGTGATCTTACCGCCGGTTGTCGTGCTCCTGATCAGTCTCACACCCAGATCGAATGCTATGCACTGAGAAGTTGACTAGGTAACGGTCACTGCGGCTCTGGCATCTGTCTAGGCACCTGCCGGATAGGGGGTATCAATTGCCTCGAGCATTCTCATTGCTTCTGAGCCCCACCCGGGCAGTCGGACATCCTGAGCTACGGGCTGGAGCTCGATATGCTTTGATATTTGCATCGGTGATGGGGTATTCGTATGCCTGTAACTACCTCCCCCGGGCGGTCTCCCCGTGCGTGGCTTTGACGGCACGGAACACATCGGAGTTCATCTGATGGTGTCTGTCAGGTCGCACAGTTCTTTCAACGGTGTGTCTATCCATGATTCGATGTTGAAACTCGCTATGCGATGCGGATGAGAAGCATTACAACGGTCTTATGCTTTGAGCACGACAACGTTCAGGAACAATAATGACATCCGGCTAAACAAGAGACATAACATGTGCCGATCTCTTAGGGATGCTCATGGGTCAGCATGGTTCAATCAGTATCCGTTCTGTCAACCTCTGTGCTATGCTTCAGGTATCAGTTCGTCGGTCATCGGTCTCTTTCGAGCTTCTGAACCTCAATGGTGGCGGTACCGATATAGAACCTGCCTCAAGATGGTTCTCAGTGTACAAACCAGTAAGAATCCCTCACAATGATGTCTATCTAGCTCCGCAACAGATGAGACCTCACCGTCCTGGACGAAGGGCCTCCTCTGATGCCTCTGAGTACTGCAGTCCGGATATCTGGCGACTTCTGTCTGATAATCTCCGGTGTTTTCCCTTCCAAGTTTATCTGGGACCGGGCCTCTCCTTCGGGGCTTTTTTTACCCTCGGGATATTGTATGGAAGTATCCTAGATCGGGGAGATCTCGACATGCTGACCCGAGTCCAAGTGGGCGGTTGGGCTCACTCCCCTATGCCCTCATGCCTCAACTCTTGCTTCCTTGCCTTGTCTCCATTTCGAGCTTTTTTTCTTTGCTTCAATCCGGTTTTTGTTTTTTTGCCCATGCCACTTGTGGAGACAATAGAAGCTGCCACCGCCGCAAGTCCCCGAGCCGTTGACATCGGTTGAGTGGTTCTGGAGGGGGACCTGTCAAAGATCAGATGGGTGAGACAAAACCAGTAAAACCGATGCGCGGGGAGGGGGAATAATAGAGACAGAACACCTGGTTGACGGGGAACGGTTCGTTTGTGACACCCTATCCCACGTGCTCATACAGCTTCCAGATTCCACCGGCCAGCCAGTCTTGTCTGAGCCCTACCTTTCCAACAAGAACATCCCCTTCTTGTGATCCGCCTCTTGTTGATCCATTCGCATTCTTCCACTTTTCACTTCTACCTGCCACCCTCCTCCGTTTCTGCAATTGGAGGAGTTCCGTCGACCGACCGGTGCTCCGGCCTGACAGGGCTCCGACTGCCGAGATGTTTTTTTCTTTTCGGGAAAATACTTCACTTCCCCCTTCTCCCCCCTTTTTTTTCTCCCTGGCATACACCCGTTCTGTCCGTAATAGCCCTTGCTTCTTTTCTCCTTTTTTTTCCTTCCCTGAATCCCATCCCTCAAGCCCCGAAAATGTGGGTTCTTGTCCATCTTTTTCCCCGTTTCTTTCCTTTCCCGGTCATGACTCTCTCTCTCTCTTCGGTCCGTTGTTCGGACTTCCAGCCCATCGCCAACTACAAGACCGAAAAGGGAGACAAGAGAGAGAGAGAGAGAGAATAGGGTGGGGGGGTGTCTCTCTAAATATTCTTGCGGCCTTTTACAGTAAAGAGTCCCGACATGCTCCGTCATCAAGATCAATTTTGCCCCCCCAGATATATACTTCGACTGCCGATGCTGTAATTAGTGACAATAATTTTTAAAAAAATGGGCAAGATATCATTGGTTACTACACGTGTAAGTCTTTTGAAAAGTCGTAAGCCGACTGGCTGGCTAGGTAGCTGCAAAAGATAGAAAAAAACAGATCGAACCGTTTTGTGTTTGGTCTGTAACTGTATGTCTTCGATTTTGTGTTGCCCTTTTTCTTTCGTGCAGTGTAGCCTGAAAAGAAGGCCACATGGAAAAAAATAAATTGGCTGGCTGTCGGCATACGAACAAAAGGCAGATCAGATCAGATCAGCAATTCCCTGCTCTCTTCAAAGTCCAATCCATTTTGTCCGCATCCCGCCGGTCTCTGTGATCTCACTGAACACAA
>Ga0233366_1000308_pt1 | contig 18880 bp, 36 predicted proteins | sample ElkDunMinimDraft_23_FD_191536 | JGI IMG/M metagenome (GOLD analysis project Ga0233366, IMG submission 191536) | Fecal eukaryotic communites from dung pellets of Tule Elk in California, USA - Elk Dung C4 | ecosystem: Host-associated > Mammals > Digestive system > Large intestine > Fecal | place...
CAGTTTCATTTCCTCTTCCTCTTCGGTTTGTCTGCCTTCTGCATCTCCTCCTTGTCCTTGAAGTAGATTGCGCCTACCTCGGTCAGCAGACGGAAGATGCACGAAGAACATGATGCGTTAAGCGGTGGCACATTCTTCGCCACCTGTGTATAGATGGAATGAATGACCTTCACTCCGTTGGCACCAGGATACTTTGCGTATCTGCTCTCGATTGCCGTCTTGAAATGACTCTCATACTGCGAGAGTTCCCTTATCTGCTCTGCTGTCAATATCATGTAACTCCTGTTCAAACAAATGCCAATAACCCATTTCCAAATCCCTTGCCTTCGGATACTCCATCACATCCTCCATCTGCCGGATCATGTGGATCACCGATGCGTGATGCCTTATGAGATGCTTTCCGATGCTCATGAGAGAGTAGCCTTCCTTGCGCATCTGGTATGCGATCATCCTCCTTCCCATCACCAATTTGAAATCCCTTGAGGATGTGAGGATGCCCAGTCCGCAGACCTTTGTCGCAGCCTTGTACAGCTCGGAGAATCTGCTTCCGTCATCCTCTCTCTCGTTGAGAGATTCCTGTAGCACATTGATGAGCCTTGTCCTCTCCTTGAGAGATAACTCAAGGCATCTTCTTGTCAGTTCAGTCATAGAACTGCATCATTTTGTTAATGAGAGAGAGCATTCCCTCTCTTATAAATATCAATATCTGCCCAATCGGAAACGAGAGGAAGGAGAGTGCTGCGATGTATGCCAGGATGGGAAGGGAGAACTCTCCCACGCAGAGAGAGTATATTATTCCCACCCACCATGTCATGCATTGTCCGCAGTCAAACGGCTTGATTGGTCGGAGCTGCTTCGCACCGATTCGCCTTGCCAATGCGCCTCGCCATTGCTCGGTGAATCCGGACAGGTCTACGATGTAGATTGTTATTGCTGCGAGGAGCAATAGGTCAATGTAAGTCTTCATAACCATCTGGTAGTTCTATTGGCATCCAATGCGTTATTTTCTCCTGTACGGACTCCACTTCATGCACTCGGAATCCTAAATCCTCAAAGTAGACATGTTCCTCAATGCTCCATCGGACACCTCCGTTCTTTGTCCTGTAAGTTGATAGCATCAAGACACTATCTCCATCATTAGGTGTGTAGTAGTTGATGGGAATCCAATCACCTTTTCTCATATTCCTTCAGTATTATATTCTTGATTCTCATGATCTCCTTCCGGCATGTCATATGGGAGAGACCAAGCCTCTGCCCCAACTTGCGATAGGATTGGCAATCGGTATAGAGGAGGATGAGAGTCTTGTCCACGATGGACAGCTTGTTGTTGATGATTTCCTTGATGCGATAGATTCGCTCATCCTCGTTGCACATGATGTCATCGGAGAACTTGTAGTCCTCCTTGATTTCCTTGTAGTCTCTTATGATCTCGTTAACCTTCATCTTCCCAATCCATTCCTGTAATGTCACAGGCTTTCTCTTGGAACTTTCGGTAGATGGTATGAAACGGAGAATTGGATGAACGGAATTGATTGATGATTATCCTTGCGAGGAAGTACTGCATCTGGTGATGCTCCCACAGGTCTACGATCTTGTCCTCATCGTATTCAAGAAGGATGAGATAGACCATCTGCGAGAGATCCTTCAAGTCCGGAGTCAATGACTGATGAGCAATGTTCTGCACCATTGCCTCCACCATCTTTCCGGATGCGATCTCTGCGACTATCTCAACCTTGTTCATACCCTTATATATACCTTTCGTTCCGATTGTTACCCTATAAAAAAACTATGCCGAAACGATTCTTATTTTCCTTGAAAGGAAGTCCTTGAGTCGGAAGGTAGTCCTGTCATCCACTTTCACCATCAGTTCTCCGTTCTCGCTTTCGGTGACTATGCCTCGGCAGATGCCGTTAACTGTCTTCCACTCAAGGATGCTTCCGATCTTCATCACTTCACCTCCTCCTTGTGATTAGGTGTGAAGTAGAGTTTCTCAATCATCTTGTCAGCCATGATGATTGCAGCCTCCACCAGAGCCTCAATATTGGTCTCATCGGTGGTGTGCGGATTACGACATAGGTTGAAAAGGCATCCTGTTGCGATTGACTCTCTCTTCTGCGCATACATACGGAGAGCCTGTTCCTGTCTCTCCTCCGGTGTGAGAGGCTTCATCTCATGCACCTTCCCCTTGATTGGTTTCATTGTCTTGTTCATAATTCCATTGTTTTTATTATCCGTTAACGAGCTTTGTCCATCGGTCATCATCAAAATAGAACCATCGGTATTTCCCACATTTCTTTCTCTTCCCTTGACAGCAATGGGAGATATTCCTTCGGCACAGGTTCGTGAGTTCGGCTGCCTTCGCTGCGGACTCAAAGCAAACCCATCTGCCGTCATCGGTCACCAGGACAACCTTTCTCCGGTTGTGACCGCCAAGATTCCTGTTCGGCTTGAGATTCTGCTTGGCAATCCTTATTATCCTCTGCGCCTTCCTCATGTCCATCCACTCACTCCATTTCTTCCCCTTGTTGTGAGGCACATGCCCTTTCAAGAATTGACCATTAAGCAGATTGTATTGTGGTCTATTGAATTCCACCTGTTCCATTATCTTCTGAAATTATATCGTTTGTAATCCTTGTCTTCAAACACCCTGTTGGACTGCATGTCCTTCAAGGTCTGCATTATCTTTCTTGCGTTGTTGAGATTGAGGAATGCTACATCAAAGTAGCGCATGTTCAGCTCCGCAACCTCAAACATATCCTCTTGATGGTCATCATATGCGCTCACATCGTATTTGCCTGTCTCCTTGTCAAAGAACACCTTGTTGTAGGTCGGCATGATATAGTGCTGATATTGCTTCTGCACTCCCTCGATATGATTCTGCATCTGCTTGAATGCCCTCTTCATCGTTGACATCCATGCTCGGTCTGCCTTGCGTACATTGGCATCCCCTATGCCTCGGAACTCTGCCCTCTTGTACTCGGTCTCCACCCTGTCGTTGAAGTCATCAAGATAGAGGAGCGAGACCGCAATGAGATTGAGGCTCATTGTGAGGAGATGGTTGATCTTGTTCTCCTCCTTCTCATGCTGCTTGAGTGCCTCTCTTGTCTGCCTTATGACCTTCTGCTCGGATGTCTCATAGGACTTGCATAGTCCGGCATACTGATACTTGGTTATCGGTATCTTGAGAGCCTGGCACCTTGTGCAATCCTCGTTTGCGTTGGCGCATTGGCAGCACTTGCGCATCTGCGGATTGTCAAGTATCTCCTTGACTTCCTCAAGGATCTGCTCATCGGTTATGTCTTTCTCTTTCATTGTTCGGTTAAAATAGTGTTGTCATTTCCTCTTGTTCGTTGCTGAAGAGATTCCGGAAAATCCCTTCCATACAAGCCACCACGATGGAGTTGCCTGCCATCTTGTATTGCTGTGACTCGCTGACTCCGGATGCCTGTATCTTGTCGATATCAGTCTCGCATACATCCATCAGTCGGAAGCACTCCCTCGGAGTGAGTTTGCGGATGCGATACCGCTTGTTCTGCAATGTTTCCATCTTCAATTTCTATTAAAAAGCAATTGGTCTGCCATGAGGAGCTTGATATTGTCGGACAGGTGTCCGTATTGAGTATCCCTCCGTCATTGTCTCCTCTCGGATACTGATACATCCTGTATTCCTTCATACACATATATGTTTTCCGGATTGCATGTGATTGTAGGGCTTATTCTCCCCCCCCTTGCACTCTGCCTCTCCTTGTTTGGGATGTCGGATAAGACCAATCAAATGCTCCTCCAGGCTCTATCTCAATGTAACCCTGTCTCGTTGCTTGGGGAATCTTCAATGTCTTCATCTTCAATCTCAATTACTCCGGTAGCAATAAATCCATCATTCTTCCCCCCCCATATAGACCGCATAAAGTTGGTTAATCCCATCTTGTAATACCCTGCCTTGATGCATCTTGCGTTTCCTTCATCATCGGTGTTAATCGGTATTATTCTCATAAATCTTCAGATATTGCTGATTGTTAAATGCCGTCCTCGTTGTCAAGGCAAATGGGAGAAAGTTCTCCGTCAGTTCATAGACAAAATGTCTGCAATCAAAGAAGCAATCTGCATCCGGAAGGAAGGGAAGGATGTCCGACACCTCGGTGGTGTGACCTCCTCTCACTCCTTCCTTATTCATCAGTTCCTGTGTCTTCCGTATCTTCATAAACCTCTATTACATAAATCTCCATATTGTCTCTTGCCCCCCCCGTCAAGGTATGAATGCAGTTGACATAAGGATTGAGATTCCTCTTGACTACCTTGCCCTGTCTATCCCTGTTCCGGCTCAATCCGTAAATCTCCATAGTCTTCCAAAATCATTGGCTCTCTATTCCCCCCCCACAGCAATTAATTGCAGGACTTATCCCCTTCTCGCTGTAGACTCTCCCTGCTGTCCTATTCTTGAAGTTGGGAAGATCAGGGAACAAGTTACCCAGTTGTATCACCTTGTCAGTCTTCATAAATTCTCAAAGAATTATCCGTTGCATTCAATGCTGAATTCGCTCTTATGCAATTGGCAATGTCATTGTATGATGGTGCTGTCGGTTGGACAAATCTTTGAGTAATTTGCTCTGATACAAGCTGCGTACCCCCCCCCATCAATTTGGACATCTTTCGGTCTTCAAATGAAGCCTGTTCCCTTCGCTTCGTGGTTTTCATTGTGTCTCATGAATCCCTCTACCGCAGTCTCGGACAGGTAGTATTTCTCTGCCACCTTATCCTCAAGGACATCCTTCAGCCTCTTCTCTAACGGCATCGGATCGGGGAATCGGAAACTCTGGTCTCCCAAGATGCTCACGATGAAGATGCGTTCACGATTCTGCGGAACTCCGTAGTCCTTTGCATTCATCACCTTGCAATGGTTATCGTATCCCATCTCTGCCAACCATTGTTCCCATTTCTTGTAGAACGGAAGGAACTTCTGCGACACCAATGCTTTGACATTCTCCATCAGCAGATACTTCGGTCTCTTGACCTCAATGGTCTTCTTGCATTCCCACAGGAGTGATGACCTGGTACCTGATCCTTCCTCCAAACCCTTCTGCACTCCGGCATTGCTGATGTCCGTACAAGGGAAGGAGTAGGTGAACAAATCAAAGTCCGGAACTTTCTCCCAATCGATCTTGGAGATGTCACCATAATTCCTGTCGGCATACTGAGGATAAACAGCATTGTGCGCCTGTATCGCATACTTGTCTATCTCCGACCATCCGACAAGCTCATACGGAATGCCTATCCTATCCAATGCCATGCATTGGCTGTCATATCCGGAGAATGCTGTGAATACCCTCAAGGGATTATCCTTCGTATAAATGAACTTATCCATCCTGTAAAAATTAAGATTTGTTATGTCTTACCTTTGCGCCCTTCCTTGCAGCCTCTAACGCACATACCTGGCAGAGATTGGTGAAAGTCCTCGTTCTCGGATGTTTCCAAAACTCGGTGAAATGCTTGACCTCGCCACACACCTTGCATCTCCTTGTGGATGCTCCCTCCACGATGAGAGGAACGAACTCTCCCTCCACAAAGCATTTCTTCTGCCACAGCGCACCGACTGACCTTCCGGTCTTTCTGCACTCTCCCCCTGCCCTGTAGTTCTCGCAATCCATGCAGTAACCGCCACAGGCATCCTCATCTCGCCATTGACTCTTTACCTTGACCTTTGGCTTGGCAGCCGGAACGAATTCCTTATACTCAAGTCCGCACTCCTTCACAAGTTGCTTGAGCTTGTCAAACCCACATTCCAGATGCACCCTCGCCTCTCGGTTGGAAAGATGAGGATAGTTCTCTATGAGCCACCTCCTATCCTCATCGGTGAATATCCTCGGCTGCATTACCAGGGCAGATCATCCGGTTGTGGCTCGTTGTGACCTGGAGGAACAAGCGGAGTGGTCTGCTGCCTTCCTCTCACCCTCGGCTGCGGATTCTGCGGATATGCCGGAGCAGATGGTGCGGATGGTGCGACAGGCTGCTGCGCCTTCTCCTCGGTAGGCTCGATCTTGTAGAGATCCACATTGTTGTACCACTTGCCGTTCCACTCCCTTGCGGTCACCTGGTAGGTGATCTCCACCTTGTCTCCCACCATCATGGTCTCAAGGTCTGCGACCACATTGCCGGATGCCTGTAGCATCACCTTGCGATAGTTACCATTGTAACCGACTACATCCACCACGATGGTCTGCCTTGACCATGTGTTTCCGGACTGCGATGTTCCGGACTGCACCTCGCTCATTACTGCGATTGTGCCTCTCTCTTTAACAAATGCCATAATACTTATTGATTAAAATTGATAGTTATCTTCTCCATAAATCTCCTCAAGTTCCTCCTCGGTCAGTTCCTCTGCGTTGTCGTATGCCACCATCAGAAGGACTGCGATGATGGCGCAGAGGATGATTGCGAACACGAATGCCGTCACCAATATACCGGCTATCACCTGCCACATCATGACTGCACCCTCCTCTCAAGCCAATACTCCTTGACTCTTCTGCCCTTCGGAGTCTTGATCCATTGCGAGTGAAGGTCATACCCTGCCTCGTTGAATCTCTCCTTCATGTGTGAGACAGGAGTCCTCATGTCCTCCACCTCAAACTCTCTGCAATCCATCTGCGAGAGCTTCCTTCCTCCTGTGAGTGCCTCATAGATTGCATGTCTTGCTATGTATTTCTGCTGCTCGTTCATAACCTTGTTCATTTTCTTAAAGATTAAACTGATTTTTCTGCACCGATTGCTCACCCTGTTCCTGGTGCCGGATGGTGCGTTCCGGAGTTCCTCTTGGATTCCTCGCAGCTCTGCTCGGAGCATCCTCTCATACTTGTCCGTCATCTCTTGACCATCAGCTCTGCCATTGAGTCAACCATCGGTGCGATGATGCTGTCTCGGATGCTCTTGCGCTTGGATGCTATCTCCTTCGCCTCCTTGTCTGCCATCCTTCCCTCTCCCTTGCAGTAGTCTGCGAGAGCCTGGAAGAGAGAGCTGACTGATATGCCGTACATCTCTCTGCCCTGTCCAAGTGCTGCCTTCCTCACCACCCTCTTGATCTCCTCAAAGGAGAGGAATCTCGTTCCGATTCCGTACTCATCCTCTTTGAGAATGTCTATCAAGGAGGAGGACATCTGAAAGATGGTCATGGCATCTGCCTGTTGTCCTCGGAATTGGAATGCCATCATGATGATCATGTTCATCTGATTGATCGCCTCCTCCCTGCTGTACTTGTAGAGTCTTGGGAATCTCTTGTCATCCGTCCGGATCTCCACCAATGAGGATTGTGTCTGCGTTGTCAATGCGTTCATATCCTATCTCATTTTGGACAGCCTCGCCAATTCCTCTGCGACTGCGATGTTGTTCTCCAGGACTGATTGCTTTCCGGTGTTGGACTTTCGCTGATTGAAGAGCCATTCTGCCTTGAATCCTCTCCATGAGTTCTCGGCTGCGACTCGGATGCATTCATCGGCAGATAGTCCTGTCTTCTCAATCTCTCGGAGTATTCCCTTGAATGCCGTCTCCGTATTCGATGCTTTCGCTTCTTTCCTAACCTTGAGCCAATCCTCTGCCACCTGCTCGGTGACTCCGATCTCCATGAGTGCTTTTTTGAAATCAAATCGGTTGCCCTTATTATTAATTATCTCCGTAGGAGATATATTAGTATATTCTATATAAGTACTACGACATTTTTGTCGTGGCTGCTCCGCCATTTTTGTCGTAGCTGCTACGACAAGAGTACTCGCCACATATCTCTTTCTTCCGTCAAATCTTGTCCTTGCAACATACCCCTTGTTGATAAGGTCACTCATCAAACGACTCGCCTGTCTTGCACTCAATTTGAGCAGCTCTGCGACATACTCATCAGAGATGAAGCAATCCTTGCCCTCGGCTGTGAAGGAGTCAATCTCCATCAGCAGAATCTTCTCGTTCCATGAGAGATCCTGTGCCTCCCATATCTCTATCGGTATCCATATACCCTTGACAATCCTCTCCATATCACTCCTCCTTCTTCGCTCTCGGCTTGGTGAACTTGCAGGTCGGTGTCTCTACCACCTTGAAGATGTCCGGCATCTCCATTCCCTCCGGAACAGCCTTGACGGATGCAGAGAGCTTGTAGGTAACCCACTCCGGAAGAATCTGCTCCAATGCCTGGTTAACGACTGCGAGATAGGTCTCTTCAAGTTTCTCCTTGTCAACCTCGGTCTTCCTTGAGATGGTCGGTGCGAATGCGTAACCATAGACACCCTTGACCTTCTCCTTGCCGATTGCAGTCATCACATTGTAGAGCTGACCCTTGATGTACTCAATGCCGTCCTCGGTCTTCTTGATCTGCCTGTTGACGGCATCCCTCTCTGCCTTGAGAGTCTTGATGAGGTCTTCCTTGCTCTTGAGCCATCTGCCCAGGGAATCAATTCCCTCTTCCTCAAGGAGAGCCTTGAGCTGCTCGATGTATTCCTCCTGCGCCTCGGTTTCCTCGGTGACCTCGCCACCATTCTCCATGTACTCATCCTCAAGATTGAAGATTGCCTCGTTGAGTGCAGTCAATGCTGCATTGATTTCGTGATTGTTCATATTGGTAAAGATTAAATGTTACTGAATTCCTGTTCTCCTGGTGCCACCATTCCGGTTGCCATCATGTAATCCTCTACAGCCTTGTCAAACATGGCTATCTCGGCATCTCCGGCATGAGTGTAGGCTATCCACGCAGTCCTGTAGTCCTCGCCACTCTTGGACTTGACACCATGCACATAGTTCTCAACCATCTTGTTGAAGAGACCTTGCTCTACAGGTGTGTATTTCGGTTGCTGTGGTCTTCCTCTTCCGGCTGCCTCTCTCCTCTTCTGCACCGCCTGTGATGGTTGCGGTGTCGGCTGCTCCTCTGCTCCTTCCGGAAGGTCTTCTCCGGCATAGATGTAGAGACCTAATCCATGTCTCGCACAAGCCTTCGTGAGTGACCTCTGAATGGTCTTATTCATGTCCATTGATGTGACCCTCTCCAATGGGATTGACTGATTCTTGAAGTCCATGATGGGAAGGTATTCGATATGCTCAAGTCCGTTGATGGTGACTCCGGTCTTTACCCAACAGGTCTTGCCATCGGTGAAGTAAGGGATGCCATTCGCATCCTCATAGATGGTGTAACTTGATTCCGGAAAGTTCTCCTTCACCATCTTCCATGCCCATGCCCAAGAGAGATAAGTAAGGTTGCCCTTCTTCTCCGTATGCTCGTTGCAGTTGATCTTGTTCAGAACTGCGAATACTGATGTCTTTTCCATGATTAGTTGCGGTAATTGCGTTCACAATAGTCTTCCTCTGCCCACATGATGAAGCTGTCCATTGCCTCATCCCAAGCCTCACATGCGAGGATGTAGTCTTCTTCGTTATCGAAGTCACTTCTGATTGGTGCGATTAGCATGATTGTTCCTCCTTCTTCTCTATGTGTTTAAGAATTGCTGCTGATGTGGCGCATACGATAAGGCACGATGCCGACCAAATCACCTGGTTGAGAATTGTGTCTGCCTCTGCTGTTACTGCGAGAAGGCTGATTCCGATGACTGCGAGGAGTCCTGTCTTGATTGCTTTCATATGTATAAAGATTAAAGTTTGAGTTGCGCTTCTGCTCGGTCATTGACCTTGAGTGAGAGGATGTCCACCAATCTATACCACCTGGTACCTGCTCTGCCTTCCTCTATTCTGCAAGGACGGATGCGGTCTCTCATTACGCAGTCTTGAAACCATTTGCCATAGGTCTTCTTCGCTTGAGTCTGCGAGATCTCTCCGGCATGGATGCCAAGCTGCTCAAGAGTTGATGCAGTTCCTAATGCTATGCAGTCGGTGATGAGTGATTGGAGATTGGTGCGTGACATGGCTATGCTATCCTTGTTATTGTTTGAGTTCGTTCTGCTCGGTTGCGCTTTGTCCTGTAGACTCGCCCTGTGGCGAATCCAAGTTCAGAGGCATATGACCGGATGGTAGTATAGCCGTACTCCTCCAGGGAAATGGTAAGGGAGTCGTTGACTTCCATTTCCAAAACTGATGCCCTTAATGATTGCTTTTGTAACATTTTTACTATCTTTGTTTGTAGGTATGTGCAAATATACGAACATTTTAGAAACTTGCAAACATTTTACGAGTTTTTTGCTAACTTTTTTGCATTTATGGAAACTAATGACAAACTCTCTTATTTAGAAAACGCATTTGGGGAATGCGTGATGAAGGGAAGATGTAAGACCAAAAAGCAATTCGCCACCCTCATTGATGTGCATTATACTTCGCTTATCTCGGCATTTAACGGAGATGAGAAATATCTAACCGATTCTCTTATTGCGAAGGTTGCTAACTTTATGGAAACTTTGTTACCACCTCTACCGACACAGGAAGAGATAGAGCAGGAGATGGTCTTGGTCATCCCTACCGGAGCGAGAGCCGGAACTCTCGCAGACTTCGCCACCTCAATCTCCGCATATGACTGCGAGAGGATGGTCACACCTATCAAGGGAGCAGACTATGCGATGCAGGTGACAGGTGACTCCATGAGTCCGGAGTATCCGTCCGGATCAATGATTCTCATCAAGAGGATAAACGAGAAGGCATTCATTGAATGGGGGAAGACATATGTCCTCGATACGGAGAACGGAGCTGTCATCAAGACCATCCGCAGAACTGACAATCCGGATATCATTGAATGCGTATCCTCCAATCCGGCATATCAGCCATTCACAATGGAGACAAGGTACATCAATGGATGGTATAGAGTATTAATGGTTTTAGCATTGAAATAAAGGACATGAAGAAGACTATTATTGCCATCATCGTTGCGATGATGTTTCTGCCTACGATAGCAGATGCGCAGATCATAATAAAGGAGAAGGTCAAGATTGAGACAATCAAGTCTCTCCGAATGGGATGGGTTACCCTTGAGCATAGTGATGGATACTATATGATGACCATCAGAAGTGACAACCAATATGATGATGCATATGTCCTCTCGTTGGGATTGGGAAAGGCACAGGCTATCGCATCACTCCAAACCCTTGTGTCAATAGCATCCACATTGAAGAAGAATGAGTCAGTTGCCTTCACTAATGGAGGAAAAGAATATACGATCCATAGAGGACTTATCAAGGGAGAGCTGTGGATCAAGGGAGAATATTATGCAGGATGGGGAAAGGTGGCAAAGGTTGAACTGAACAGCCTTCTCGATGCACTCCAGTACTGCAATAATGAACAATAGGGATACATCCCTGCATCTCCATTGCCAATCAATAACACTAATAACCATTAATAATGAAAAACAATCACCCACTCATAGATATAGAAACCGATGAATGTGTAAAGGTGACCGATGAGGACATCAAGGAAGCGGAGAAGATTGAGAACGATCCGAAGAAGATCCTTGCGCTGATAGACCTCATATTCATGTTTGAGGAGCAGAAGAAGGTCATACCATCGTAAAAGAAAAAGAGGAGTGCTTAACAGCATTCCTCTTCTCGTTTTGTGTTTGTGTTAAACTCTATAAAAAGACTTGCGTACACATCTATATATAGATACCATTCTTTGTGTAAATTGTTACATCCAAACGAAGGATTCCATCACCGCCTTATTGACTGCGTTGATCTGCTCCCAATCGGTCTCTGCGTATGTCCTCGCAATCTGCAAGGCATCCTTGTGGCAGAGGCAGTCGTTGATGAGTGCAAGGTCGTATCCCAATTTCCTTGCGATGGTTGCCCAGGTATGTCTCGCTGCATAGAAGGTGAAGTCTTCAACCTCTGCCTTGTCTTGCCATCTCCGCAGATAGGCATTGACCTTCTCGTTGCATGTATGCTTCTTCTCTCCTATCCTGTGCAGTTCCGGAAGCCACCACGCACCATCTCCTCCCTCCTGGAGCCTCGCAATGTACGGAGCAATCTGCGGAGGAATCTGCACCCTCATCTCTGCACCATCCTCCCTTCTCTCTGCCGTCTTCACCCTCCTGTATATCCATGTATCCCCTTGCACCGGAGTGGCGAGATACAGGTCTGCAAGGTTTGCTCCCATGAGAGCGAAGGAGACAAGGAACGCATCAATGGCAACCCTTACGCATGGATCATCGGTCTGCGCCACGATCATCTTCTGAATGACCTTCCTGTCCAATGCCTTCTGCCCTGTTCCTCCGGATGGGAATACCTTCTTGATTGTTGAGAACGGAGACTTGGGAATGCGTATCTGCTCGGAGTCCTCATCGTTATACCTGTCCTTCGCTGCATTGAAGATGTGCTGTAATTTCATAAGGTGCAGAGAAGAGGATGCCTTCGCCACCTTCTCCTTCTCCGTCTTCACCCATTCCTTTGATGACCTATTATAGTGCATCTTCGGCTCTCCGTCCACATGTTCCATGAAGTCAAGGAGCATCATCTTCGTGATGTCGTTGATGTCAAGCCGTCTCTCTCCCAGGAATCTTTCCAATGCGTTCAATGCCCTCTCATATGCCTTCCTCGTTGAGATGTTCTTGGTCTTGATATACCTCTCTCCCCATTCAAAGAAATCAAGGGAGAAGGACTCTCCTCGCAGTCCATCCTTGATCTTGTTCACCACCCAATCCACATCCCTCTTCTCAAGGTCGGTCATGGAGAAGTCATCGGAGATGTTACGCATCTTCTTGATGATGGCATCAGCCTTGTTGAGTATGTCCGGATTCTTAATCTTGAGTGACCTTGTGAGATCCTTTGATTCGCACACCAGAGTGGTGGCGAGTCTGCGAGTCTTTCCGTTGAAGTAGATGCGTATCTTGACAGGATAAGTTCCGTCCTGTCTGCGGTTGTTCGGAATGATGATTGGCTTGTAGGTGATCATGTGATTGTGCGTTTTGGACAAAATTAATAATTGGACAACAATTGGACAAAAAAATCACTCATAGAATATCGGTCTTCAAGATTCTACGGAATTGCCAAAATCGGTCAAATCACAAAATGTGCCACACACATACATAGGAGGCAGAATGGCCGAAAGATTAGGTTAGAATTGCGACTCCTCTCTGCTGCGAAGTAAAGAGGAGTTATCTTTTTATTATATATCAATCAGTTACGGAGTTTATTTGAAGGACTCCTTCTGCATATAGCCCAAGATTTTGGACAAATATGTGACAAAAACTGCAAAAATAATGGGGAATCGTACGCACTACGACTCCCCATTGGAACTTTAATCTTTACATGATGAATAAGCCATCACACCGACAAAGGTAGACATTTTTTCGTTAACACCAAAAAGAGAGTCATTGCTGACTCTCTCTCTTGCATTCATCCTTGAAAGACTCGATGCACATCTCCACGATCCTTCCGATTGTCTCTCCCTGTTCTGCCGATTGGTCTCTCAACCAATCCCTCGTTTCCGGTGCTACGGAGATGGAGAGCTGCACTCTCTTATTCTCCTTTGCAGGTCTTCCTGCTCCTGGTCTGCGACCTCCTCTCATTTACTTTCCTCCTTCGGTAAAACTATCGGCAAATAATGCGAGTAATAAGGTTTGCCCTCAAGATCGGAAAGCCAATCGTACCAATTGTCTTGGTCAATGTATTCAGTCATCTTATCTCGGCTATCCCAAACAATGACAGGTAAACTATCATACATCTGCTCCATTATTCCATCTGCAAGGAATCCCCATTTATCTCGGTCTACCTTTATCCAATCTTCTGCTTTCATTTTTTACCCTCCTTTGGTGTAAAGTTTGGGGAGGACTCGCCTCCCCTGGTTATGATATCCACTCCATTATGTCTCCGCTTGGAGAGAAGCAATTGCCTTGCTGATCTACGATGTAAAGTTCGTTGTAGGCATCATCATGAATTCCTCTTGCCTCAATGAAGTCAATCGCAGTCTTGAGGCTCTTGCGTGATGCAATGTACCTTCCGTTGTAAGAAATAAAGTAAGTCATTTTAGTAAAGATTTAAAGTTAAACTTGTGTCAGCCTTCGTAGGTATGTGCGTTGTTTGAATCTGACATGACAAAGGTAATGCTTTATTTTGAATTTCCAAACAATTTAATCAAAAAAATGCAAAAAAAGAGAGGAATTTCTGCAATTCCCCTCTAAAATCAGCATATACTATAGGATATACTATACGATATACTATACGATTATTCAAGTCCATAGTACTCTCTGATGGTCATCTTCCTATCCTTGTCATCTAATCTTGCCAATGCCATCATGTACACAGCCTTCGGAATGTCTGCCACTCCTAACTTGTGCAGAACTCCACCATAATCGGAATATATCCCATTCATAAGGACATACATCACCCATTTATTATAATGGTGTTTCTCTTCCAGAACTCCTCCAACCTTCCGGAGTTCATCAGCAATGGTGTCCATGCTCCATTTCTGCCCACGACTACCATCCCATGAGACAAAGCCTTCCACAACCTTCTTCGCCTCCTTCTCGGTCATATAATTGCCGTATTCATGCATCCCTCGGTGCAGCTCTGCGAGATACTCCATCCTCTCATCGTTCTCCACCATAGACACCATTGACATGATGATTGCCCATCCGGTCTCGGAATTCCTCTCCTCCTTGAGCATATCAAGGAACTCCTTCCTCATTTCCTTGTTCATACATTATCCTCCCAATTTCTCGGTCATGATCCTCTTCAAGTCCTCAAAGGCATCCCTTCCAAGCTGAAGACCGAACAGGTTGATGCTGCCCTTCCTCTCCACCTCGGTGAGCATCGCATCCACATACTTCATTGCGACATCCTTTATCTGCTCCTCCGGAAGACTACCAAGATAACGACCTATCATCGGAGAGACCACCACCTCGATGGTCGGCTCTGCGAGGAATCCCAATTCATTCCAGAGATTGTAATGTGTCGGATCTACACCAAGAATGCCATACATGAACTTGCCTATCGCAGACTCTGCCGGAATCCTAACCTTCGGTAATACACTTGCTGCCACCTTGAACACCCATTCGCTGATGGCAGAACTGACTAACGCACTATTTGTCATAACTTGTCAAATTTTAAAGGGAGAGGATTGCTCCTCTCCCCAGGTGATTAGCAACCGCATCCGCATTTGAGAGGATTGTAGACCTGTGCAACCTCGGAAGTAGTTCCGGCTGCGAAGTCAGTAATCAGTCTCGGTGCGAAGGTAGAGTTGACATAGTTCACGATCTTGCAGTCTGCGCACTCCCTTCTCTCTGCCTCAAGAGCAATTGCCTGTGAGAACTTGTAGTCGGTTGATGCGAGTGCATCGTTGAATGCCTGGTTGCGGACAGCCTGTGCAGCAAGGTTGGCATTGATGTCGTTGAGTTTGCCATCAATGTACTTGTACAGCTCAAGAGTCTTCTGGTCTTGGTAGGTGTTCGCCTCAAGGAGTGCAATCTTGCTGTCCTTTGATGCGATCTCCTGCTGCATTGCCATCTCATAGCGAGTGACAGGCATGTCTACAGGAGAGCATCCGCAACCGCAGTTGCCACTACGATTCCAACCATTTCCCCAAAGACCACCAAGCAGATTCTGCGCATTGATGCCCAGGAATGATGCGAGTCCGGCTGAGCCGGCTACGGAGTTGTAGGTTACCTGTCCCTGGTTAGGGATTCGCACATCGTAACCCTCCGATGTCTTAACATGTGACATAACAATATATGTTTAGCGAGAACGACATTGTTCTCATGCCACACGATTGCAAACGGCTATCCGTTTTTGGTAGTTATTTCTGCGCCATTTCGGAGTTCTTTCCTTGCTCTTTCCAAGATATTGCCCAATGCCTTGTCACCCATAGAAAGCCTCGTTTCCACCGAAAACAGGATGTAGTTCACATTCCTCGCTGACATCCCCATGATGTCCGCAATCTTGGATGAGTAGAGACCTTCCTCTCGGAGCAGCTTGACTGTCACCCATCTCGCATCTATGGTTTCCGGAAACCTTCTCCGGCAGAGGATTTGACAAGGTGCCAGGTCTGCTGCATCTGCCACCGCCTTGATGATCCTTTCATATTCCTGTCTCATGACTATCGTTTTCCTCTGCCATTCCACTAACCATGCCATTTGGATATTTGATTCCTATTTTCTAACTTTGCTCCAAGAGTGAAAAAATGGTTGTGGAGTAGCTACCCTTCCAAGTGGGCAACAAGGTGAGACTCACTCGCTCTTTTTACATTAAATCTCACCTTAACATAACACTCACCTTTATGTTAACCAATGATCTCTGCTCTATCATAGGGCATGGTGTATCGTACACCGACCAGGATTTCCAATCCTACCTTGAGAAGTCACGCACATCGGTTGCCACTCTTGACCTCTCCGAAGCATCACTCATGGAAGTCATAGATTACTATGTAGCCATGAAGTCACGACTCTCTCCCAAGTTCAGCAAGGGATTCTCTTCTATCCGTTACAATCTCGCACAGGTTGAGCAGACATTCCGATGCACTCTGCTGCCACATCAGATCTCGGAAATCTTTTGGCACAATTTCATTCCGTATCTCCTCAATAGAGGACTCGCCTTGTCATCCATCCAGACCATCTGCTCACAATTGAAATGCACATTGGCATGGGGAGCAAGATTCGGTGCGAAGGTGTCACCTACCTTTGACCTTGTGAGAGTGCCATCGTACAACCATGAGCAGATCTCACTCACTCCAGATGATGTCAGCCACATCTACCATTTTGACCTTCGCAACATCAAGAGGAGACCGCAGAGGAAGAGAGTCCTTCAGCAGATAAAGGACATGTTTGTCCTCTCTTGCAATCTCGGTCAAAGGCATTCGGATATGGTGCGCATTGACAAGTCTTGCTTCACGCATAACACCTTCACGATAGTTCAGCAGAAGACAGGGCATAGAGCGAAGGTTGACATTGATAGGATGTGCATTGACAGGAAGACAACCTATGCCATATTGGAGAAGTATAACTACGAAGCTCCGTACAAGGGAGACATCTCCCACTACAACAAAGGTCTGAAGGAACTCCTTGACATCATGGGATTCCATGAGGAGATAAAACAAGACACGAAGGTAAGCGGACATATCCGCACCGACCTGGTGCCGAAGTACAAGTTGGTCAGTTCACATACAGCGAGAAGGACATTCGCCACGACCAATGTGATGAAGGGAACGAGGATCTCGGAGATTCGCAGAGCCACAGGACACCGGACGGAAGCAGCATTCGATAGATATGTCTGCTATTGGGATGAATAAAGAAAGGAGAGGCATCAACCTCTCCTTCTTCTTTTACTCGTTGTATCTATCAACCCATTCACCCCAGGCTTGGACTCCGTAGATCACTACGGACAACCCTGTTCCGATTGCTCCTATCGTTGCCCAAAAGACTCCGAATCCACATGCAGCCTGTGCAGAGCAGCAGACACACGCAGAGAGTGATAGGAGTGCAAGGAATACCCACCAAGCGAATGGCAGATACCTTGCGATTATGTCCTTGATCTTTTCCATATTGAATCTTTAAATCATGAAAGCACAGGAAAGAAAACTTGCCTAATTAGAAGAGCAATTTTTGAGGATAGCCAGTTGTATAGTCATAAGACTCCACCGCTTCCTTGCTCTCAAGTTTCTGCACCTCTGCGATGTGGCTCTGCGTATTGTCGTAGCACTCCGAAGCATACAACTCCAATGCTATGAGCATTTGCTGCGCTGTTTCCAATGGCAGAGTATAAGGCTGACCATCATTCCACAATGTGGTCATCGGTGTCTCGTTTACCTCTGCGATTGCCCTCGCCTGTTCAGCTTGAAAACGAAGCATCAGTCCGGCTCTTGTAGCCTTATCAAGCCACATCGGAACTCCTACGATGCTGAACTCATTGACCGCCTCGCTGCTGTCGTATGCGAGGATTTCCTCGACCTTGCGAGCCTTGATTTCTTCAAGGGTTGGCTCATATACAGGAGCAACATATATCTCCCAACCATCTGCGAGAATCATCTGCTCTGTTGGGTTGAATGTCTGCTTTCCGTTACTGCGGACTACAATCTCATCCGCAAACTTGATGATGGTCTTGCCATCTATTACTTTGCTATATCTCTTCATAATTATCCTTGATATTCGCTTAATGGTTTAATCTTTGATGAATACTCACTCCATACAGATGCAGCCTTGTATGCCTCCACCGATTCATCCGGCACATAGATGTTAGCAAGGGCAGAACATCCACTGAATGTGTTAGTGGTAATCGTTGGAGGGTTGACCGAGCGGAAGATAACCGTTTCGAGTTTTGAACAATTTATGAATACTGACGGTGCGGAAGTTACAGTTGCAGGAAGGTCTGCAAACTTCAATGCCGTACTTCCATACATTACACCGCTATCCCATCCGTATGATGATGATGGGAATGATTTGACGCCACCCGAAATAATCACCCTCTCAAGTGATGTCATTTGCCTAAGAGCATCTTGACCTATACTTGTTACCGCAGTAAGTGTTAACGATGTAATGTTAGGACAGCCTCTGAGTGCGCCTTTATCTAATTGTGTTAATTTCGGCAACACAAGGTCTCCGCTTATCGCTTTAAGACCACTTACAGAGCCTTCACACAATCGTTCTATATTATCCCACTTTACTTCTAAATTGACAAGGGCAGAGCATCCGCTAAATGTCATATTACCTATGGTCTTAATAGATTCTGGCAATACAATACTTGTTAATGCCGTACAATTTTGGAATGGGTATTTATTATCCCAATTTGTCGTGCCTAACAAGGTAATTCCGGTAAAAAATCGAAATTCATCGAAAGTTGTGATTTCCTTGTTACCCTTGAACCATGTACCAATACTTGTAATTTTAGCAGCATCCTCTATTGTTATTCCTATTCCATCCGAACTTACACCATTTGACATGAGAATATCAAAAACCGCTTCATCCTTGAACTTGATATAATCACTTCCGGCAGTA
>Ga0233366_1000313_pt1 | contig 18363 bp, 18 predicted proteins | sample ElkDunMinimDraft_23_FD_191536 | JGI IMG/M metagenome (GOLD analysis project Ga0233366, IMG submission 191536) | Fecal eukaryotic communites from dung pellets of Tule Elk in California, USA - Elk Dung C4 | ecosystem: Host-associated > Mammals > Digestive system > Large intestine > Fecal | place...
AGCGAAAAGCCCGACGGCCTGGACGTGTTCCACCCCGACCGTATCGCCAGCCGCATCCTGGACATGGGCGACGTGCTGTCGCTGGTGGAGCAGGTCGAGCAGCAGGTCGACAAGGACAAGGCCCAGAAGCTGGCCGAGAAGGTCGCCAAGGGCAAGAAGTTCGATCTGAACGACATGCGCGACCAGCTTGAGCAGATGCAGAACATGGGCGGCATCGGCGGCCTGATGGACAAGCTGCCGGGCCTGGGCAACATTCCCGAGCACCTCAAGCAGCAGGTCAGCCAGGGCAAGGAAGTGCCGCGCATGATCGCCATCATCAACTCGATGACCAAGAAGGAACGCCGCAACCCGGGTCTGCTCAACGGCTCGCGCCGTGCACGCATCGCGCGCGGTTCCGGCCTCACCCCGGCCGACGTCAACAAGCTGATGAAGCAGTTCCAGCAGATGGAAAAGATGATGAGCAAGATGGCCGGCGGCGGCATGAAGGGCATGATGCGCAGCATGAAGGGCATGATGGGGGCCATGGGCGGCCGCGGCGGCCTGCCGTTCCGCTGAGTGCCCTGTGCGCGGTCGGCCTTCGGGCCCCCGCGCAGCCTCTGTTCCACTGTAGTGTCCGCACGCGTCACCGGCCTGCGCCGGTGCCTCTTGCCAGTGTCCTGGCCGGGTGATTGACTAGCCCGCTGTTGAATCTCTCAAAGGAATGCCCGTGAACAAGTCGATCGTGGTGGTGGCGCTGGTCCTGGCGCTGGCCGCCTGCAAGGACGACACGTCGATGTCGCAGAAGGCAGGCAGTGCGATCAGCGGCACCGCCGCCGATTTCGTCGCGGGCCTGGGCGAGGGCGTGGACAAGCGCATGAGCGTGACGCTGCAGACCGACCCCGGCCTGGCCGCGCGCGGCCTGACCGTGACCCAGGGCAAGAGCCGTGGCATGGGCTCCAAGGACGCGGCGGTGTACGTGGTGGCCGACAAGCCGTTCAAGGGCAAGCTGGTGGCACGCGCGCTGGATGCCGAGGGCACCGAGATCGGCCGGGCCGTGGTCGAAGAAGAATTCGCCGCCGACGACGCGCGCTATGTGACCTTCACTTTCAACGAAGAAATGGACAGCCAGCTGGTCCGCACCTACGCGGTGTCGGCGCGCTGAATCCTGCCGGGGTGCATGCCGGGCAGGGCGGTGCGGCGTATGCTGGCCGGGTCTGACCCTACAGGTGCGCCGCGCGTGAGTCTTTCGCCGATCCTCGAACGCGCCGACAGTTTCTGTCGGCGTTTTGCCTTGCAGGCCCCGATCCTGCTCGCCCCTATGGCCGGCGCCTGCCCGGTGCCGCTGTCGGCCGCGCTGGCCACGGCCGGCAGCATGGGGGCGATGGGCGCGGTGCTGTCCCAGCCGGCGGACATCGTGGCGTGGATGGACGATTTCCGCGCGCAGTCCAGCGGGCCGGCCCAGGTCAATGTGTGGGTGCCTGACGCGCCGCCGCAGCGCGATGCCGAGGCCGAAGCGGCCACGCGCGCCTTCCTGGCGCAGTGGGGGCCGGAGGTGCCGGCCAGCGCCGCCGATGCCGGCCCGGCCGATTTCGATGCGCAGTTCGATGCGCTGATCGCCGCGCGTCCGGCGGTGGCCTCGACCATCATGGGCGTGTTGAGCGACACGCAGGTGCAGCGTCTGCAGGACGCCGGCATCGCCTGGTTCGCGTGTGCCACCACCTTGTCCGAAGCGCTGGCCGCGCAGGCCGCCGGGGCCGATGCGGTGGTGGCGCAGGGTTTTGAAGCGGGTGGGCACCGTGGTGCCTTCGACCCCGACGCGGCCGAGCGCCAGCTGGTGGGGCTGTTCGCCCTGCTGCCGCGCCTGGCCGACCGCCTGCAGGTGCCGGTAATCGCCGCCGGCGGCATTGCCGATGGGCGCGGCGTTGCTGCCGCATTGCTGCTCGGTGCCAGCGCGGTGCAGGTAGGCACCGCCTTCCTGCGCACCCCCGAATGCGCGATCGATCCGGCCTGGTCGCAGGCACTCGCCGCGGCCGAACCCGAAGACACCTGGCCGACGCGGGCATTCAGTGGCCGGCTTGGTCGCGGGCTGGCCACCGCCTACGTGCGCGCCGCCGCCGGCCCTGACGCGCCGCCGCCGCGGCCGTATCCGGTGCAGCGCGGGCTCAGTGCATCGATGCGCGCGCAGGCCAACCGCGAGCACCGCATCGATGCCATGCAGGCCTGGGCCGGGCAATCGGCCTGGATGGCGCCGGCACGCCCGGCCACCGAGGTGCTGCAGCAGATGTGGTCCGACGCACGGGCGCTGCTGGGATGACCCTGTACTGCAATGGCCAGCGCGCCAGCGTCGATGACCTTGCCGGCGCCTTGACCAACTACGGCCACTTCACCTCGCTGCAGGTGCGCGGTGGCGCGGTACAGGGCCTGGACCTGCACCTGCAGCGCTTGCAGGAGGGCACCGAGGCCTTGTTCGGCACCGTACTCGATGCGGCGCAGGTACAGGCCTGGATGCAGCACGCGCTGCACGCCGAAGAAATGCGCGATGCCGCGTTGCGGGTGACGGTGTTCTCGCGTGCGTTCGATTTCCGCCAGCCGCTGCGCCCGGTCGCGGTGGATGTGCTGGTGGCCGTCGCACCGCCGGTGTCGATGCCGGCCACGGCGCGGCGCGTGCGTTCGGTGGTGTACCAGCGCGAGCTGCCGCACCTCAAGCACGTAGGCACCTTCGCGCTGTTCGAACAGCGTCGACAGGCGTTGCAGGACGGGTTCGATGATGCGGTGTTCGTCACCGACGACGGGCAGGTCAGCGAGGGCAGTACCTGGAACATCGCCTTCCTGCACGACGACCAGGTGGTGTGGCCGCAGGCGCCGGCCCTGCGCGGTACCCACGAGCGGCTGCTGCAGGCCGGGTTCGCAGCGGCGCAGCAGCAGGTGCGCCCGGTGGCGCTGGCCGAGCTGGACCGGTTCAGTGGGGCCATCGCCTGCAATTCGGCCGGGGTCTGGCCGATAGAAGCCATCGACGGGGTGGCCTTCACCCGGTCCGAGATGTTCTGCCAATGGGCCCGGGGCAGCCTGGAGGCCGCGCCCTGGCAGCCGCTGGGGGCCATCACCGGCGCAGGTTAGCGCGCTATTCAGCTTGGACGGTCGTCACAGGCTTGGAATGGCGGCAGGCCGCCGCTATAATCGCCGGCTTACCGCGCCATCCTGGCGACTGGGCAATTGAGGAAACAACACCATGGTCAAGATTCGACTGACCCGCGGCGGCGCCAAGAAGCGTCCCTTCTACCACATCATCGTGACCGACTCGCGCAGCGCCCGTGATGGCCGCAACATCGAGCGCGTCGGTTACTACAACCCGGTGGCCCAGGGTGCGGAATCCCGCATCGTGCTGGACCTGCCGCTGGTCGACAAGTGGGTTGCCAACGGCGCCCAGATGACCGACAAGGTTCGCAACCTGTACAAGGAAGCGACCAAGGCCCAGGCCTCGGCGGCCTGATCCTGAAGGGCCGCGCCTGCCGCGGCCCACTCGGTCTATTCAGATGAAAGATACCGAGCGCCGGATCCTGCTGGGCAGGATTGTCGGCGCTTTTGGTGTGCGAGGCGAGATCAAGCTCGAGTCCTGGACCGAGCCGCGTACCGCCATTTTCAACTATCAGCCCTGGATCCTGCGTACGCCCGCCGGCCAGGAGAGCACCCTGACCGGGGCACGCGGACGTCAGTCCGGCAAGCATCTGGTCGCGGTGTTTCCGGGCATCACCGACCGCGATGTGGTCGAGTCGATGTACGGAACCGAAGTTTATGTATCGCGCAGCGCACTGCCGCCGCCGAAGGCCGACGAGTATTACTGGGTCGACCTCGAAGGCTTGCAGGTGCGTACCGTTGACGGCGTCGAACTGGGGCGGGCTTCGCACCTGTTCTCGACCGGCTCCAACGATGTGCTGGTGGTGCAGGGCGACCGTGAGCGGATGATTCCGTTCGTGCAGCCCGAATTCGTTGTCTCGGTGGATTTCGAGACCAACCTGATCGTGGTCGATTGGGATCCGGAGTTCTGATCCGGTGAGAATCGACGTCATCACGTTGTTCCCCGAGTTCATGGCACAGTCGGCCGCGCTGGGCGTGGTCGGCCGTGCCGCCGAGCGCGGCCTGCTCGACCTGCATGGCTGGAATCCGCGTGACTATGCCGAAGGCAACTACCGCCGGGTGGACGACCGTCCGTTCGGCGGCGGCCCCGGCATGGTCATGCTGATCGAGCCGCTGCGCGCCTGCCTGGCCGCGGCCAAGGCGGCCGACCCGGCGCCTGCGCCGGTGATCTACCTCAGCCCGCAGGGCGCGCCGCTGACCCAGGCCAAGGTTCGCGAACTGGCCGCGTTGCCGCGCATGATCCTGCTGTGCGGGCGGTATGAGGGCATCGATGAGCGTTTCCTCGATGCGGAAGTCAGCGAGGAAATCTCGATCGGCGATTACGTCCTGTCCGGCGGTGAGCTGGGTGCGGCGGTGATCGTCGATGCCGTCACCCGGTTGCAGGAGGGCGCCCTGGGCGATGCCGAATCGGCCGCGCAGGACAGTTTCGAAGGCCCGCAGGGGCTGCTGGACTGCCCGCATTTCAGCCACCCGGCCCAGCATGAATGGGGCACTGTCCCGGACGTCCTGCGCTCGGGCAACCATGCCGCCATCGCCCGCTGGCGCCGCCAGCAGTCGCTGCTGCGGACCGCAACCCGGCGGCCGGACCTGCTTGACGAGGCCCAGCTGTCCAAGGCCGACCGGATTCTGCTCGCGCAGGCCCGGCAGGCCCTCGCCGACGACCCTTCCCCCTAGCGCGGGGCGGGAATCTTCGGTTATCATTGGCGATTCCCATCAGGCCGTTGCGCCCGGTGGTGGAAACCCTACAAAAAACGTGCAGCACAGTCCGGTGACTGCATGAGCCCACGTTGTCGAACGACACGACCACCCGAACACTATCGGTGCACCCATGAGCAAGCTGAACAAAACCATCCTTGCGGATTTCGAATCCGCCCAGATCACCCGCGAGCTGCCGAAGTTCAGCCAGGGTGACACCGTCGTCGTCAACGTGAAGGTCAAGGAAGGCAACCGTGAGCGCGTCCAGGCTTACGAAGGCGTCGTGATCGGCACCAAGAACGCCGGCCTGAACTCCGCGTTCACCGTCCGCAAGATCTCGCACGGCTACGGCGTCGAGCGCGTCTTCCAGACCCACAGCGCCATCATCGACTCGGTCGAAGTGAAGCGTCGTGGTAAGGTCCGCGCCGGTAAGCTGTACTACCTGCGTGGCCTGGAAGGCAAGGCTGCCCGCATCAAGGAAGATCTGGCTGCCGCTGCGCAGGCCAAGCAGGCCCGCCTGGCTGCTGCCAAGGCTGCCCAGTAATACCGCGCCGACAACCCCGGTTGTCGCGCAACGAACGGCCACCTTCGGGTGGCCGTTTGCGTTTGTGGCGCAGGCCAACGGCGTGGGCATGATCCGCAGGTGTCCGTTGGAGTTGCCCTACCGGCCACGCACCGATTACGGTAACCCCCCACGCTCAAGTCAGGACGACGATGCCCCATTACCCCGCCAAAGTCCGCACCGCGCTGCAGCTCATGCACGACGCCGGTGTTCCGCAGGCGCTGCGCGCGCCGCCGTTGCACCGCCTGCTGTGGAGGTTGGGCATTGCGGTGTCGCCACCGCTGCTGGCCGGGTTCGCCGCCAACGCGCTGTCGATGGGCGTGTTCTTCGGCGTGACCTGGGGCGTGTTGATGCTGCCGCTGTTCGGGCTGCTGGTACCGCTGAAGACGTGGGGGATCGCGGGTAGCGCCTGCTTGGCCGGCGCATTGTTCGGCGTGATCATGGGGCTGATCATGCGCGCCCAGCAGCAGCGCTACCGGCTGCCGGCGTGGCGCAGCCTGCCGGATGGGCGCGCCGCTTAACCCGTGCGGTGTGGCACCGGTTGCGGGGCGGCCGTGGGCGGCGCGTCCGGGTTGAGGTCGGCCACCGGTGAGGGTGGCATGGCCGGCACTTCGGCTGGGGCCGCCAGTTCTTCGCGATGGGTCGGCAGCATGTGCGCCTTGCGCCAGCCACCCCAGCGGTAATACGCCAGCGACAGCAGCATCGCGCAGAACGAGCTGACCGGGAAACTCCACCAGACCGCGTCGGCGCCCCAGCTGTCCTGCAGCAGTTCGGCGAACGGCACACGGATGCCCCACAGCGAAACGGCCAGGATCAGCAGCGGCGGAATCACCGCGCCGGTGGAGCGCACCACACCGGAGATCACGAAGTTCACGCCGAAGAACAGGAACGACCACACCGCGATGTGGTTGAGGTGGCGGGCCACCTCCAGCGACTGGCTGGCCTCGGGCAGGAACAGCGCCAGCGTGTAGCGGTCCAGCAGGATCAGCGGCAGGATCAGCACGCCGGTGAGCAGGAAGTTGTACAGCACGCCACTGCGCGCGGTGCCCCGCACGCGATCCCAGTTGCCGGCGCCCACGTTCTGCGCCGCCATCGACGAGCAGGCCGCGCCGATCGCCATCGCCGGCATCTGCACGTAGGTCCACAGTTGCAGCGATGCGCCGTAGGCAGCGGCCGTGTCGGTGCCGTAGCCGTTGACCATGCTCATCATCAGGATCATCGACAGCGAGATCAGCACCATCTGCAGGCCCATCGGCACGCCCTTGACCACCAGCGCACGCAGGATGGTGGGGTCGATGCGGAACATGGCCATGTCCTTGCGGCCCAGCCACAGCACGTGCCGCTTGTTGCGCATGTACCAGAGCAGGCCGATCAACGACAGCGTCTGTGCGATCAGCGTGGCCCAGGCCGCGCCGGCGATGCCCAGCTGCGGGAACGGACCGAGGCCGAAGATCAGCAGCGGGTTGAAGCCGATGTCCAGCACCACCGACAGCAGCAGGAAGCGGAACGGTGTGCGCGAATCGCCGACACCGCGCAGTGCCGAGCTCAGGAACGCGAACGCGTACAGCGTAGGCATCGCCAGGAAGATGATGCGCAGGTAGGCCTCGGCCAGTGGCAGCGATTCGGCCGGGGTGCCCATCGCGGCCAGCAGCGGGTGCGACAGCCACCAGCCGGCAATGGCGATCACCACCGACAGGCCGATGAAGAAGGTAGCACTGGTGCCCATCACCCGGCGTGCCTGGGGAACATCGCGCGCACCCATGGCCTGGCCGATCAGGATGGTGGCGGCCATGCCGATGCCGAACACCGAACCGATCAGGAAGAACATGATGTTGTTGGCGTTGGCCGTGGCCGTCAGCGCCGCTTCGCCGAGAAACCGCCCCACCCAGATCGCATTCACCGAGCCGTTCAATGACTGGGCGATGTTGCCGGCCAGGATCGGCAGCGCGAACAGGAACAGATTGCGCCCGATAGGGCCGGTGGTCAGGTCAAGCGGCGCCTTGGCCATGTGCGGTGGAGATCGGGCTCGGGGAGAGGCACACTAGCATCAAGCCCGTCAGGGAGATATCGCGATGCCGATGTTCAACCGCAGCAGGGGCCGGCGCGCCGCGCTGGCTGACCGGTTCATGCCCGCGCTGGCGCTGCTCTTGATTGCCGCGGTGCTGCCCGCATGTTCTTCGGGTATGGACCGCCTCGGCGATGCGCAGGTGCGGCCCATGGACCGACCGGAATGCCAGGTCGGCAGCGAGCGCCGGGATCTCGATGCGGGCGTGCCCGTGCTGATCGGTGGCACCGGCTGCCGCGGCAATCCGGCGGCGCCGCAACCCTTGAACCGACGACCGGCAGAGCCGGGGAGCTGAACAACCCGCATGATCGAAGCAACGCCGTTGGCCGCCGTGCGGCTGGACGTGTGGCTGTGGGCCGCACGCTTCTTCAAGACCCGCAGCCTGGCCAAGCAGGCCGTGGAGACGGGCAAAGTGGACGTGGCCGGGCAACGCCCCAAATCCTCGCGCGCGGTGCGCGTGGGCGAGCAGCTGCAGATCAGCCGGGGCGACGACGTCTACGAGGTGCAGGTGCGAGGCCTGAGCGAGCTGCGCGGGCCGGCGCCGGTGGCGCAGCAGTTGTACGAGGAAAGCGAGGCGTCGCGCGCGCGACGGGCCGAGGCGCATGCCCAACGGCAGGCTGCGCGCAACGGTTACCTGCCGCCGGAGCATCGCCCGGACAAGCGCGCGCGTCGCTTGATTCGTGCGCTTGGGGACATCGATTCGCTCTAGTGGTTTCGTGGCTTCCACGCATTGTGACTATTGATGCCGGAATCAGGGCCTTAGTCACGGTGTGGTCCATGGGCATGCGTCAGGCTGCCGCTTCGCTCAAGGAGGTGCGCCCATGCGCCCGCTGTCGATTCGCCTTTGCTGCATGCTGCTGTGCCTGTTCGCCTTCAGCGCGCAGGCCGCCGTCAACACTTTCTGGAGCCAGCCGCAGCGCGGCGGCAACAGCTTCAACGAACAGCCACCGGACCGCGCCTATTTCGATGCGCTGCGTGCCACCGGCGCCACCTGGGTACGGCTGACACCGGACAAGTGGCGTTCGGCCGGCGGCCGCGATTTCCTGATGGGCAATGCCGATCGCTACCAGGGCCTGGTGCCGGCCGACGTCGCCATCCTGCGCCGGGTGCTCGACGATGCCGATGCCGCTGGCATCAAGGTGGTGCTGGTGCCCTTGTCGCTACCGTTGCTGCGCTGGAAGCAGAAGAACGGCGGGGTGGTCGACCAGCGGCTTTGGCAGTCGTTCGACAACCACCGGCTGGCGCAGGCGTTCTGGCGCGACCTGGCGCGCGCACTGCACGGGCACCCGGCGCTGGTGGCCTACAACCTGATCAACGAGCCGGCCCCGGAGTACGGCACCCCGCTGCGCGAGCATGCCGACTCGGCTGCCATGCGTGCGTGGTATGCCACGGTGAAGGACGGGCCGCGTGATCTGCCGCGCTTCTACACCGGCTTGATCGCAGCGGTGCGCGAGGTCGATGCCGACATGCCCTTGATGCTGGACCCGGGCTGGTATGCAGCGGCCGACGCGCTGGCGTATTGGCCCGCACCGCTGAAAGATCCCCATCTGCTGTACAGCGTGCACATGTACGAGCCGTACGCGGCCACCAGCGCCCCCAATCAGAAGCGGGCCACGCCGTATCGGTATCCGGCCGTGGTGCCGTTCGGCCCGGGCAAGACGCAGTGGGATGCCAAGCGCGTGGCCAGCTACCTGCAGCAGCCCCTGGCGTGGGCCGACGAGCATGGCGTGGCGCGAAGCCAGATGGTGGTCGGCGAGTTCGGCTGCATGCGCCGTTGGCCGGATTGCCCGGCCTATCTGGAGGATGTCCTGCGCGTGCTCGAGGCGCAGAAGGTGCACTGGGCGTTCTACGCTTTCCGCGAGGACGCGTGGGATGGCATGGACTACGAACTGGGCGACGCCGCACTGCCGTGGACGTACTGGCGGGACGTGGAAGCGGGCAAGGTGCCCACGCCCATGCGCACTGACAGCCCGCAGTTCGCGCCGATCCTCAAGCGTCTGCGCGCTGCTGATCGCTGATACGCGCATGCGGCAGCCGACGGTGGCATTGCATGTCGCCTGACGCCGGAAGGGACCGACCCGCAGGTCGGTCCCTTGGATCACTCAAGCGTGCAGGTCGTAGCGATCCAGTTCCATCACTCGCGTCCAGGCGGCAACGAAATCCTGGACCAGCTTCTTCTCGCCGTCGGCACTGGCATACACCTCGGCCAGGGCACGCAGCACCGAGTTGGAGCCGAACACGAGGTCGGCCCGGCTGCCGGTCCAGCGCTTGGCGCCGCTGCTTTCATAGCCACCGCCAGCGGCCTTCCACTGCGTGCGCATATCCAGCAGGTTCACGAAGAAATCGTTGCTCAACGTGCCCGGGCGATCGGTCAGTACGCCCTGCGCATTGCCATCAACGTTGGCACCGAGCACGCGGAGCCCGCCGACCAGCGCGGTCAGCTCCGGCGCGGTCAGCGTGAGCAGCTGCGCCTTGTCGATCAACAGCACCTCGGCGGGCACGCTGTAACGGCCCTTGAGGTAATTGCGGAAGCCGTCGGCGTACGGTTCCAGCACCGCGAACGATTCCACGTCGGTCTGTTCCTGGCTGGCATCGGTGCGGCCGGGCGTGAACGGCACGCTGATGTCGTGGCCACCGGCCTTTGCCGCCTGTTCAACACCCACGCCGCCGGCCAGCACGATCAGGTCGGCCAGCGACACCTGCTTGCTGCCGCTGCCGTTGAAGCCCGACTGGATCTTCTCCAGCGCGGCCAGCACCTTGGCCAGCTGCTGCGGCTGGTTCACCGCCCAGTCTTTCTGCGGGGCCAGGCGGATGCGCGCGCCGTTGGCACCGCCGCGCTTGTCCGAGCCGCGGAAGGTCGATGCCGACGCCCACGCGGTGGACACCAGCTCGGCCACGCTCAACCCGGCGTTGGCGATCTGCTGCTTCAAGCCGGCGATGTCCTGGGCGTCGATCAACGGCCGGGTCGCTTCGGGCACCGGATCCTGCCAGATGAATTCCTCGGCCGGGATCTCCGGGCCCAGGTAGCGCGAGCGCGGGCCCATGTCGCGATGGGTCAGCTTGAACCAGGCGCGTGCGAAGGCGTCGGCGAAGGCCTGCGGCTCGGCCAGGAAGCGGCGCGAGATCTTCTCGTACGCCGGGTCCACGCGCAGCGCCAGGTCGGTGGTGAGCATGGTCGGGCGATGCTTCTTCGACGGGTCGTGCGCGTCGGGAATGATCGCCTCGCTGTCCTTGGCCACCCACTGGTGGGCACCTGCCGGGCTCTTGGTCAGCTCCCACTCGTGGCCGAACAGGATCTCGAAGAAGTCATGGCTCCACTGCGCCGGCGTGCGCGTCCAGGTCACTTCCAGGCCGCTGGTGATGGTGTCGCCGCCCTTGCCGGTGCCGAATCGGTTGGCCCAGCCGAGCCCCTGGCTCTCCAGCCCCGCCGCTTCCGGTTCCACATCGACGTTGTCGGCCGGGCCGGCGCCGTGGGTCTTGCCGAAGCTGTGGCCGCCGGCGATCAGGGCAACCGTTTCCTCGTCGTCCATGGCCATGCGGCCGAACGTGTCACGGATGTCGAAGGCGGCCTTGAGCGGATCCGGGTTGCCGTCCGGGCCTTCCGGGTTCACGTAGATCAGGCCCATCTGCACGGCCGCCAGCGGGTTCTCCAGATCGCGCGAGTGCACGTCGCCGTCGGCGTCGTCATCAGACACCAGCACGCCGTGGTCTTCCTGCACGCCCTCGGAGCCATGCGCATAGCGCACGTCGCCGCCAAGCCAGGTGGTTTCGCGGCCCCAGTACACGTCCTGGTCCGGCTCCCATGTGTCGGGGCGGCCGCCGGCGAAGCCCAGCGTCTTGAAGCCCATCGATTCCAGCGCGACGTTGCCGGTGAGGATCAGCAGGTCGGCCCAGGAGATGGCCTGGCCATACTTCTGCTTGATCGGCCACAGCAGGCGGCGTGCCTTGTCCAGGCTGACGTTGTCCGGCCAGCTGTTGAGCGGGGCGAAGCGTTGCTGGCCGCGACCGCCGCCGCCGCGCCCATCGCCGATGCGGTAGGTGCCGGCACTGTGCCAGGCCATGCGCACGAACAGGCCGCCGTAATGGCCGAAGTCGGCCGGCCACCACTCCTGCGAATCGGTCATCAGCGCGGTGAGGTCGGCCTTGAGCGCGGCGTAGTCCAGCCCCTTGAATGCAGTGGCGTAGTCGAAGCCGTCATCGAGCGGGGTGGAGCGGTTGGAATGCTGGTTGAGCAGGTCCACGCGCAGCTGCTTGGGCCACCAGTCGCGGTTGGTGGTGGCATCGCCGACGAGGGCGTGGTTGAACGGGCACTTGGCTTCGCTTTTCATGGGTCGCTACCTGTGTACTTGCGAATGTGGGCACCTGCCGCGGTTGGGCAGGGCAATCGGAAAGAGCGCTTCGCTCAGGGCGAGGAGCATCCGGCACGGTCGATGGGCATGGATTGGACGCGCGTGCGCGATGGGGTCAATCGATGCATCCGAGGATCTCCTGCGGGAATGGCTCTACGTTAAGCACATTCAGGCATTCGGTAAATTCGAACAAATCAACCAAAGCGATAGGGCGGGCCTATATGCGTGCCAGGTAGTGCCGGCCGCTGGCCGGCTCTCCGCACAACTTGGTCCGCCCGGACATCACCGCTTGCCGAGCAGCCCGCCGCCCAGCTTGAGCAGGTCGCCAATACCCAGCTGACCATCGCCGTCCTGGTCGAGCACCGAGGTGAGCAGGCCACCACTGCTGGCCGCTTCCGCTTCCTGGCCCAGCGCCTGGCTGAGCTGGCCGGCGTTGCCGCCATTGGCGAAGCGCTGCGCCAGGTAGGACATGACGATCGGGGCAAGGATGGCCAGCAGCTGGCTGGTCTTGCTGCTGTCCAGTCCGGTGGCCTGACTCAGGCCCTGCGCGGCGCGGTCGCTGTTGCCGCCAAACACATGGCCGAGGATGCCGGCCCCGTTGGTGGCGTTGCCACCGCCACCGCCCAGTACGCTGCCGAGCAGGCCTCCCAGATCGAAGCCACCCCCGGCGGCCGGCGCGTGATCGCGCTGCAGTGCGCCAAGCAGGGCGTCGGCGCCTTGCGGTTGTTGGGCGTTGCGGCCCATCGCGCCGAGCAGCAACGGCAGCGCCGCGCCGACGGCGCTGCTGGCCTGGGCGGGTTCGATGCCCAGTTGCTGGGACACCTGCTGCAGGCCTTGGCCCTGCTGCAGTTGTTGGAAGAGGGAGGCAGCAAGCGATGCGTTGTTCACGACGGACTCCAGGCAGGTGGCGGACCGCCCGAGCATAGCGCCGGATTTACTACGGGGATGCGAAGGGCCCACCCGACCAACGGTCGGGTGCTACCGGGGGAAGAGGCCACCCGACCACCCGTCGGGTGCCACCGGGTGGGGGATGCCGAACATCACCCGGTAGGGCACGACCGTTGGTCGTGCTGCGGTGGGTGTGCGTGGAGCCGGCGACGGTCACCCGACCAACGGTCGGGTGCTACCGGGGGAAGGGGTCACTCGACCAACCGTCGGGTGCCACCGGATGGGGGATGCCGAACATCACCCGGTAGGGCACGACCGTTGGTCGTGCCGGGCGCCGGTCAGACCAGCGCCTTCAACCGGTACAGCGCCTCCAAGGCCTGCTTGGGGGTGAGCTCGTCGGGGTCGATCGCGGCCAGCGCATCCTGCGCGGCAGTGTTGGGCGCGTTGAACAGGCCGAACTGCTGCGGTGCATCCAGGGCTTGCGGGGTGACCGTGGCGACGTGGCTTTCCCCGCCACGCTGCTCCAGTTCGGCCAGGCGCCGGCGGGCCTGGGCCACCGTGGATTTCGGCAGTCCGGCCAGCGCGGCCACCTGCAGCCCGAAGCTGCGGTTGGCCGGGCCGTCCTTCACCGCGTGCATGAACACCAGCGCGTCGCCATGCTCCACCGCATCCAGGTGCACGTTGGCGATACCGCTGGTGCCGCCTTCGTGCTGCTCGTCGGCCAGTGCGGTCAACTCGAAGTAATGGGTGGCAAACAGCGTGTAGCAGCGGTTCTGGTACGCCAGGTGGCGCGCCACCGCATCGGCCAGGGCCAGGCCGTCGTAGGTCGACGTGCCGCGCCCGATCTCGTCCATCAGCACCAGCGAGTGGGCGCTGGCGTGGTGCAGGATGTAGCTGGTTTCGGCCATTTCCACCATGAACGTCGACTGCCCGCGCGCGAGGTCGTCGCCGGCGCCGATGCGGGTCAGGATACGGTCGATCGGCCCGATCACCGCGCGGCTGGCCGGCACGAAGCTGCCGATGTGGGCCAGCAGTACGATCAGCGCGTTCTGGCGCATGTAGGTGGATTTACCGCCCATGTTCGGGCCGGTGATCACCAGCATGCGACGGTCCGGGTGCAGGTCCAGGTCGTTGGGTTCGAAAGGCTGCTCGCGCACCGCTTCCACCACCGGGTGGCGGCCACGTTCGATGCGCAGGCACGGCGCGGTTTCCAGTTCCGGGCGGGCCCAGTCCAGCGCCTGGGCGCGCTCGGCGAAACCGGCCAGCACGTCCAGCTCGCTCAAGGCACCGGCGCATTGCTTGAGCGGTTCCAGCTGCCCGCCCAGCGTGTCCAGCAACTGCTCGTACAACACCTTCTCGCGCGACAACGAACGTTCGCGCGCGGACAGCACCTTGTCCTCGAACGACTTCAGCTCTTCGGTGATGTAGCGCTCGGCATTGGTCAGGGTCTGGCGGCGGGTGTAATGCACCGGCGCCTTGTCGCTCTGGCCCTTGCTGATTTCAATGTAGTAGCCGTGCACGCGGTTGTAGCCGACCTTCAGCGTGGCGATGCCGCTGCTGATGCGCTCGCGCTGCTCCAGGTCGATCAGGAACTGGTCGGCATGGGTGGACAGGCGGCGCAGTTCGTCCAGCTCGGCATCGAAGCCTTCGGCGATCACGCCGCCGTCGCTCAGCTTCATCGGTGGCGTCGGCGCGATCGCGCTGGCCAGCAGGTGTGCGCATTCGTCGTGCTCACCCAGCGCTGCATGCAGCGCCACCAGACGCGGCGAATCCAGCGGCGCGAGCACCGCACGGACGTCGGGCAGCAGGCCCAGACCATCGCGCAGCGTGGAGAAATCGCGCGGGCGCGCCGAACGCAGCGCCACGCGGGTGAGGATGCGTTCCAGGTCGCCCAGCGCACGGAAGGCATCGCGGATGTCGCCCTCGGCACCGCGGTCGATCAGCGTAGCCACCGCATCGTGGCGGTGCACCAGCACGTCGCGCAGCCGCAGCGGGCGGTGCAGCCAACGCCGCAGCAGGCGCCCGCCCATCGGCGTCACCGTGGTGTCGAGCACGCCGAGCAGGGTGTTGCGGGTATCGCCGTCTACCCGCGTGTCCAGTTCCAGGTGGCGGCGCGTGGCCGCGTTCATCGCGATGGCTTCGCTGGCCGTTTCGGTGGCGATCGCGGTCAGGTGGGGCAGGCGCTGCTTCTGGGTTTCTTCGACATAGCCCAGCAGCGCGCCGGCCGCGGCGGTGGCGCGCGGCTTGTCATCGATGCCGAAGCCGGTCAGGTCGTGCAGTTTGAAGAAGGCGAGCAACTGGCGGCGGCCGCTGTCGGCATCGAACAGCCACGGCGCACGGCGGCGGATGCCGTTGCGGTGCTTGAGGAACTCGGGCCAGTTTTCTTCATCGGGCACCAGCAGCTCGGCCGGCTCCAGCCGGGCCAGCTCGGCTTCCAGCGCGTCTTCCGAATCGACCTCGTTGACCAGGAAGCGGCCACCGGCCAGGTCGGCCCAGGCCAGGCCATAGCCGTGCTTGCCGCGCGACAGCGCCATCAGCAGGGTGTCGCGGCGCTCGTCCAGCAGCGCTTCGTCGGTGACCGTGCCAGGGGTGACGATGCGCACCACCTTGCGTTCCACCAGGCCCTTGGCCAGGGCCGGGTCGCCGATCTGCTCGCAGATCGCCACCGATTCGCCCAAGGCCACCAGCCGTGCCAGGTAGCCTTCATAGGCATGCACCGGCACACCGGCCATCGGGATCGGCGCGCCGCCGGAGCTGCCGCGCTGGGTGAGGGTGATGTCCAGCAGCCGCGCGGCCTTGCGCGCGTCGTCGTAGAACAGCTCGTAGAAATCGCCCATGCGGAAGAACAGCAGCCGGTCCGGGTACTCGGACTTTGCGGCGAAGAACTGCTTCATCAGGGGGGTGTGTTCGGGCTGCTTTTCGGTCACGCGGGGTCCATCAACGTCGGGGGCGGGCCGGAAGGCCACCAGAACGACCATTGTAGGGGAGGGGGCGGGGAGGGCGAAGCGCGGGCGGGCTGCCCCTGTGCAGAACACCGTGGGCACCCGGAACAGCGGCGCTGCCGATCAGTCCGTGGTCAGCCGCACGTTGGGATGCGCGGCGAAGATGTCCATCACGATGTCGAAGTAGGTCTGGCCGACGCCGCGCGCCAGTGCGTCGAGCTGGGCATCGAGGATCTGCAGGTTGAAAGTGCCGGGCCGGGCGCGTTTGTCCTGTAGCCAGGCGCGTGTTGCTGCCGCGCCGAGTGCCATACGGCTGTGCGCGATGTCCCTCCAGTGCACGCTGACCGCCGCGTGCCCGGCCAGTGCGCCATAGCCGCCATACAGCAGGTCATCCAGTGCGTCCAGGCTGGCCCCGAGCTGCCAGTCTTCGCCCGCCATGAACACGCGGTTGATCTCGGCGTAGAAGCTGGCGATGTCATCGATGGCGCTCCCCTCGAGCAGCAGCGTGGTGGTTGTCATCGCACTTTGCACCGGTTGCCAGCGGAAGTTGGTTTGCCAGGGCGGAACAGGGACGTTCCCCACGGCAGCATTGAAAGGACCACGCGGGATGATACGGGGCTGAGGGAGACGCTTGCGTCGACGCCGCGCCACCGTGCCCTCAGGTGTCCGCCGCCTGAACACAATCCCGGCATTGACGTGGCCTCGACATGTTTTCACTGTCGGTTGCAGCCAACGGGCGCAGGCTCGGTCCATGTCCTGCGAATGAGGAGACGAACATGAAGACGATTCAACGTGTGATGTGCATGGGCGCCCTGATTGCCGCCTCGTTCGGCGCCGCCGCGCAGACGTATGGCCCGAAGGATGAAGGCCGCCGCTTCAACGACGGCAGCAAGGTCGTCTGCAAGAACGTGGAAGTGCAGCGCAACGCGAAGGACCCCAATCGTATTGCCGGTACCGCTACCGGTGCGGTGGTCGGTGGCCTGCTCGGCAATCAGGTGGGCGGTGGCAACGGCAAGAAGCTGGCGACCGTGGCCGGCGCGGTCGCGGGTGGCGCTGCGGGTCGCAACATCCAGGGGCGCAGCCAGCAGAAGAACGGGGACCGCGTGGTCGAGCGCCGCTGCGAGCGCCAGTACCGCTGATCCTGCGCTGCAGGGAGCGATGACATGATGCCGGCCCTGTGGGGCCGGCATTTTCGTATCGGGTCCGGTTGCAACGCACATGAGCCAACGTGAGCACCGCATCTCACCTGGCTACACCTCGGTTGCCGCGGGGTTTACGCCAGGGGCGTGCGCCCGCGCGCGCCCAACCGCCACACGGCAAGCGCACCGTAGAGCACCAGCAACGCGGCCAGCGTCCACAACTCGTGGCTGACCTCGCCCAGGCGGGCATCCATCTGGTTCAGGCGCACCATCAGGTTGATGCCGGTGGTGGTGGGCAGCAGGTGCGCCAGTGCGACCAGCGCTGGCGGCGAGGTGACCGCCGGCCAGGACAGGTTGGCCAGGAAGAACAGCGGGATCGAGCAGGCGATGACCACCTGGAAGGCGCGTTCGCGGGTGGCGAAGAAGCTGCCGACGAACAGGCCGAACGCCACCGTGGCGGCAATGAACAACGTACCGCCGAGCAGTTGCCCGAGCGGATTCCCGCCGCGCGGATAGTCCTGCACCCACGCGGTGAAGCCGGCGTAGTAGAGCAGGCCCAGCAGGCCGATGATGCCGAATCCAAGCGCCATGCCCGCCAGGGTGGGCAGGTCGAAGCGCAGGCGTCGACCGAGTGCCAGACGCCGCGTCCCCAGCAGGACGCCAATGCCCATCAACAGCGTCTGGTGCACGATGAGTTCGGCCACCCCGGGCACGATGGCGCTGCCGTAGCCTTCCAGCGTGTTGAACAGCGGGCGCTGCACCAGGGTGATCGGCGGTGGCTGCGGGGCGCCCATGAAGGCGGCCTGCGAAACCGCTGTTTCGCGCGCGAACGCGGTCAGTGCATCGGCCACGCCGCCGAGTACCCAGCTGGCGCGGCCGAGGTAGGCACCGTTGCCCATCAACACCAGGTGGCCGGCGCCGCCGCGCAGGATGTCGCGCTCCAGTTGCGCGGGAATCAGCAGGATGCCTTCGGCCTCGCCGCGCTCGAGCGCGTGGCGGGCCTGGTCGAGGGTGGCGGGCTGGGCCACGATGCGCACGGTGCGCAGCGCGTCCACACGCCGCAGCAGTTCGCGGCTGGTAGCGCTCTGGTCGTGGTCGACCACCACGATGGGCAGGTTGCTGGCCACCTGGTGGCGATACGCGGCCGGGTAGAAGAACGAGTACAGCACCACCGCGCCGATCATCAGCACCACCGCATAGCGGTCGGTCAGCACCGCACGCAGGGTCTGGCGCAGGCTGGTGGTGAAGCGGCTCATGCGGCCGCTCCGTTGGATGCTGCCGGGGGGGGCAGGGTGCGCGCTGCGACGATAAGGCGCCAGCCGCCGACACCGCCGGCCACCAGTATCATCAGCAGCAGCGTGGCCAAGGGCCACAGCGAGACCGTCCATGGCGCGCCGACGAACTGCTGCTGGGTCTGCAGCTTGACGTAGGCGGTGAGCGGCAGCAGCAGGTTCCAGACGCGGGTGAACAGCGGCGCATCCACCACCGGGAAGGTGGCCCCGGAGAATGCCAGCGCGGTGCCGATGCTCAAGCCGATCGCCGACAGCGCGGTGCCCATGTCGCGGGTGAGGCCCACGAACAGCAGCGCCACCGCCGCGCAGGCCAGGTA
>Ga0233366_1000314_pt1 | contig 18352 bp, 15 predicted proteins | sample ElkDunMinimDraft_23_FD_191536 | JGI IMG/M metagenome (GOLD analysis project Ga0233366, IMG submission 191536) | Fecal eukaryotic communites from dung pellets of Tule Elk in California, USA - Elk Dung C4 | ecosystem: Host-associated > Mammals > Digestive system > Large intestine > Fecal | place...
TTGTGCAGGTAGTTATCAAGCTGTTGCTTGATGAAATCGTTGACAAACTTATTGACCGACAATCCACCTTCAGGCGACATGTCTTTGGAACCCAATTTGACCTTGGTTTGACTTTCGAATACTGGTTCCGACACATTAATGGCAATAGCACCTACTACACCATTGCGGATGTCGCTCAGCTCTTGGTTCTTGTTGAAGAACTCCTTGATGGTACGTCCAATGGCCTCACGGAAAGCGGCCTGGTGAGTACCACCCTGAATGGTATGTTGGCCATTGACAAAGGAGTAGTACTCCTCTCCCGATTGGTTGGTATGAGTAAGCGCAATCTCAATATCCTCGCCCGCAATGTGGATGATTGGGTATAGTGGCTCGACCGTCATGTTCTCTGTAAGAAGGTCAAATAGACCATTCTTGGAGATGTATTTCTTACCATTGTAAACGAGGGTCAGACCGGTATTAAGATACGCATAATTGCGCATCATGGTCTCAATAAAGTCGTTGCGGAAGTGATAGTTTTCAAACAATCCCTTAGAATTATCTGGCACAAACTCTATCATCGTACCGCGCTTCTCGTTACCCGTATAGTCAATGATACCACTATCTTCCACCAAATGACCTTGTTTGAAAGTAATGCGACGAGTCTTGTCCTCGCGCCACACTTGCACAACAAACTCTAAACTCAAGGCATTGACGGCTTTGGTACCCACACCATTCAAGCCAACAGATTTCTTGAAAGCCTTAGTATCGTACTTACCACCCGTATTAAGAATAGACACGGCTTCCACCATTTTGCCTAGTGGAATACCGCGTCCGTAGTCGCGAACGCGAACGCGCTCGCCTAATGAAGCATCTAAGGCAGAAACAGGAGATACGCTCACCTCAATCACCTTGCCTTCGCTCATGCGAAACTCATCAATAGAATTGTCGATTGTCTCCTTGATGAGTACATAGATACCATCATCCGAGTGATTACCATCACCCAGTTTGCCGATATACATACCCGGACGACGGCGGATGTGTTCGCGGTCATCAAGGTGGACGATATTATCCTCGTTGTAGGTAGGGATTAGTTGTTCTGCCATAGATATATTTATTTTTTAGCGTCGATTTCTGTATCTACCAAGATACGTCCGCAGAGCTCGCAAACGATGATTTTCTTGCGGAGACGGATATCCAACTGACGTTGTGCAGGAATTTTGCTATGGCAACCACCACAGCTATCACGCTCAATCTTCACGACAGCCAAACCATTGTGTGCATTTTTACGGATGCGGTGGAATGCTGTAACAAGACGATCCTCTATATGCTTCTCAAGATCAGCAGCGCGGAGCATCAGTTTCTCGGTTTGCTCTTTGGTCTCAGAGAGAATAGAATCCAACTCGTTGCGCTTTTGGTTGAGATCTACAGTACGATCTTCAATGTCAGTAACAGTCTTAGCCTTGTCAGCTTGACGCTCCTCGAGCTCGGCTTTGAATTTGCTAATCTTACGTTGTGAAGCTTCGATATCCAACTCTTGGTACTCAATCTCCTTGGTAAGGTTGTCGTACTCGCGGTTGTTGCGCACGTTGTTTTGTTGTTCTTTGTAGCGAGAGATAGCAGCATTGGCATTCTCGATACGTACACGGTGGTCAGAGATACCTGTTTCACACTCTTTGATGCCATTCTCGATATTGGACAAGCGAGTCTTAAGACCCTCGATCTCATCGCTCATATCCTTTACCTCTTGTGGGAGTTCACCTGCGAGGATACGCAACTCATCGATTTTGGAATCAACAGTTTGCAATTCGTACAATGCACGTAGTTTTTCTTCTACGGTCATGATTTTTTCTTCTTCTTTCTTTGCCATAATTGTATGTTTTAATATGATTATTCTATTTTGGAATTATGAAAATACTTTACTGGACTGGCATCTTGACTGGCTACGAAGGTGCGGATATGCGGAGAGAGCAACTGCTCGAACAATTCGCGCGTATAGTGCTCGCTCACCCAATGATCAAGGTCAATGATACCTATGCGATGTTGCGCCGCCTGCAGTTCGTGATATTTGAAGTCAGCCGAAATGAAAACATCCGCTCCTTGCGCAATGGCATCCTCCATCAAGTCGGCTCCGGCACCTCCACAAAGTGCGATGTTTTGAACTTGCAAATTATCTGTTGGGACGTATCGCAGACCTATGCCATCAGTAGTAAAGGCATCCGCAACGCGTTGCAACAATTCAGTAAAATCCATTGGTTGAGGCAAGGCACCTATCACACCGAAACCTGCAGAAGGATTCGCAGCCGAAGGTTGCAGGATACGATAATCAGCTATACCAATCTTCTCTGCCATGCGTCCGCTGACACCATTCAACCAACTATCCATAGAAGTATGTGATGAATAGATGGCAATGTGATGACGAATTGCTTTCTCCACACAGCGCTCTTGTGGAGTGGCACCAGTTAGATGCTTTAATCCATGAAACAATAGCGGGTGATGAGAAACAATCAAATCACACCCCATAGCAATAGCCTCATTGACGACAGACTCTGTAACATCCACCGTCAACAATGCTACATGTATATCTGCATTGCGATCACCCACCTGCAGTCCCGAATTATCCCAAGTAGCTTGGTAACTCAAGGGAGCTACAGATTCTATGATATTGATAATATCCTGAAGGATCAACCTTTTTTAGCGCCCACTCCAGTACGAGCCGAAGAAGCCGCAGCTTTTTGCGTCTTCACTTGTGCTTTAGGAGCAGGTTTCTTAGTTTCTTGCTTCTTCTCTTCAATGGCAACCTCTTCGCCCTCCTCTTCGATGCTGAAATCGGTAATTCCTGCATTGATTAGGATATTGTACCATTGAATGAGTTTGCGAATATCGCTTGGATAAACGCGGTCACGATCAAAGTCTGGTAATACTTCGCCAAAGAAATCGCGCAATTGGTCATTGTCTGCTTTTTTAGGATCAATAGCAGCAACCTTCAAACCCTCTTTCTCACCCAACTTAGTCAGCACCTCGCTGAGAGAAACATCCTCACCCATGGTGTACATTGATATCTCACCCAATGAAACGATTTTATCACGCGCATAAGTAGGTACACGTTTGCCATCAAGCAACGACTCAACGATGAGCATGTTATTACCACGACTAACTAACTTGTAAAGACCTGGCTTACCAGTGATTGACAAAATATCTCTTAACATAATCTTGTATAAATTTCTAAATACTCTAAATCGAGTGCAAAGGTACTACTTTTTTGGTGAATTTGCAAATAATATAATCACTTTTTGTAAAATAACCCCAAATCATAAGGTTATAGATGTCAAATAATTATACCCTGTATCCTCTTCCCACATATTTTCATTTGCTAAACGAATAGAGAATGCAGGGTTGTCATGCAACGTATCGTATGGGTCTGGCAGATTAAGATAGACATTGTATTCGCCTGACATACTATCATCCAATTGCGCATGCATATTGATTTCGTGAGTTTCACCCGCCATCCAAAAACGAGGATCAATATCTTGTTTATACACATATTTATCAGAGGAATCAATCTTACTGACAAAGACCAATTCGACATCACGAGGGTTTGCAAGAGCAGCAAAACCATCATTACGAAGTGTTAATATTGCACTGTACTGATTATCTTGTATCTTAAAATAACCCTTTTCCAATACAAAGCGATAACCTAAACGACGTTTGATTTCTGTCATGGATCCATCAGCCTCCCAAGAGTTGAGCACCCCCTCATGATAACCATCGTTGATGTAAGTCCAATGATATTTTTGCATTTCGTTGATAGCATTTGCACCACTAGATAGTTCACACTCACCGCAAGTTTCACCACCCATCAACGTGTATTTGGTATCTTCTACCCAAAACTCTCGCTCCTCATCCGATGCATAGGTACCATAATCCGTACTAGATGCTACAAAGCAATCGTTATGCCCACACAGACGTGCTTTGGCTGTATTTTGATATGCCTCTTCTGGTGTCAAAGGAGCTACTGCTTCGCCATGCATATCCAGATAACGCATCTTGAAAGCAGGTGTGCGCAATGCGATTTGGCGGTCTGCTGGCAATGCCTCCAACAATTTATTCACAATCGTCCAACGTGGCTCAAATTCACTATCCTTTGTAGGATTGAAAGGGAAATTGGTCGTATAATACCATTCTCCCCATACTCCAATGAATCCCGCTTCCAAACACAAAATCACATCCGCATACTCTTGCCAATAAGGCTTTAACTGCTCAATATGTCGAAGCATCCACTTTGATTCAGCATCCCAAGGTTTATCAGCTTCAGCATCACTATATTTATAGGAATAACGAATCACCGCTTTTCCTCCGCCAGCGCGCAATGCCTTGAAGTTATTTTCCATGCGATTGAGAAATGCTTGGGATATATCGCTTGAAATATAATCCATCATAAAATAGTTATCCAAATACAATGTCACATCCTCGTTTTCACGATTTTTTCGCACAGTATTGGCTGTTTGTACGCTATTCAACTGTTGGGATGTATAATAAATTTGTTTCAAAAATCCACGTTCTGGGTTTGGAAAAAGCGCATCAGTAGAGGTGTATGTAACTGTTGTTTCTACGGTTGCATTTTCGGGCTGTGAGGGTTGATCGGCATGATTTTCCCAGTCAATAACTACAGGTAATTTATTACCTTTTTCTCCATTGGCGGCATTTGGTAATACACCTACAGAACTCCAATTTTGTTGAATATCAAAACCTATTGTGAATCCAATGTTGTTCCAAAGGGTTGGAATATACTCACGAACTATCTGAATCTCTATTTTGCTTCCTACCATTTGACTTGCCCCTATAGGTGAACCTGTAGCAGCAATAGCTCCCCATGTCCATCCATTTCCACCTAGAGTTCCTGCCCATTGAAATAATGTAGGATCATAAGAAACCGTTTGGTTATCAGCAAAGACAGCTCCTTCTAACAAAATATCTGTATCCGCATCAGACCATTGATCCCCATATCCACCAGTAGCAGCAGAATTATCAGTATTGATGTACATATGGAAAGGCACCGATGACTTATCTGTAATTTGGGCGGGATCAAACTCCACAAGCACATTGATATATTTTTGATCTGCATATACTTTGACATTTTTTAATGCAGTACTACTAGCACTCGCTACAGATGACACTGTAGCCAAAAAGTCGGATGGAACATCTCTCCAATCAGAAAGAGATGCATCTGTCACGCTGATTAAAGATGCAAATGGTGGTTCTTCAGCAAAGGTAACACTATCAACCAATGTAACAGGATACTTAGTGCGCTCGCCTCCCATCCATACATACATATTGATTTGAGCGCAAAGCGAAACGGAGATTCCAAATAAGATTACGAATAAATAAAAGTTCTTCATACTAGATGTTTTTGTATATACGGCGACAAAATTACAACTTTTTTTGTATATATGCAAATTTTTGTGTACCTTTGCGCGAAATTTATGCGTCTCAAGAGTAATATCCATATTAAAAACCGTCGTGCTACCTTTGATTATGAGGTGTTGGATCGCTATGTAGCTGGTATTCAGTTGTTCGGCACAGAGATTAAATCTATCCGCGAAAGTAAAGCTTCGTTGGTAGATACTTATTGCCAATTTGTTGGTAATGAATTATGGGTAAAACAAATGCACATCGCTGAATATCGCTTTGGAAGTTATGCCAACCATGAAGCAAAACGCGATCGCAAACTACTAATGACAAAAAAAGAACTCCGCAAACTGCAACGCCAAGTACAAGATACAGGTAAGACCATCATACCTCTATGCCTATTTATCAACGATAAAGGGTTTGCAAAATTGGAGATTGCACTTTGTCAGGGTAAACATACATATGATAAACGTCAGTCGTTGCGTGCAGCAGATGACAAACGCGAATTGCAACGTGCAATGCGTGATGCACAAAGATAGGAATAATAAGATGCATAATTTGCATTAATATATTCAATATCAAATAATTATGGCACTCAAATTGATGAGATTCAAGCTTGTGAGTGCTTATTATTTGATTCAATCAGGGCGAGAAGTTGGGTGACGGCGTCCTCTTGGGGGATGTTTTTGAGAATACATTCTTTGCCACGATAGAGGCTGACTTTGCCGCGGCCTGCGCCTACATAGCCATAATCGGCATCTGCCATCTCACCAGGGCCGTTCACAATGCACCCCATGATACCTATCTTCAGTCCTTGCAAGTGAGATGTGGCTGCTTTGACTTGGGCTATGGTTTGCTCCAAATCGAATAACGTACGTCCACAACCAGGACAAGAGATATACTCCGTCTTGTACATGCGCACACGAGCTGCTTGCAGGATATCTTTGCTCAAGCGCTCCAAATCTTCTGCGGCGAAATGGTTGTTGTTGAGTACCAACTCAGTGCAATGGTGATCCCACAATAGGCGACCACATTCGGCTGCGGCATGGAGTTGAAAGAGTGCCCAATCGGTGTCGGAATTGGAGAAATATACGGTGGCGTTCTCTATGCGGACTTGGGTGTCATGCGCATAGCGAATACTTTGGGTGTTAGCAAAATAATCAATCAAAGCGCTAGCTACAGGTAATTCTTTCTCGGGTGCTTCGCTCAGACTCACACGGATGGTGTCGCCAATACCATCTGCCAGCAATGCGCCAATGCCTACGGCTGATTTCACACGACCATCCTCACCTTCACCTGCCTCAGTAACGCCCAAATGCAGCGGAAACTGCATGCCTTCTTCTGCCATCTGCCATACTAGAAGACGGACGGTAGTGACCATCACGAGGGTGTTGCTGGCTTTGATGGAGAGCACAATATCTTGGAAGTTTTCTGCCACTGCTACGCGCAAAAACTCCATACAACTCTCCACCATACCCTCGGGTGTATCTCCGTATCGCGACATGATACGATCACTCAAAGAACCGTGATTCACGCCTAAACGAATGGCGGTATTGTGCTCTTTGCAGATGTTGAGTAGTTGAATGAAACGCGCACGAAGACGCTGTAATTCGGATTGATATTCTTCTTCTGTGTAGTCAATTTGCTTAAACTTGCGGGCAGGGTCAATATAATTGCCAGGGTTGATTCGCACCTTCTCAACTACCTTGGCTGCGGCATCTGCCACATCGGATTGGAAATGCACGTCTGCGACTAATGGGATGATAGGGCGATGAGGCGATGAGGCGATAAGGCGATGGTGAATTTGTGCAAGGGATTCCACTTCGCGGAGACCTTGTGTCGTGAAGCGGAGCAATTCAGCACCAGCTTCGATGCATCGTTCGGCTTGTGCGACACTTCCCTCGATATCATTGGTGGAAGTGTTGGCCATTGTTTGAATACGAACAGGGTGTTCGCTGCCGATTTCAATATTACCCACTTTGGTGGTGGTAGTTTGCCTGCGGTTGTAAGTCAGTTGTATGTCCATAAAAGCCCGAATTTGGTGCAAAGTTACGCAAATATTTTGGATTAAGCAATAAATTTGGCATAATTTAGCACTTTTTTGTTAAAAAATTTGGTCAATCCAAAAAAATGTACTACCTTTGCAGCCGCTTTCGCAAGGAAGTGTGCGTTAAAACGTGGGATTCAGTAGCTCAGCAGGTAGAGCACATCCCTTTTAAGGATGGGGTCCTGGGTTCGAGCCCCAGCTGAATCACAGAAAGAGAGTTCTCATAGGGAACTCTCTTTTTTGTTTAGAAGCAATAACTGTGTGCCGATTCTTGTTGCGTCTACTCCTGTTCTTACTTTATTTGTTGCAATAATTCGGTTGTGGGCATCTCCATGCGGTTGAAGGCGAACCATTTCTTGCCGAGGTCTTTGATGCTGGCACCAAGGTGATAGACTGTCTCGTCGATGCAGAGGAAGCGGTCGTGAGAGCGGTCGAACTCTACGATACTTATCGGCGGATACTGAGCGTTGTGCTTCTGAATATCCAGTTGCAGTTGTGCGGATGGTTTCTTGGTATAGATGGTAGCAGTCACCTTGTCTGCTCGTTTGGATAGTATGGTAAGCACGCTATCATCAATATAGTTGTCAATGAGGATAATGCGGGTAGTGGCTTCACGTATGCGATCGTTGATGAAAGTGTAGGCATCGAAGATTTGTCCATCGTAGAAGATGCCTTGGTGGGGTTGCACATTACCGCTATCCAAACGACGGAAGACCTCTTCGAGTTTGTGGTCAGTTTCTGTTTGATGAGCAGTAAGTGCCAGTTGGTTTTGCTCCATCACATCCAGGCGTTGGAATATTTGTGCATTTGATGCAATGAACTGGCGCATGGCGGTAAAGGCACGCATGATACGGATGTTGACTTGAATAGCTATTGGCGAACGCAGAACACTACTGAGCATAGCAATTCCATTTTCGGTGAAGGCATAAGGTAGATATTTGGTGTGTCGTCCTCTATTGTCTATGGTCGCATTTTGCGACCTTAAAGAATGGTTCTCGGTGTTTAAGGTCACAATTTGTGATCTTAGAGGATAGTCTGTTGCACTTAAGGTCGCAATTTGCGACTTCAAGTTGGTAAGTTCCACTTTTGTTAGTTGAAACATAAAGTCTTCGGGGAAACGCTCAATATTGCGTTTAACTTGTTGATTAAGTTGCCTTGTTTCTACTCCATACAAGATAGCAAGGTCGCTATCTAATAGTACTTGTTGCCCACGAATAGTGCGAATAAGAGGTTCGATTTGCAGAAATTGATTGTCGGTACTTTGCTCTTTGGTTGTAATCAATTCATTAGGTACTTGCTTTGCCATAATTGCTAGTCTTTATTAGTTAAACATTTACTTGTTTTTAATTACGCTGCAAAGGTACTATATCAAACTGCTAAAACTTGTCAGTATCTCAAAGAATTTTACAAAAAAATGCACTTTTTTTATTTTTTTCGCTTAATAGGAGATGAGGTATGTTTAGCTTGCTCCTTTTTTGAGAAAATTGTTGTAACGAAAAGAAAAAAAGGAGCAAGCTATATATAGACAGAATGGAAAACGGAGATAGATAGAAAAGATTCTCGGGCGGCAAAGATAGTGTGTGCTTGTCCAAGATGTGTTCGAGATCGAGGGAATAGGTGATTGCTTCTAATGAAAACGGCTGAGCGAGTGCTCAGCCGTTTGATGTGTGAAATTTCTCCTCAATTACACCACCTTTACAAACTCGCCAATGATGCAGAATTCCTCTATATCATCAGGTGAGAGGATGATTGGATCGTATGAATGATTCAGTGGGTGCAGTTCTATGGATTCGTGCGCCCATTCGCCAAATTCATTGTACTTCTTGGTGCTATGATATTCTTTGATGGAATAACTGCCCTCGTATTCCGAATCTACGCTGCCTTGATGCTCTGCGAGGATGATTTTACCTTCGCGTGAGCCGCCTTGATAGCGTTGGAACAAGCAATAGTCGCCATCATGGATGCGTGGCTCCATGGAGTGACCTACTGCCTGAATAATGAACTTATTGCAGTCTTTCTTGCCAAAACCGTCCACTTGCATCCAGCCAATCTGCTCTGCTGGCTCATAATGACCGAAATGACCACAAGCAGCCCGTACCGAATACACTGGATAGTAGGCGATATATTTTTGTTCTTCATCCACTTCTTCTAATATAAGTGGTTGGATATCAGTCTCTACCGCAGGTGCATTTTGCTCGGTTGTTGTTTTTTGTTCCGTCACTGCTGGGCGTACATCACTATTGTTGTCAGTCCATTGTTCGCATTGGCGGATGACTATCTCCATCGCATTCTCGGTTGCTTCTGGTGGGTAGTTGTACTTCTTCAAGAGGCGTTTCACCAGTCGGCGCATGCCTGCTCGTGCAGACTCCTTCTTCTGCCAGTCGATGGTGCGGTTTTTGCGCAGCATGTCGGTGAGTTCTTTGGTCATCGCCACCAGTTCTTCGTTGGTATAGAAGTCATGTACTGCTTCGGGTTTGGTGAGTGCATCGTAGAAAGATTTCTCTTCGCTATTCAACCCCAGTTCGTTACCTTGTTTTTCTGCTTCGGATATCTCATTTGCCAAACTCAATAATTCTTGGATTACCTCCTCGTTGGTGAGCATACCTTTGAGATAGTTGGACAGCGAGCGATTTAGCAGTTCGGAGAATTTCTCTGCTTGTATCAAGTTGGTGCGTTGATAATGCTTCACGCGTTCGTTGATGAGGTTTTTGAGTATCTCAATAGCGATATTCTTCTCTTTCATGCGTGCTATCTCTGCCATGAACTTCGTATCAAAGATAGAGAACTCCTCCTGCACATCGGCAAAGAGATTGATTACGCTGTCGCTTTTGATACTCTGTTTGAGCAGGGCATTGATGCGTTCGTTGATGTCACGCAATGATATTTTTCCTCTGCCCTCTACGCGTGTGATGAGTGTGCGCACTGCCTCGAAGTAGGCAGAATGTAGGCGTTCGTCGTAGCTGAGCAGACTATGGCAGAGCGAGCGTGCTTGAATGAGCAGTTGCGCCTGTTTGACAAACTGATTTTTGGTTTCTTGCTTATCGGCAGCCTGCAAGTAGTCCACACCTCTGCTGATAGCGGTGGCACGCTGCAAGTCGGATGTACCGAAGAATGTCGAATAGTCAAACCCGTGCAATAGGTCACGGCATACCTCAAGTCGCTTTTGGAATTCAGGGTATGCTGTTTTGGATATGTCGGTATCGCCATAGTTCTCTCGGTCACGAACGGTGTAGTCCTTCATCGCCTGCTTGAGTGCAGCAGCTATACCTACATAATCTACCACCAAACCGCCCTGCTTATCACCAAATACACGATTAACACGGGCGATGGCTTGCATGAGGTTGTGCCCAGCCATAGGCTTGAAGACATACATGGTGGACAGCGATGGTACATCAAAGCCCGTTAGCCACATATCCACTACAATGGCTATCTTGAGTGGGCTATCATTATCTTTGAATCGCTTCTCCAGTTCCTTTTTGTGGGTATCGTTGCCGATGATTGGTCGCCACTCTTCAGGATCTTGGTTGCCCGATGTCATCACCACAGCCACTTTCTCCGTCCATAGTGGGCGCAATTGCAAGATGCGTTGGTATATCTTCATGGCGATAGGGCGTGAATACGCCACAATCATGGCTTTGCCTGTCTGCTCGTATTGGCGGTAGTCCTCATAGTGAGTGAGGATGTCATCCACCAATGAGTTGATGGTATCTTCTGCCCCCAAGAGTGAATCAATGCGTGCCAGTTCGTGTTTGCTTTTTTCGATAGCGTATTCCTCTGCTTCCGCTGCCATTTGGTCGTATTCGGCATCTATGCGTTGTAGGGTGGCTTCATCGAGTTTGAGATTGATCACACGACTCTCGTAGAAGACAGGGCGAGTAGCACCATCTTTGACGGCTTGGGTCATGTCGTAGATGTCGATATAATCGCCAAACACCTCGCGTGTAGAGTGGTCTTTGAAGGAAATAGGTGTACCTGTAAAACCGATATAGGTAGCGTTAGGCAAGGCGTTGCGCACCATTCGAGCTGCGCCAATCTTAAGTTTGCCTGTTTGTTTGTCAATGGTCTCGCTGAGTCCGTATTGGCTACGATGGGCTTCATCAGCCACCACAATGATGTTCCTGCGTTGAGATAGCGGTTCTTCGCCTTCTTCGAACTTCTGCATGGTGGTGAAGAATATACCATTGGCTTCGATACCATTGAGCAGTTCGCTGAGGTGTTTTCTGCTTTTGGCTTGTACGGGTAGTTGGCGCAAGAAATCGGCGCACTTGCTGAACTGCCCAAAGAGTTGGTTATCGAGGTCCGTGCGGTCGGTAATGACCACGATGGTAGGTGAAGATAACGCACGCTGTAGGCATTTAGCAAAGAATACCATTGAGAGGGACTTGCCGCTACCTTGCGTATGCCAGAATACACCACCTTTGCCGTTGGTAGTGGTTGCTTCTCTGGCAGAAGCGATGGCTTTGCGCACGGCGTAGAACTGATGATAGCCTGCCAGTATCTTGGCGCTCTGCTTCTCATCGTTGGAGAAACAGATAAAGTCGCGAATAATCTCAATCAGTCGCTCATGCTCGAACATACCGCAGAACAGTACATGGAAGTTGGCGAAGTGGTTATCTTCAGCTTGTCCATCTACGGTCTTCCATTCCATAAATCGGTCCTCGCCCGAAGTGATAGTACCTGCTTTGGAAGTTACCAAATCGCTCATCACGCAGAAAGCGTTATAGACAAATAGCGACGGTATCTCTTGCATATAGTTGCGCAGTTGTGCGTATGCTTCCGATACATTGGTTTCGGTGCGTGAGGGTGATTTGAGTTCCATCACCACCAACGGCAAGCCATTGATAAACACAATGACATCTGCTCGGCGCACGGAATGTTCTTCTATGGACCATTGATTTGCCACTACGAAGTTGTTGCGCTTGGGCTGCTCGTAGTCAATCAGTCGCACACAAGTGGCACGTTGCTCTTTGCCATCAAAATAGGCAACATCTACACCATTCTGCAAATAATCTGTAAACACCTCATTGCGTTGCACAAGTGAGCCTGTGTCAATCTGTCGTATCTTTTCGATAGCTTCGTGAATAGCCACTTCAGGTAATGACGGATTGATAGCCAATAGCGACTGCTGCAAACGCTCCAGAAATAGCGGCTCGGCGTAATCGCGCTCTATGTCGGGACCGTAGATATATTCATATCCCAATTGATCACGAAAGAGCTCGATAATCGCTTGCTCGTAGTTGGATTCTGTGAAGGTGTATTTGCTCATAGTGGATGTGATTGAATTTAAATGTTTACACTTCAGTTAAATTCAATAAGAAATCAAATAAACTTATCGTTACAACACCTTGTTCATCTACTTTACGTTTGATATCATCACCAACAATGATCACTTTGCGGAAATTATCTCCCGTATTGAGTAATGAACGCTTTTCTTGATTTTCCTTCTCTTCTGTAGGCATGCGGTAGGCAGATTGGATATAGATTCTTTCTGCACCTTTATTTACAACGAAATCTACTTCCAATGCTTGATGAATCGTTTTTCCATTGTCATCTCTTCCCCATGTATCTACGCGACCTACATCTACGCGATAACCACGCATACGCAGTTCATTGTAGATAATATTTTCCATGATATGAGGTTCTTCTTGTTGCCTAAAGTTGAGTATTGCGCCTCTCAATCCCATATCAGCAAAATAGTACTTAGTTTCTACGCCAATATATTTTCTACCTTTCACATCATATCGTAGTGCCTTCTCTATGATAAAAGCATCTTCAAGATACTGGATATAGTTACCAATCGTTTTGTCGCTGATTACTATATGTTCAATCGTCTGGAAAGTATTGCTGATACGTTTCGGATTGGTTGGTGCACCAATACCTGATGCCAAGACCTGTATCACTTGTTTCATTCCATCAGGATTGCGCAGATGATTCCGTTCAATAATATCTCTAAAATATGTAAGTTCATATAGATTAAGCAGATAATCTATTTTCTTTTCATCTGTTTCGAATTGCAATATTTGAGGCAATCCGCCAAAGGTGTAATAGTTTTTCCATGCTTGGTTTCTATCGCCACCCACGACTTCGAAATATTCTTTGAACGATAATGGGTATACATGTATTTCTTCTCCTCTTCCTCGAAATTCAGTTACAATATCTGAGGAGAGAAATTTAGAATTGGAACCAGATACATAGATATCCAATTGACGATTTTGCATGAGTGAAAGTAACACTTCTACAAAATCATTTACCAATTGTACCTCATCTAAAATGACATAATGGCGTTTGCCATCTGGGTGTATTAGATTATCAATATGATTGAGCAGAAAGTCAGGATCTCGTAGAGGTTTACTTTTCCAATGATCCAACGAAATTTCAATGATATGATTTGGTTCTATTCCTTTATCAATCAAATACTGATGAAATAATTCAAAGAGCAAGAATGACTTACCTGAGCGTCGTATTCCTGCTATGATTTTAATAAGGCCATTGCCTTCGCTGGCAATGAGTTTATTTAAGTATTGCTGTCTTGGTATTCGCATTTACGTCGTTTTTTTTTGTATTGCCAATAATTTTCGGCACAAAGGTAGTAAATTATTTTGAGTTATGCAACTATTTTTGTACTTTTTTAATATATACTTGCCTTTTGTATACCCTTAGTATACCTCTGGTATAGGAAAAGCGACTTGCTGGCTTCGGGACCTGAAGGAGTGCGACGGAACGCACTCCGAGCGCAGTGCCTGAAAAGTCCCCACTTTGAGGAATCAGCGCAAGCATAGAACTAAATAAGGACATCTCTAGGACATCTATGGGCTTTCTGTGGGCTAAATGTGGCTGGCTGTCAGTTCCGATACCACTCCGTTACCACTCTGATGCTCACGGGGTGAAAAACGATTTCATGTATAAATGTCCTGAATGTAATGTTTATAGTAATTGAAAGAACATTCCTAATAAGAATAGTGCTGAAATCACTATAAGAAAAGAAAATTTTACACATAGCCATACAAAACTTCTTTTCGAAAATTTATTCATTCGTTTTTCATGTTCGGGAAAGTTGTCATCAACCGATGTTTCATTTTCAAACTTAAAATATTCTCGTCTATAACTTACAGAGTCCCAAAAGTAATGTACTATGTCTGCTAATAGATATAAAAATGCAGCGAATAAGGCTATTCTTAACCACCAATTAATACATAAAAAGCTTTCGGCATTGATTGTCAACCAAATGGTCGCAATTATTGCATAAATAATATACCTTGCCAACGATGATACATTACTTGATTGTTTATAATGATAATCTTGGCATTCACTCAATAATTGTATTTTTTTATCATTAGCCATATTATGTTCGTGATTTTCCAGAAGGTCCTGCTGAGTTCTCACTAGTACCACCTTTAGGATATATAATCCGTACTTTAGTTGGCTCTTTAGGTAAATCGATTTTTCCCATGATTACTGATGTTTAAATATTGTTCTATTTCATAATATTTTAGGAGAAATATTCATCTATATTTTGTTTGATTTCTTGAATATTTGGAAGAGTAGGATCTTTTACAACTTGATCTATTAATGGTGCAACTTTTTCTACTAGCACTTCATGAAGATCTTTTACTTTAACTGTTTTATGATCTGTTTTAATTGTTATCAAACTAACACTATTTAATGTAACAAGTATGCCAGCAGCATATTCTCTTAATGATGGTGGTAATAAATCTAAGTCCCAATCCTTGTTATGTTGCTTCGCTTTTGTGCATATGTAAACAACGATTATTTGTAAAGGAACAATATTATGTATTTGATTTTTATTATCTGTTTGTGGTGCACTTACTGGTTCTATACGTGATATCGACTGAATTGTTTCACTAGGTAATGACATCATCGCCATCATTTCATCAGTTTTTTCATCAACCTTATTAATCGATTCAATGATACGAGTGATATTATCTCGCAATTCCGTAGCTGAATCAGAATATATGGCGGTTGCAGTCCTCACATCTTCTGCAGCTTTGTTTAACCGCTCTATCTGAATGGAGTTACTACTGTTCGTGTAATAGGAGTAAATAATTGTTATTATTGCCAAGATAATGGATATCAATGCAGATGCTAAAGATATAAAGTCTAAAACATTCCTATCTTGACAAAAACAATGAGAGAATATTGTTATTGCCAATAATAGTAGTGCGCTTGCAAGAAATATATAAGATCCCCAACTTCTTTGTTGAGATTTATATACTCTATATGCAGACACTCCGATTAGACATACTATTACAATGGTGCTACAGATAATAATCGTTTGTAAAATACAAGGTCTAATACTTAAAATTGTTTCCATGATATTTATAATTTAAAAAGATTACTACACTTTTATTTCTCCACTTATCAACTTTGGCAATAATGTGTCGCGGATGGTTGAGAGATTATTGATTTCTGTTATATTTTTATCTATCTCATTAAACAGACTATCAAATAAGGATAATTTTTCGTCTATTGAATAAGGAGGCATCGTAAATGTAAAATCGGCAATATTTCCTTTTGTAATAAATTTAATTACACTACCTCTACTGCCACCTGTTATTTCTTGTAAATGATATTTAATTAACAAGTATAAGAACGAATGATAGCGTTTTTCGAAAGGAATTAATACATATGTTCGTTGATATGCTTCAAATTTTCCGATATATCGTTTAACATTGAAATCTCCATTGCCTGCCAATAGTATCGCAGCTCCCTCAAAACTATAATTAGGTGCTTTAAGGATGTCTTGTGAGCATGTAAAGAATGGATAAACTCCATCTTTAGTAGAATAATTGGCATCCTTTTTTCCTGTAATTACATTGAAGAAGTCAGCAAGTTTTTTTGTGCCCCATCCTGTTGTATCGGCATCCACAAACCATGATTTATAGAGTGCTTGGGCTTGTTGTTCGAGGTTGGCGTTGATACGGCGATTTAATTCGATTTTATCATCAATAGAAGAAAGGATAGCAACTATTCTATCTTGTGTAGCACGATTAGGTAGACTTATAGGCATATTGGCAAAAGTGACTGCATTAATATTGCCTCTTGTTCCACCTGTATCAAAAGAATGTACCCAATTGTAATATTCTTGTGAGTGTGTGATATATTTCAGTAATCTTGGATTTACTTTTTGAGGGTCGATACTGAATTTAATTAAGAAACCTGCATATACAAGAGTGCCGTCTTGTGGTTGATAAAAATATGTTTTTCCAGTACTAGCTCCAGTTCTTGCAAAAACAATATCATTCTCTTGTAATATATATTTGTATGCATCTTCAGCATCAACCGATTTTAATCCATTGGTATTGATAGAACCATCATCATTAATATCAGTTATTCGCAAATAAGTATATTTCTTAGGGTCATAATCAACCGCTGGCGCACCTATACCATAGGAACCCTTTTCTCCAAGTACTAAATCTTTTAAAAGAATGGTCTTGCAGTTCATAACTTTATTTGTTTTCAATATTCCTCCTTAATGTTTCCTCTCTAATATACGATTCTCTCATTCCATGAGGCAGATGGAATCTCTGCTGTCCCTTGCGAGCCTTATATTCGTTTATCATCTCTTGTTTGTGACTTTTTGCAGTCTTTCTGTATATAATCCATGGAACAACAATTGCAGCGATTACCGCCAATAGCGATAAAAGACCTGCATAATTATTCAATTCCTCTATTATATGTTTGAGCCATTCAATCATTATGCTTTCTTATTGAGATAGTTGATAAATGCGCTACATGAAACAAGCATAAAAATAGCTTCTTCTGCTTTGGGAGTATAAACTCCTGTATCATCCATCAATGCATGACGAATACCTGCATCGGGTTGATTGGTATATGCGTATAATTTATCAAAAGCATGTTTTAGTACATCAGGAAAAACTATTCCATTTTTTTCTAATTTATTTAACGCTTTGCCTAATGTATTTTCGCCTGTTTTCTCTCGACAAAATGCCTCTACAGCAGAAATAGATTCTTTAATCGAATTGCGATAATCGCCATCTGGTCGTTGTGCATATAACTCTAATGCACGATTGAGGTGCATTTTAATATTACGAGCAGAATTTTCAATGGCTGTTTCGATAGTCTTTATTTCTTGTTCAGATGTAATTTCTACAATCTCATCATTAATAATTCTATATGCAAAATTCAATCGCTCAAACGCAGAATTTAATAATTTTATAAAGTTACTTGCTACTGGATAAAATTTGTGATTCTTAGCATCAAAGTTACGCAGATATTGAATAGTCTTTTCAATTATATCTAACTTTTTGTACCACGCATTAGATTTATCCTCTATATATACAGTTGCTACAACGTGGTATTGATATCCATCAGAAAAGTTTGCAGCACGTTCATTTAAAAAATACACCCATAAATATTCTTCTAAGTTTTTATATTCTGTTTTTGCATCTTGATAATAAGCTATTACCTCATTAAATAAATCAGGTAATTTATCATAACAAGAACAAATAGCATTCTGTATTTCAGGTGTAATTTTCTCTCTAATGATTACATCTGAAGCCTTTGTATATCCGTATCTTTCAGAAAAGAGTGCCATAATATCATCAATTTACAATTTATACCCAATACTTTCTAATTGCTTTTTGATTTCTGCTTCGAGGGTGTGGGATTGCTCGAAGAGGGATGCGAGTTCGGTGGTGAGGCGAGTCATCTTCTCCTCAAAGGGTTCTACATCTTGCTCCTGTTCGGCAATACCGACATAGCGACCTGGCGTGAGGATGTAATCTTGCTCGGCAATATCCTTGATGTTCTTCACAGCGCAGAAGCCCTTTTCATCGGTGAGCGTGCCTGCGGCATAAGACTGATAGGTCTGGGCAATGCGCATGATATCCTCCTCTGTCAGTTCGCGGAGCTTGCGCGTCACCATAGTACCCATCTCGC
>Ga0233366_1000315_pt1 | contig 18323 bp, 9 predicted proteins | sample ElkDunMinimDraft_23_FD_191536 | JGI IMG/M metagenome (GOLD analysis project Ga0233366, IMG submission 191536) | Fecal eukaryotic communites from dung pellets of Tule Elk in California, USA - Elk Dung C4 | ecosystem: Host-associated > Mammals > Digestive system > Large intestine > Fecal | place...
AATCTCTCTGGCTATCAACATATAGAAAATCACTTCGATTCCTTCAGTAATCGTAAATATGCCAAGATTATGCAGCGTATGGATATTACTGAAGAGCAACTTAAGCAGGCTACGACCGAGATTATCCGCCTCAATCCTCGCCCTGGAAGTGCATGGATTGGCACTGTGGTTGAACGCAATCAGTCAATAATTATCCCAGACTTCATCATTGAGCAAGAGAACAATGATCTTACCATTACTATCAATCAAGGCAATATACCCGAATTGCATATCTCTGCCGACTATCAGCAGATGCTTGAAGCATACTCGCATCCTGAGTCACAAAATAGTGCACAGATACGTGAAGCTGCGCGCTTTGTGAAGACTAACGTGGAGAATGCTAAGTATTTTATCGATGCTATTCGCCAACGCAACGAAACTATGATGCGCACTATCGAAGTACTGGTAGCATTACAGCGTGACTTCTTTTTGCAAGGCGACAGCATGTATCTCAAACCGCTGACACTCAAGGACGTAGCTGATCGTACCGGGTACGATGTGTCCACTATTTCACGCACTTTTTCCAACAAATACGTACAAACCGAATTTGGTGTTTTCCCGCTCAAATTCTTCTTCTCTGATAAGATTGTCAATAGCCAAGGCAATGAAATTTCTACGCGAGAGATCAAGCAAAAGCTGCGAGAGGTGATTGAGCAAGAGGATAAGACCAATCCTATTACCGATGATCAATTAGTGACTATCATGCACGAGTCGGGCTACCCTATCGCACGACGCACTGTGGCCAAGTACCGCGAACAGATGAATATCCCTGTAGCGCGTATTCGCCGACAACTGCTGAAGTAATGCTTTTGCACCCACAAAAACATGCAAAAAATCCTCAATATACTATCGCAAGCGTGGAGTGTACTGCTCTACCCCATGCTAATGCCACTATATGGTATATTGCTCTTTTGCTTTGCAGCGAAGCACCTGCTCCCGCTCCTTCCATCTGCATACCTCTGGCTATGTGTGACAGGGACCGCTGTATTAACACTCATCATTCCTATTCTCCTACTACTATTCTTGTGGCGCAAAGGATATATTGATTCATTGCATATTGATGATGCCAAACAACGTACCACACCTTATATATACACCCTCATATGCTATGGTTTCTGGGCATATTTCTTGCGTGCAACCATGCAACTGCCTATATTTCTGCTGTTAGTAGCGATAGGAGCAATGGTAGCTTTGTTAGCAGTTACTATAATCAATCATTGGTGGAAAATATCTGCTCATCTCACGGGGATTGGTGGATTATTAGGCGGTATTTGCAGTTTTGCGATCAACTACTCCACTCTACCCATTGCGCTAATTATTACCGTATTAGTAGCAGCATTGCTACTCATGTATGCACGCCTTTATCTCAATGCACACACACCTTTGCAAGTCGCATGTGGCTTTCTGCTAGGACTACTCTGCACTTTTATCCCTTCACTCATCATCACATATGCGTAAAATCCTTTTGTCAATATTACTTATAATTGCCAGTTTTAGTTGGGCTGCACCTCGCCAACTTAGCGATAGTGCGCAGATATACTTGCTAACCTGCACTCCTGGCAATCAAGTTTGGTCCAAGTACGGACATACAGGTATTCGGGTAACGGACAATACCCAGCAACTCGATATCGTTTTTAACTATGGCATCTTCGACCTAACTTCGGATGATTTCTATATTAAGTTCGTGTACGGAGAGACGTACTACCAACTTGGCATTGAGTCCTACCGCTATTTCGTCAACTTCTATCGTCATATCGGGCGAACTACCTATTGGCAAGAGCTCAATCTTACCCCATCGCAGAAACAACAAATTTTCGACGCATTGCTACTCAACTACCAACCCGCAAATCGCTACTACCTATACAATTTCGTATTCGACAACTGCGCTACACGTCCCTATCACCTCATTAAAAGCGCCCTGCAAGATACCATCATATCTTCCTATCATGGATACGAGGGCACCACTTTCCGACAGGCCATCACACATTATACGGGGCACAACTCGTGGGTAGATTTTGGTATCAATCTCGTTTTTGGTAACAGGGCTGACCAACCGATGACCAACGAGCAGCGACTCTTCCTACCTGAAGAACTAATGAACTATATGGCTCAGGCGCAGCTTTCTGACGGTACGCCATTAGTTAAAAGTCAACATATAGCAGCTTTTCCACCTGCCATTGTTCCATGGTACACCAATTGCTGGTGGGGCATCTTGCTCTTTGCATTGCTGATGTTGGCACTATCCCTCTACGATAGGCGACGCCATCACCTCTCATGGGGTGTGGATATGGCATTAGGTATTGTGTATCTTCTGCTTATTGCATTAGTTATTTTCCTCACATGTTTCTCATGCCATCCATTGGTGGGCTTCAACTGGCGTTTAATAGTATTACCATTTATTCACATATGTACAAGAATAGTTTATACATTTCGTTGATAACCACCCTATTGTGCCTTAGTAGCATATTGGTTGCTCAACCACGTCTCACCATAGTAGTGGTAGTAGATGGCATGACACAAGATAATCTCACTGCTATGCGACCATATTGGTCTGCAGGCGGATTGCGATTAATGAGCGAAGAGGCATTCCAAACCATTGCCACTTTTCCGCACCAAGTTTATGGCGGTCAAGAAACAACTGCCACCCTAATGACTGGAACAACCCCTACTCATCATGGCATAATGGCTGACAATTATTTTTCTCGTAGCGAACGTAAACCTATTCCTATCTTGCAAGACAAACAAACATCGGGAATCGGAACCCATATCCAGTTATCCCCCCGTGACATCCTATCTACCACCATTACAGACGAGTGGCGCATGCTGCGAGGGACACAAGCGCAGATATATGCCATTGGCTTGCAACCTGAAGCTACGATCCTCATGGCGGGACACGCAGCGAATGCCTGCTGCTGGCTAGATGCCGAAACACGCAAATGGGTCACCACCTCATTCTATCCAGAGGGACTACCAGCTGCTGCAGATGAGATGAACATGAGTGGGCGCATTGATCTACTCGCCGAACGCGAATGGACCCCACGTATGGATATATCCATGTACAATCGTCCGACAGACAAAGAGCGAAAACGCAGTTTCGCCTATCATAACAACGAATATCTGCTCCAAACGCCCGTTGCCAATACCCTTGTAATAGAGATGGCATTAGCACTGCAACAATCGAAGCAACTTGGCATTGACATGCAGCCTGATTTGCTACTACTGCAACTCACAACCCTGTCACCACAATCAGCATCCGATGCCATTGAATCCGCAGAGCAAGAGGACATGTACATGGGGCTTAATCAAGATTTAGGTTTCCTAATAGAACAACTCAATCGCCGCATCGGCAAAGAGCAATACCAGATTATGGTCATTGGTCGCCCAGTCAAAGGATATTCTACAGCCACTCTGGAGATGGCCAATCTGCCCGTACAGCGCTTCAATGCCGACCGAGCAGCTGCCTTAACAGGCACCTACCTCATGGCTATCTACGGACATGAACGATGGGTAGATGGCGGACACGGTCCATTCATCTACCTCAACCGTATGTTGATAGAGAAGAAACGCATGTCCTTAGAAACCATCCAACGCCAAGTGGCAAACTTCCTTATGGATTTCGAGGGAGTACAAGTGGCATACCCCATCCACGAAGCCATCACATCTGATGACAAAAATTCCATTTACCGCAAACAAGCGGGTGATGTATATTTCCGCCTGCAAGACAATTGGCTGCTCGATTGCAAAGAAGGACAACCATTTGACTTCGTCATTCAACCTCAACCTACTGTACCTGTACTATATTGGTCGGGAAGAATGACGACTTTCCCTGAAGGTACTTTGCAAGCAACGGATATTAAGAGAATTATTTTGAATTAAAAATTTTGAATTACTAAACAAGGAAATATATGATTTTTTACGAACTAAAAATTAGCTACACACGCCAAACTGGCGAGGATAACCCAAAAGCAGTTAAAGAAACCTATCTCGTTGAAGGTCTTACTGCTGCCGATGTAGAAGAGCGCCTACTCGGAGAGATTCAAAAATACATCTCAGGCGAATGGGAAACCAAAAGTTGCAAACAAGTACAATTCTACGACCTCATTCCGAATCCAGAGGGCGATCAATGGTACAAAGCGCGCGTAGAGATGATTACCATCGAAGATAATGGCAAAGAGAAACGAAAAGCCGTGACCATCTATGTACAAGCTGGCAACATCACCGAAGCCAACAAATCATTGCACCAAGCTGTTAGCAATCTCGACTGCGAAGTGATTAGCATCACACGCTCTCCTATTCTTGAGGTATTCCGCGCAGTGTAAAACAGCACGACACTATACGATCCCATGCTATCACACATTGCACAACGCCTCTCAGCAATTCGCGCTACTATCCCTGCAGAAGTAACCTTGGTTTGTGTGAGCAAGTTTCACCCTACTGAGGCTATCATGGAGGCATATGCGTGTGGAGAACGCGATTTCGGCGAGAGCCGTGTACAGGAACTTCTGCCCAAATACAATGCCCTGCCAAAGGATATTCGTTGGCATTTTATCGGACATTTACAGACAAACAAAGTGAAGCAAATAGTGCCCTTTGTGCACATGATTCACTCCGTGGACAGCCTGCGATTGTTGGAAACCATCAACCGCGAAGCGGAGAAATTGCAACGTCAAGTGAAAGTGTTACTGGAAGTGCATGTAGCTAAAGAAGCAACCAAGTCTGGATTCACACCAGAAGAGTTCTTATCACTAAACACTAAACTATCAACACTAAACCACATAGACGTATGCGGAGTTATGGGTATGGCAACCAACACCGACGATGAGGACGAATGGCGCCGATGCTTCCGCGAGATAAAACATCTTGGGGAACAACTGCTGAGCCATTCTGAACTTCCGAACAATTCTGCACCACAGATTAGCATGGGCATGTCTGACGACTACCTCGTAGCCATCGAAGAAGGTAGCACCATGGTGCGCATCGGATCCACTATTTTCGGTAATCGAGACTATAAACTCTAAACTTATACAGACATGACCATCATCCTTGACATGGGCGGCGTGCTAATGAACCACAACATGCCCGAATGTATTACTCGCTTCACATCCATCTTGGGAGAGGAGCAAATGAAAACAGTGCTTGGCCTTGCCTCCAATGGGGAAGGTACTACCGGCAGCTTGATGGAACAATACGAGTGTGGTAACATATCTACTGAACACCTTGTGAATACCATCTTGAAGCATGCCAAAGAAGGTACTACCCGCGAAGAGATTATTGCAGCATGGAACACCATGCATGGCGGTATTCCAGCGGAGCGGTTGAAACATATTCAACAATGGAAAGATGCAGGTCATCGTCTCTTTCTATTGAGCAATAACAACGAATTGCACTGGGAAGATATCTTTACCCACTATGATATGTCCATGTTTGAGCATTGCTTTGCTTCACACTTACTACATATTAGCAAGCCCGACTCACGTATCTACCAATTCGTTGACAATCAACTCCGTACATGGAACTGCGAGACTCCATTCCACTTCGTAGACGACATCGCTATCAACCGTCTGACTGCAGAGCAATTAGGATGGCAAACCTACGAAACAATTTATGAGATCAACATCAACAAATAAAAATAAGGAGGTTTTTAAAACCCTCCTTATTTTATTTGAATTAGCACTCTACTCTTATTCGTGTTGATTTTAGTGCTTCGCCAAGATTGAGTACCGCCTGTTGACACGCACCTGACTCATCATAAATCTTCGGCGCTAGCCGCTGCAAACTCATATAAATTTTCTCCGCCTCGTGCATTGCAGCAAGCGATGCTTCGCTTTGATCAACCGCTTTTCCCAACAAGAGGTTCATCATATCCACCGCACACCAAAACATCGCCAGACTGGTATATTTCCCATGATGTACTTTGTACATCGGCAAGATAGCGTTGTATGCCTCCTCTACCCTACCCTCGCGACGGAGTTCGAAGATTTCTTTTACAGTCATTTCGACGTGCAATTGGATATTTACAATCTTTCAATTTATCTACGACGCAAGCCCTGCATTTGCTGCATCTTCTTCATCATCTTGCTGGTTTGCTCAAACTGTTTGAGGAAGCGATTGACCTCCACAATGCTTGTACCTGAGCCCTTGGCAATACGATTCTTACGACTTCCGTTGAGCAGTGATGGATTGCTACGCTCTTGTGGGGTCATAGATGAGATAATCGCCTCAATTGGTTTGAATGCATCATCGCTTACCTCTACACCCTTCAATGCTTTGTCCATACCAGGAATCATACCCATCAAATCCTTCATAGAGCCCATCTTTTTGATCTGAGCCAATTGCGAAAGAAAATCGTTAAAGTCAAATTGATTCTTTGCAATACGTTTGCTAATACGACGTGCTTCCTCCTCATCATATTGCTCTTGTGCGCGTTCCACGAGCGAAACCACATCACCCATACCCAAGATACGATCTGCCATACGCGATGGATGGAACACATCCAGCGCATCCATCTTCTCGCCAGTACCGATAAACTTGATTGGCTTTTGCACCACGGAGCGAATACTCAATGCAGCACCACCACGGGCATCACCATCCAATTTGGTAAGGATAACACCATCAAAATCAAGACGGTCATTAAACTCCTTAGCTGTATTGACTGCATCTTGACCAGTCATAGCATCTACTACGAATAGGGTCTCTTGTGGGTTGATGGCTTCTTTGATAGCAGCAATCTCTTGCATCATCTGCTCATCCACTGCTAAACGACCTGCTGTATCGACAATCACTACGTCATAGCCATATACTTTAGCCTCTTGGATAGCTTTCTGCGCTTTGATAACTGGATTGGCTTCGCCTTCGCCAGTATATACTTTGGCATTGATTTGTTCGCCCAGTACGCGTAATTGCTCTATAGCCGCAGGACGATAGACGTCGCAGGCAACGAGCATTACCTTTTTATTTTTCTTGGTTTGGAGATAGTTCGCCAACTTAGCAGAGAAGGTAGTCTTACCAGAACCTTGCAAACCACTCATCAATATCACCGCTGGGTTCCCCTTGAGGTTGATTTCAGCAGCTTCACCACCCATCAAATTAGCCAACTCATCGTGCGTAATCTTCACCATCAGTTGTCCAGGACGGACAGCAGTCATCACGTTTTGACCCAATGCTTTGGCTTTTACTTGATCGGTAAACTGCTTGGCTGTCTTGTAGTTGACATCGGCTTCCAATAGGGCTTTGCGGATATCCTTGACGGTCTCCGCGATATTGATTTCGGTGATGCGACCTTCACCTTTGAGAATCTTAAACGATCGTTCTAATCTTTCTGATAAATTGTCAAACATAGTACTCCATATTAATTCGCGGTGCAAAGGTACAAAAAAAAATACAAATTACCAAATTTGCGGTTAAATTTAAAGGATAAATATATAATTAATAAATAACAAAGTAAAATACTAAAATAAATATATACTAATCTTGGGAAAAAGGTACACTTATTTAATAAAACGCATGCGCGCGCGAAGAAAATTTGCACAATTCATTTGTTTATATTAATTTTGCAGCTGATTTTGGGTTTTTATGCGGTAAATTGCTTATAAAAATCTTAAGAATATGAATATTTAACAACGAAATATTAAAAAACAACATAATTATGACAAAAGTTTACTTGAAACAATTTTTCTTAAGTAGTTTAGTGTTATTATTTGGAATTTCATCTCTATTCGCTCAACAAGTGCCAAATGCAAGTTTTGAAGACTGGAGCGGACCAAAATTTGATGGCAAGATTCAACCTAAAGACTGGTACGGAAGCAATATCAGTCAGGCAGGTCTCAATTTCAACCTTACCCATCAAGAAGCAGGACACACAGGTAGCTACTCTATGATGGTGAAAGATACCGAAGTAGGTGCACTGGGCATCACAGAAGTATCACCTGGTTACTTCTCTTTGGGCAAACCATGGAGTTGGATTAGTGGTCTTGATACAAAGACAGCTACTGCTGGTACCTCTGGCGGTATTAATTTTAAATATCGTCCTGATACCATGTCTGTATGGATAAAACGTACTGGTGCGAACGTGGACAAAGAAGACTTTTACTTGCTCTACTATGCTTGGTCAGGTACAGCCAAAGGTAGCAAATACAAAGCAAAAAGTGGCAACTGTTCATCACCAGGTACTCAAACCAACGAAGAAAGTGATATCCGCCAGGCATTGGATGCCAATGAATGTGGTACAGACCAAAAAGCGAATCAGATAGCCGAAGGTATGTGGCGCGAGAAAAAAGAATACGGCAATTGGACCAATATTAAAGTGCCTATTTACTATTTCAACAATGACGTACCCACAATGATGAATATCATCTTCTCTGCGAGTAACTACCCTAACTACCGCGCTAATGACGGATTATACGATGGTAATGCATTGTATGTAGATGATGTAGAATTGATTTATTCATCAAAGATTCATAAGTTGTACATTGGCGGCAAAGAATGGAAGGGCTTTAACCCCAACACAACAGAGGAGCAAGTATATTCGTTGGGTAAAAGTGCCAGCAGCATTCCAGAGATCAAAGCCTATCGTGGTGCTGGTCAGATTAGCAATGCAAGAGGCACAACAGTCACTTTCTCTGGTCGCGAATTGAGTGGTAGTGAGATTAGCATTAGCAATGGTACGATTGACGGCAATCCAACCACTATCACCGTGAAAGCGGAGGATGGCAAGAGTACAATGACGTATAAGATTAAGTTTGTGCGCCAAGCTAGCACCAATGCGAAGTTGGCAAGCATCTTGGTTAACGGTCAAGCAATCAGCGGCTTCCAACCAGCAGTAACATCCTACAACGTAGAATTGCCATATGGTACGACCGATGCACCTATCGTGAGCGTAGATAAACAAGAGGATGAGCAAGTGGTAGAAATCACCCAAGCGACTAGCCCAACAGGTAGCGCAAAGATCAACGTAACAGCAGCCGATGGCAAGACAAAGCAAACCTATACTATCAATTTCAGCGTAGCATTGCTGTCAGATAACACCTTGAAGGATATTAAGATCAATGGCGAGAGTTTGGCTGGCTTCACTCCAAGCCAAACGACTTATCGTGTATCGTTGCCAACATCTACAACCACGATGCCAAAGGTGGAGGCTGTATCCGCATATCCAACTGGAGCACAAACAATCACATACAATGCACCAAGCGTGATAGACGGCGGAGTATATCAAATCAATGTCTCTACACCAGGTAATCCAACACCCAAGACCTACAAATTGACCTTCAAATTGGAAGCATCCTCTTATTCGATGTTGAAAGACTTGCAAATGGGCGATTACTTGATTAACAACTTCAAACCTGAGAATTTGACCTACTACGTAAATCTGCCTGTAGGTACAACCGAATTGCCCAAAGTGACCTATGTTAAGGGTGAATCTACCCAAACGGTGGAAGTAACCGAGGGTGGATTGAACGGCATTACGCGCGTGAAAGTGACCGCTGGCAATGGCATCAATACAACAGAGTATAAGATTGATGTGACTACCGCTTTGTCGGAGATATCGACATTGAATATGATTTATATTGGCGGTGAACCATTGGCAGATTTCGCTCCAAATGTAACAAATTATACCTATGCGTTGCCTATTGGAACGGCAGAGTTGCCAGAGATTACAGTAGATAAAGGTGATGAATATCAATCTGTAAGTATTATCAAGGGCGGACTGAACGGAACAACACGCATCACTGTAACAGCTCAAAATGGAGCAAGTACCATATACAACATTGCATTTAGCGTGGCGCAAGCAACGAATGCTTCGTTGAAGATGATTTATCTGGACGGGAAGCCATTAGAAGGCTTTGATCCTGACATATTGGAATATAATTGTCCACTGTCACAAGGAACAACCGAATTACCAGTAGTCACATACGAGCAAGGCGATGAGTATCAAACTGTTACCGTGCGTTCTGGCGGTATCAATGGTGATTATAAGATTACAGTTCGTCCACCATCAGGTGCTAGCAAAACGTATGTGCTCCACTTCTCAGTAGCTACATCAGACAATATTAGCCTGAAGATGATTTACTTGGACGGCAAAAAGTTAGACGGATTTGATCCAAACCAATTGGAGTATGTGGATACACTGCCAATGGGCGTAAGTACTATTCCTACTGTAACATGGACCAAGGGTGATGAGTCACAGAAGATTTTGGCGTTGCTCAGCAACAATGTACAGACCATTACTGTAACCGCAGAGAGCGGAAGAAGTCAAACCTATAGTATCACATTCGTGATTCAACGTTCGGAGAGTGCCTTCTTGAAGATGATTTATTTGGATGGCGACAGCTTGGAAGGGTTTGATCCACAAACATTTGCATATACCCAAACCCTCACCAAAACAACTTGCCCTGTGATTACAGTGGATAAAGAAGAGGGACAACAAGTGACTATTGCTGCACCATACGCAGCAGGTCAAGCGCAGATTAGTGTGAAGCCATATGGCGCAGAGGGCAACGTATATACCATTGATTTTGAAAGTGCTCTTACCGAGAATCAAGCATTGCTGCAACAAATATACATTGACGGTGTAGCATTGGAAGGATTTGCACCTAATAAATATGACTATGCACTAAACTATCAAGGAACATTCCCTACAGTGACTTGCGACACCTTGGAAAGACAAGAAATCACCACCTTCCGCAATGGTAACACGTTGACAATCTACGTAATAAAAGATGAAGATAAAGCACAATACCACCTTACATTTAACACGCAACTCTCGGATGATTGTTCGCTGGAAGCTATTTTGATTGATGGTGTTGAGTTGGTAGCGTATGAGCCAACAGTGAAACATTATACCATACCTATTGCAGCTGGTGGCACATTGCCTACTGTGCAATATCGCAAGCGCATGGAACAACAAACTGTGCATGCAGGAATGACCAATGCAACTACCTACACGATGTTGGTATTTGCTGCCAATGGTGACTCTACAGCCTACACCTTGCATTTTGAGAAAGCGAAGTATAGCGATGCGACCTTGTTGGACTTGAGCATAGAAGGACATTCTATTGATTTTGAGCCAAATATATTTGAGTACACTCTCAACATTGCAGAAGATGAAGATTTACCAGCTTTGCACATTGTGGCACGAGATGGACAACATACCTCTACACACCATGTGAATAAAAATGAGCAGAATGTACTAGTTGTGGCAGAAAACGGCAACTCAAACACTTATCACATTATCTACACACGTACGATTTCTACGGATGCATATTTGAGAGATATTCTATTGGATGGTGTTTCGTTGGCTGATTTCCGTAGCGACTCTATGCACTATGTGGACACACTACCTTGGCGCACACGCGTAGTGCCATGTGTACAACCAATAGGAACTGATAATCAAACGATTACTACATACCATAGCGCAATTAATGGTACAACTCGCATCCATGTGTTATCCGCAGATGGAGTAACAAGCAATGAATATACCATCCACTTCCCAGTACGCAAGTCTAGTAATGTGGCATTGGAGTATATTGAGTTGGATGATAGTCGATTCTCGTTTACATATAACCCTGACACCACCGATTACACGATTTATTTACCATACCAAGAAACTAATGTGCCATTGGTACTCTATGCCGCAGCCGAAGCCGAACAACAAATTCGTTACATCTCTCGTCCTGCAGGTCAAACGAGCCAATTGATGGTTACAGCGGAAGATGGTAGCCAACGTACATATAACTTGACGTTCCTGCCTACGCTTTCGGAGAAAGCAAATATATTGCAAACACTTAAGATTAAAGAAACAGGTCAAATACTTGATCCAAGTGACTTTGATCATACCGTTGCAATGCCTTATGGAAGCAAGCAGTTGACTGTAGAATATACCAAGTCTTTTGCAGAGCAAACCGTGATGGTACAACCCGGTGGCGTGAATAGACCAACTATTATTACAGTAAAATCTAATCGTAAAAACGAGGCGAATATTATTTATACGATCACTCCAAAGTTGAATACACAAAACCCTGCGGTACTCAAGGAACTAACGGTAAATGGTATTTCCATAGAAGGTTTCAATCCTAATCGTTTCACTTATATCGCCAATGTGACAAAAACGCCAAGTGTCAATTATACAGTAGATTCGGGCGTGACCGTCAATGCAATGCAAACCGTTAAACACTGGCAAGCACAAGTGACTAGTCAAGGATATACTAATACTTATGAAATATGGTTCTATTTCCCAGAGGATAAAATTCCTAATGAGGAATTTACCGAATGGAGTAACTGTCTCACTTATACTTCTGCAGTCAAGCCAACTGGTTGGAATACCATTGCGGATGCATTGGATGAACATGAAGGCTTCGGTAACTTTCAGCCAGATGGAATAGTAAATAAATCTGGTAATGATGCAGTATGTCTTACTACGCCTTATAGCACACCAGGTGGTGGTAATATTCCAGGTTTCATTACTTTAGGTTCAGTATCTGGAAATTGGGGCGTTGCAGGTAGTTCTTCTTTTAGAATATTAGGTGGTATTTCCTTCCACAACACCCCCGACCAAATGTCTGTCAAATACTACAATAAAAAAGTTAAAAATAATAGTCTCATTCAGTATAGCCTAACTGGTATGAATGGAGTTAAGACCTTAGAGTGGAAAGACTCAGAAACCCGTTCTAACTACAAAGAAGTAGTCTATGATCTTACTGAGGCCAACTATGTAGCAGGTGATCCATCTTTGCTCAATATTACTTTGTGTTCATTTGATGGTACATATGGAACTACCAATACAGCACTTAACACACTGGCAGAAATGTATGTTGACTACATTCATTTCACATACAACAGTGCCCTTACTAGCATCAAAGTGAATGGTAATCTAGCAACTAAAGACGGCACGCACTTTACATATACCCTTGAAGAGTCAGATAATACATTGCTTCCTTCATTAGAGTTTATCGGTGAAGTGGATGATCAAGCTCAAGAGATAGTTTGGGAAGATGAAGTGATAAATTCATTATACGCAGAACGCACTGCAATGATTACTAACTATGCAGAAGATGGCACATCGTCTGCATACACCTTAACCGTTAAACGGCCATTGGAATCTTGTAACTGGTTGCAAGATTTGCAGATTGATGGAAAAACCATTAAAGGATTTAATGAACTGACTAACACATACGAATATCACATACCTGCAAATTGTAATCATCTACCTGATATTCAACCTATATTATCAAATCATTTGCAGCAATTGGTTCTCTCGTATGCCGACTCTACATACTCTATAAGTATCAAACCTGAAAAAGGACAAGTTCGAAAATATACTATTCGTATCATCAAGGATTTGTCTAACGATACAAAACTTAATTCAATTATTGCAGAAGGTATTACATATAATCCTGAGCAATTAGAGTACACTATCAACGCAGACAAGTTACCTCCTATCACATTTGTAAAGAACATGGATGGGCAAACAGTTGATCTAAATAATGGCATACTCACAGTCACCGCTGAAGATGGTACACAAGCCCAATACATTATCTCACTTGAAAAACCTAATAGTGCTACTGTAGGTCAATTGGCAGAATTGGAAATTGATGGTTTAGCACTACAATCCTTTAGTTCAACACAATATGAATATACTTTACCACGCCCAGAAAAAGTAGCGTTCAAACGTGTTGCAGAAAGTGATTCTGTAGTATTTGTTCAGACAAGTACATACATGGAATGGTTAGTAATTGGCGATGAACAACATACTTATCGCATCACCTATCCAACTGAATTATCAGATGATGCCACATTGCATGCAATCCGTATCAATAATGCACCACTAGAAGGATTCAATGCACAAATAACGGATTATACCTACGCTACGGATTCAACAACACACTTACTGGTTAGTTCGCCAAATACAGCAAGTATGTCTGTGGAGCATAATATGAAGAGTGACACGTTAAACTACACTTATAATATTGTTGCAGAAGATGGAACAAATAAGGTATATCACATACAAATTTTTCCCAATATTACTAATAATCCATATTTGCAAGATATTCGATTGAATAATACCACTATTGAAGGTTTCCGTTCTGACAGTTTGACCTATACCATCGTATTACCAACTGCTGATTATAAAGTAGCAGAGCCAAACCTTCCAAGCATCCAATATACGACTAGTGAACCAAATCAACAAGTTGTAGTAGAATATGGAAATTTGGGAGAAACGACTAACTTGGTAGTTACCTCAGAGGATGGTACTCGAAATGCTATTTACCAATTGCTTATCACAGCGGAGCCTAGTCATAATGCAGAATTGATTGGAATTGCAGTAAACGGTACTCCAATTGAACAGTTTGAGCCACAACGCCATTATTATTCAGTTCAAATTACAGGCGAAGAAGTAGATGTGACATGGGCTACAGAAGATAACTATCAAAACATTACCCAATCGATGAGTAATAATACATGTACTCTTCATGTAATGGCGCAAGATGGTGTTACTACTAATGATTATGCGATCGAACTTTATCACGAAGCCATCTCCGATAATGCGACATTGAGCAATATCTTACTGAATGGTCAATCATTTGATGAGTTTGAACCAGCACTCAACGAGGGACTTGAGTTCTCACCAATGCAACAACGTTATACCATCAACTTACCATCAGGTACAGAATTCTTACCAGAGATAGCAGCCAAACTCAATGAGAACGGGCAACAAATTGACATCAATATCATTGATTGGCGTGCAAATATCACAGTTACAGCCCCCGATGGTATCACAACTAACACATATGTACTTACATTTGAAGCACCAAAATCTAGCAATGCACACCTACAAATGATATACATAAATGGTGATAGTTTGGCGAATTTTACTCCAGAGCAATATAACTACTTCATACCACTACCTATTGGACAGGAAGTATTGCCAAATGTGTTAGCAATTACTCAGGAAGCTACACAAACATTGCGCGATTCTATTGCAGGATTACATCATACTATCATTGTAACTGCGGAAGATGGTACAGAGTGCCAGTATATGTTGGCATTCTCCGTGACACAATCTCATGCTGACACTCTTGCTGCTATCTATGCAGATGGTGTTTTGATAGATGGTTTCCGTCCTGATTCATTCTACTATTCATATACACTTCCTGTAGGCACACGCCACTTACCTGAGTTAACATGGGATAAAGCAGACCAATGGCAAATCATAACAGATAACGTATTGACTGATCATACATATGAGCGCACCACACAAATTAATGTCCTCGCTATGTCTGGCAGAAAGAACACTTACACTATTAACTATCACGTAGCAAAATCGGATGTTGACACCCTACAAATGATTTATGTCAAGGGAGATTCATTGCAAGGATTCAATGCACATCAGTTAGAGTACCATCTCGCTCTCCCTCAACATGACTCGCTTTCTCCTATCATAGCATATAGTGCGGGTGATATGTATCAACAAATTCAGGATACAATTACAGAGTACATGTTCGATGGCCAACAAATGGGCTGGAAATACACCTGCCATGTTACCGCAGAGAATGGTAATGCCAAAACCTACGTATTGTATTTTAACTATGCTAAAATACTTTCTACCAACAGCCAACTCGCAAATATTTATGTAGGTGGAGAAGCACTCGCAGATTTTAATCCTGAGCAATTCAACTATCTCGTAGAATTAACCGAAGAGGCAACAACTCCTACTGTGTTAGTAGAAAAGGCAGAATACCAACAACAAGTACAAATCCTACATGGCGATACCACACGTATCATCGTAACGGCAGAAGATAGCAACTATCAATCTACCTACATGATTATCTTCCAACGTCAACAATCTCCTTATTCATATCTTGAAGCAATATATATGGATAACGACTTGCTCGAAGGTTTCCGTGTTGATTCATTTGAATACGATATTGAGTTGCCATTTGGAACAATTGAGTTACCGCTCTTGACTTATGACCTTGGCCATGCAAAACAAACTGTAGCAATAGATACACTCATAGCCAACCTCAACGGAAGAACTCAGACTACCATTCGTTTCTCTGTGGCAGCTCCGGATCCAGTATTCTCGTCCGAATATGATATCCGAATGATGGTTGCACAAAACAATAACAGTCGCCTGAGTATGGTAACTATCAAGGGAGACTCCATCGCTAACTTCCATAGCGACACGCTCAGCTACGACATTGTTTATCCAATTGGATCCGATAGTACAGAGTTAGCTCAGTTATCTGACTTGGAAGCTTTTGCAGAAGACAGCAATGCCGTTGTCACTATCACAGAAAATGGTGTTGATTTCATGATTCAAGTGACTGCACAAGATGGTAAGACCATCAGCATATACACCATCACACAATCTATTCTTAAGAGCAGTGATGCTTCGCTCCAAAAGATTCTTTTAGATAGTGTACCGCTATATGGATTTATGTCCGATATATTAGAATACACCTATTATATCAATTCCGCTCAGCCACAAATTGAAGCCATCGCTACCGATTCTACTGCAAACATTGAGTATGGCATATTTACACTTGGTGAACCATTTTATATCTACGTCACCGCTGCAGATGGTACAGAATGCGTTTATAGCATCAACTTCCTCGAAACGACTATCAATTCAGCAGATATACCTACAGCAAATGATGTACTATTCCGACATATTGGCGGTACAATGGATGTGATGTTTGCTACTCTCCGCAAGCGTGTTAGTGTGGCTGTATATGACCAACAGGGACATCGTCTCTTCTACCAGTCCGTACCAGAATCAGACCAAAATGATGCGACTATTTATGTCAATTCAGAAGGGATTGAAGAACTTATGGATGTTCGCACACCATTAGTTACTTACACTTTACCTGCTACTAACCAATGCTACTTATATGTCTTCTTCGAAAACGAAACTCGTAAAATTGCATCTGGTAAATTTGCAGTAAAACAATAACGAATGTTCCAACTTCACTCCCCATATCGTCCTACTGGCGATCAACCCGAAGCCATCCACCAACTGGTGGATGGCGTTCGTGCGGGAGCTGAAGCCCAGACATTGCTCGGTGTTACAGGATCAGGAAAGACTTTTACTGTCGCCAACGTTATCTCAGAAATTAACCGACCCACCCTTATTCTTAGCCACAACAAAACACTCGCAGCGCAACTCTATAGTGAGATGCGACAATTCTTCCCCAATAATGCGGTGGAGTACTTTGTCTCCTACTATGACTACTACCAACCTGAGGCATACATTCCGTCTACTGACACCTATATCGAAAAAGACCTCTCCATCAATGAAGAGATTGATCGACTGCGACTGAGTGCAATCTCCTCTCTATTGAGCGGAAGAAAAGATGTCATCGTGGTATCTTCTGTAAGTTGCCTATATGGAATCGGTAATCCACAAGATTTTAGCCAGTCATGCATTTCTGTGTCACGAGGCGAAATACGCAACATGAACACATTGCTCAATCAACTTGTAGACTCACAATACATCCGCAACGACAACGAACTTACCCGCGGACGTTTCCGCGTTAAGGGTGACACAGTGGATATTGCACTTGCGTATGCCGACTATATCCTGCGCATGGAATTCTATGGCAACGAAATAGATGCCATCATGACCCTCGACCTTGCTACCAATCAAGTCCTTGAGGAGTTTAAGACTTACAACATTTACCCCGCTACGATTTTCTGTACCAATCCTGATAAACAAGCAGATGCAATTGCTCAGATTAAACTTGACCTTGCTAACCAAATCCAGTATTTCCACGATATTGGGGAACCGCTCTATGCTAAGCGCATTGAGGAGCGTGTCAAGTATGATATGGAAATGATTCAAGAATTGGGCTATTGTTCTGGTATTGAAAATTATAGTCGCTATTTCGATGGACGAGAAGCTGGCACTCCACCCTATTGTCTACTAGACTATTTTCCAAAGGATATGCTCCTTGTCATTGACGAGAGCCACGTTACCGTACCGCAAATTCATGCCATGTATGGTGGTGACAAAGCTCGTAAGACCAACCTCATACAATATGGCTTTCGTTTACCTGCTGCTCGCGATAATCGGCCACTTACATTCGAAGAATTTGAAGAAAAAACAGGACAAACTATCTATGTATCGGCCACTCCTGCTGATTATGAACTAAAACGCTCAAATGGCATCTTCGTAGATCAACTCATCCGTCCTACTGGTTTACTTGACCCTGAGATTGAAGTACGCCCATCAGAACATCAAGTAGATGACCTTATGGAGGAGATTCGTCTGCGCGTACTGAAAGAAGAGC
>Ga0233366_1000317_pt1 | contig 18302 bp, 13 predicted proteins | sample ElkDunMinimDraft_23_FD_191536 | JGI IMG/M metagenome (GOLD analysis project Ga0233366, IMG submission 191536) | Fecal eukaryotic communites from dung pellets of Tule Elk in California, USA - Elk Dung C4 | ecosystem: Host-associated > Mammals > Digestive system > Large intestine > Fecal | place...
CAAAGATACTGCTTTTTTTTGAAATCTGCAAGCATAACACAAAAAAAGACACCCTAACGGATGTCTTTTTGTGTCCTCCCAGGGACTCGAACCCTGGACCCACTGATTAAGAGTCAGTTGCTCTACCAACTGAGCTAGGAAGACTCGTCGGAATCCGCTTGTCGCAATGACTGCCACTCTGCGGCATTAGGCGACCGCGATTCTTTCTCTTAAATCGAAAGTAATTTTCGATTTAGTTTTGTGATTCAATCTAAACAAGATCGTTGATTTCGAAAACCGCTGCAAAGGTACTGCTTTTTTTTGAATTGACCAAATATTTTTACAAAAAAGTGCTTTTTTTTGCATATTTCATAAAAAAGTAGTAACTTTGTAGCCTATTTTATGTTGGATAACTATGGCACAATCATTAAGTCTATTATTTTTTGAAGCAACGGGTAAGAAAGCAGGTGAACAAACAGCTCTGACCGCTTCGGGTAGCAATCGCAGGTATTACCGCATTGAGAGTGAAGATAAGACTACTTCGCTCATCGGGGTGCAGGGTACTTCGAAGGACGAGAATCATGCGTTTCTCTATATGGCAGAGCATTTTATGAAGAAAGGGCTGAATGTGCCTAAGGTGCTGGCGGTGAGCGATGATGAGATGAACTATGTGCAGCAAGATTTGGGCAATGTGCTGCTGTTTGACTATATCGCAGAGGGTAGAAAGACGGGTGTGTTCAGCGCGAAGGAGAAGGATATGTTGCGCGAGACGATGCGTGCGTTGGCGCGTTTCCAAGTGACAGGTGCAGAGGAGTTTGACTTTAACCAATGTTATCCACAGCCTGAGTTTAACTTGCGTTCTATCTTGTGGGATTTGAACTACTTTAAGTATTGCTTTTTGAAGGCAACCGGCTTGGAGTTCCAAGAAGATAAATTGGAGAACGAGTTTGAGCGTTTGGCATATATCCTATTGCAAAACAGGATGAATGCGTTTATGTACCGCGATTTCCAATCGCGCAATGTGATGGTGGTGGAGAAAGTGGTGGAGAGTTCAGACGGTTCAGAAGTTCAGGAAGTGGTGCCATACTTTATTGATTTCCAAGGGGGAAGAAAAGGTCCGGTGTTCTATGATGTGGCATCGTTCCTCTGGCAAGCTAAGGCGAACTTCCATCCAGACCTGCGCGAAGAATTGGTGGAGGTATATCTTGAAGAATTGCAGAAGTATATGCCTGTAGATAAAGAGGTGTTCTATGAAACGCTGAAGCACTTTGTGCTGTTCCGCACGATGCAAGTGCTTGGCGCATACGGCTTTAGAGGGTACTTCGAGAAGAAACCCCACTTCTTGCAATCCATTCCATTTGCGATAGATAACTTGCGTCATCTGCTGAAGCATGCGAGCGAGGATTATCCATACTTGATAGAGGTGCTGCAGAAGATGACGGAGATGAAGCAGTTTAAGGACGTGGGTGTGCGTAAGCCATTGGTAGTGAGGGTGATGAGTTTCTCGTATAAGAAAGGTATTCCTGCTGACCCTTCGGGCAATGGTGGTGGATTTGTGTTTGACTGCCGTGCGGTGAACAACCCAGGTAAGTACGAGCGTTATACCCACTTTACGGGTATGGACGAGCCTGTGATACAGTTCTTGGAGGAGGACGGCGAGATGCAGCCATTCTTGGAGCAAGCGTATCAGTTGGTGGACTTCTCGGTGAAACGCTATATGGATCGTGGTTTCCAGAACTTGATGGTGTCGTTTGGCTGTACAGGCGGACAGCACCGTTCGGTGTATTCGGCGGAGAAGATGGCGCAGCATATCAATGAGAAGTTTGGCGTGGAGGTGCAATTGATTCACCGCGAGCAGAATATGGAGCGCACGCTCAATGCGAAAGATTGAGTGTGAGACCGCTGCGCTGTTGGAAGTTAGACCGCCCTATGGGCTGTTAGAAGTTAGATAGAGATGGTATTTGCGATATTGTTTTCGGTATTGACGACGTTGTCGGATGGTATGTTTCATACGCGGTATGAGACAGAGGTGGATACGTGTGCTGAGGCATGCAATGTGGTGATTGATTCGATGATATACTACTTGCAGACCGATCCAGAGATGCTATCGGAGCAGTTTTTTGCGGGTTTGGGTAAGCAAGAGGATGCCAAGAAAAATGCGTTTTACTTGATTTGGAAGGAGTCGGAGTATGTGCCTGAGAAGCAGTCTAGTAAACTGGTGCTGGATGTGCTGGTGAATGAAAAGCCGTTTCTCAAGGACGTGGTGATAGAGAGTCAAGTGACGGATTCGATGCAGGGAGCGCAGCGCGATATACGCGTGGATATTCACTATGCGGGTACGCTGATTAAAGAGGCATATGGAACGTTTCATGTGTTACCAACGGGTGCGAAGAGTGCGAAGATAGGTATGGATGTGCATGTGAAGTTCGGTTGGTTCTTCCGCATATTTATCTCGCGTAAGGTGTATAGTGAGACCATTGATTGGCGATTGGTGCGATTTGTGGAGAACTTGAAATTGCGTTCGGAGGGGATTGTGGCAGATGATGCGTATTGGGAAACTGCTGCGGGGCAGCGGTAGGTTATAGGACGCCGCAAGCGGCTATAGATGATAGGTTATAGGCAAGAATTATGGATATATTAGAACGAATAGATGGATTGGAGGCGAAGTTTCACGAGGTGAGCTTGCTGATTACTGACCCTTCGGTGATAGCCGATCAGGCGCGCTATGTGCGATTGAACCGCGAGTACCGCGATTTGGAGCGCGTATTGGAGTCGGCAGAGAAGTACAAGAAAGCTGTGAATAACTTGGCAGAAGCCAAAGAGCTATTCTACAATGAGTCGGATGCTGATTTGCGTGAGATGGCACGTGCGGAGATCGACGAGTTGGAACCACAGATTCCTGCTTTGGAGGAGGAAGTGAAGCTGATGCTGCTGCCTCAAGACCCAGAGGATGGCAAAAATGTGGTGATGGAGATTCGCGCAGGAACAGGTGGTGATGAGGCAAGTATCTTTGCGGGCGACTTGTTCCGTATGTACAGCAAATACTTTGAGACACACGGTATGAAGATGACGGTGAGTAGTTTCTCTGAAGGTGCTGTGGGGGGCTACAAAGAGATTATCTTCAATGTGTCGGGTGAGAATGTGTATGGCACATTGAAATACGAATCGGGCGTGCACCGCGTGCAACGCGTGCCTGTTACCGAGACTCAAGGTCGTGTACATACATCGGCTGCAACGGTGGCGGTGTTGCCAGAGGCGGACGAGTTTGAGGTGCATATCAACGAGGGCGAGATTAAGTGGGAGACCTTCCGTAGTGGCGGTGCTGGTGGTCAGAACGTGAACAAGGTGGAGTCGGGTGTGCGCTTGCGCTACAACTGGAAGAACCCTAATACGGGCGAGGTGCAAGAGATATTGATTGAGTGTACCGAGACGCGTGATCAGCCCAAGAATAAGGAGCGTGCTTTGTCGCGTTTGCGTACGCAGATCTATGATAAGGAGCATCAGAAGTATATCGACGATATTGCTGCTCGCCGTAAGACGATGGTTAGTACGGGTGACCGTTCGGCAAAGATTCGCACCTACAACTACCCTCAAGGACGTATTACGGATCACCGTATTGGTTATACGATCTACAACCTGACTGCCTTTATGGACGGCGAGATACAGGGTGTGATTGATGCGCTGCAAGTGGCGGAGAATGCTGAACGTATGAAAGAAAGCGAACTATAGTAGATTCGCCACTGCTCCGCCACGGAAGTGAAAGGAATAGTGCGTGTATTGTGCGTCTATTGTCCGTGTATTGTGCGTGAATAGTGCGTAATTGACAAGGAAAATATAAAGGAAAAACGACCATGTATTTGTTTTACACTCCAGATATAGAGACCAGTCATTTCCTCAGCGAGGAGGAGTCGGCGCACTGCGTGCGTGTGCTACGCTATGACCGTGGCGATGAGATATTGCTGACCGATGGGCGCGGTACGACCTACCATGCGCGTATCACGAATCCTCATCCAAGACATTGCGAGTTTGAGGTGTTGAGCCAAGAGAAGCAAGAGAAGACGCACAATATCTACTTGCATGTGGCGATAGCGCCGACGAAGAATATCGAGCGACTGGAGTGGATGGTGGAGAAATGTACTGAGATCGGTGTGGATGAGATCACGCCGCTGTTGTGTCGTTTCTCAGAGAGAAAGAACTTGCGCATTGACCGATTGGAGAAGATTATTTTATCGGCTGCTAAACAGTCGTTGACGCCTTATCTGCCCAAGCTCAATGAGTTGACGGACTTTGGGATGCTGATGAAGATGTACAAGCCTACCCCTAACCCCTCCCTAAAGGGAAGGGAACTTGATGAGGTAAGGGGTATGGATAAATTTATCGCCCATTGCTATAAGGATGAGAAGCGCGAGTTGAAAGATGCATTGCGAAAGGGTAGGGATGTACTTATCCTGATTGGTCCCGAAGGTGATTTTTCGGAACAAGAAGTGGAGATGGCTATTGCCAACGGATTTGTTCCCGTAGGATTAGGACGTTCGCGTCTGCGTACGGAAACAGCTGGTGTGGTAGCATGCCATACGGCGGTGTTGTTGAATGAGGATTAGATCGCTGCGCTTATAGATCGGCACTGTGTGCCTGTAGATGGTAGATCGCCCTGTGGGCTGTAGTTAAGAGATGTTAGAGCAATTGCTACATATTGACACGGAGGTGCTGTTGGCTATCAATGGCTGGCATGCGCCATGGGCGGATACGTTGATGTGGATTATTTCGGCGAAAGCAACATGGATACCGCTGTATTTGCTATTGATTGGCTTGCTAGCTTGGCGTTACCGTCAACCTGCAATGACGAGCGTGAAGTGGTTGCAACGAGTGCCTGCTTGTGTGGTGATGATTGTGGTGATAGGATTGGCAGTAGGAGCTGCGGATTTTATTGCTTCGGGGATATTGAAGGAGCTTGTAGCTCGCCCACGCCCTACACGCGTACCTGAATTAGAAGGAGTATTGCATTTGGTGAATGGGTATAAGAGTGGGCGATATGGGTTTGTGAGTAGTCACGCAGCGAATACGATGGCTGTTGCACTGCTCTTCTCGCTGATTTGGCGCAACAAAATAGCCACCTTTGGCTTGATGCTTTGGGTGGCTGCGAATTGCTATAGCAGAATGTATCTTGGGGTGCATTATCCCACAGATATTCTGGGAGGACTTATGGTTGGTGCCCTGGTGGCGGTGGTGGTGTATGCGATGCTTGTTCGCTATCGTTTGGTGGAGAAGTAGAATCAGTAGGAGTGACTGTGAAACGATTATAGTGAGGTTTCGGACGGTGAGGTGTGTGATTAACCTGCTGATTCATAAACTGCTGGTATTGCTCTGGAGTAAGGATATGTTGTAGCTCAGCATTGGCTTCCATCATGTATTGCATGGCTTCGGCACGGGTGTTGCTGATAGTTCGTTTGAGCGCAAACTTGAGGTGCATACGGTAAAGGGTGTCACGCACGAGACTATCTTGAATGTCCAACTCGCGCACCATCATTTCGGTTTGCTTGCGGGCAATATCCTCTGGAGTACGCTGCGGATGGTGCTGTGCATACGAGGAGGCTACAGGAGTAACCAAAGCAAATAAAACGATATATAACAGATTTTTCATACGTAAAATTGCGTACAAAAACTGTGCCATAGTGTTTAGTGTTTAGAGTTTAGTGTTTAGTGTTTAGTGTTTAGAGAAGAGGTATGGAGCAATCAGAGTGGAAAATAGCCAAACGATTATATTTCTCTGAGGAGGGTAAGGCGCGTACATCGCGTCCGGCTGTGCGTGTGGCGCTGGGGGGAATATTGATAGGTGTGATGGTGATGATTGTGGCGATATGCGTGGTGGTGGGATTCAAACAAGAGATTCAGCGCAAGGTGGCGGGCTTTGGTAGTCATATCCAAGTGGTGAATTTTGATAATAATGCGACCTACGAACTGCAACCTGTGGAAGTGTCGGATTCGTTGCTACAGAAACTGCGGGGATTGCCATATGTGAAACAAGTATCTACTTTTGCTTCCAAACCAGGTATATTGAAAACTGATAGTGCGTTTCAAGGAATTATTTTCAAGGGTACGGATTATTGGGATTATTTTGCAGAAAACTTAGTAAGCGGTTCGTTGCCAGAGGAGAAGAACGAGGTGATTATTTCTACCGTATTAGCTAATCAATTGCATTTGGCTGTGGGTGATGCGATATTGTGCTATTTTGTACAAGAGGACTTGCGCGTGCGTAAGTTATATGTATCGGGACTTTACAATACCTGCATGAGCGAGATGGATCGGTTGTTTGTGTTGGGCGATATAGATTTGGTGCGCCAGTTGAATCATTGGCGAGCATCGCAAGCGTCTGGTATAGAGGTGCTTGTGGATGATTTGAGGCATTTGCAGGAGGCAGCCGATGGCGTGTATTTTGCCACAGCTAATCGATTGGATGAGGCGGGCAATGCGTTTTACACGCAGACCTTGGAGCAGTTGAATCCGCAGATATTTGGTTGGCTGGATTTGCTGGATATGAATGTGGTGATTATCATCGTGTTGATGCTGTGTGTGTCGGGATTTAGTATCATTACAGGATTGATAATCTTGATTTTAGAGAGTATTACTTTGATCGGTACACTGAAGGCATTGGGCGCTCATAATCGGTTTGTACGTCGGATTTTTATCTATGAAGCGATCTTGTTGGTGGGCAAGGGTATGCTATGGGGCAATGTGTTGGGATTGGGATTGGTAGCCTTGCAATACTTTACACAGGTGATTCCATTGGATGCATCCATATATTACGTGAGTTATGTGCCCATGGCATTCCCGTGGGGATGGTTGGTGGCGCTGAATATAGGTGTGCTGCTGGTGGCTTGGGTGATTATGTTAGCACCATCGGCAATCGTGTCGCAGATTAGTCCTGCGAAGGTGATGCATTTTGAGTAGAGAAACTAGCTATTAGACCGCTTCGCTGTTAGATGTTAGAATGCGCTAAAACGCTGTTAGGAGTTAGATTATGAAATTATATACATCGGTAGAAATTGCACCTTCTGCAAGGAAGATAGGATATGGAGACAAGATTTTGCTGCTTGGCTCTTGTTTTGCTGATAATATAGGTGCGAAGTTTGCGGAACACTATTTTCAGGCGACTATCAATCCGTTGGGTACCTTGTATAATCCCGCGTCGATTGCTTTATCCATTACCGATTCTCAACATCCGATTCTGGATTCCCGACTTATCTATCACAACGGACTATGGCACTCCATGATGCATCATGGAACCTTCTCGGGGAAGGATAAGGCGGCAGTGCAGGCTCGTTGTCTGGATGGTTACGAACGATTGCAACGCGCTTTGAAGGAGGCAACAACGGTGATTGTCACGTTCGGTACGGCTTGGGTATATGAGATGGATGATCAGGTGGTGGCTAACTGTCATAAGTTGCCTGCAAATCGCTTTACGCGTAGGTGCTTGGCGGTGGACGAAATCGTGGAGATGTGGCAGCCGATTGTGGCAAGTATGCCTGATAAGCATTGGATTTTCACGGTAAGCCCCATACGCCATGTGAAGGATGGATTGCATGCCAATCAAGTGAGCAAAGCCATCCTTTTGCAGGCAGTGGATGAATTAGGGCAGTCGTATTTTCCTTCGTATGAGATTATGATGGATGAGTTGCGTGATTATCGCTTCTATGCGGAGGATATGGTACACCCATCTCAGGTGGCGGTGGAGTATATTTGGCAACGGTTTGTGGAAACATATATGACGGAAGATACGCGAGGCGAGATGCGAACATTGCACCAACTATGGCAGGACTGTCATCATCGCTTTTTGCATCCTGATTCGGAAGAAGCAGAGCGTTTTAGATTGCATGTGGAGAGGCAAATGATTGCATTGAAAGAGCGTTATCCATGGATTATAGGATAACTGCAAACGTTCGCAACTAAAAAAATGGCATAAAAGCAACTAAAAAGAATGCAATTCTCAATAAATTGAGTAACTTTGCAGAAAATTTAATATTACAAATGAAAAAGTTTTTATTTCTTGCATTAATTTTGGTTAGTAGCCTTACAACTATGGCTGCTACTTTGTTTCCAAGTCGCACTGATTTTCGTGATGAATCAATCTATTTTGTGATGACCACCCGTTTCTATGACGGTGATGCATCTAACAACACACACTGCTGGGACGGTAACAACCCTGGTGACCCAGCTTGGCGTGGTGACTTCAAAGGTTTGATCGAGAAACTTGATTACATCAAGGCACTTGGCTTTACTGCTGTGTGGATTACTCCTATCGTGGAGAACGCTTCTGGTTATGACTACCATGGCTATCACGCACATGATTTCTCTAAAGTTGACCATCGCTACGAGTCTGAAGATGTGAAATTTCAGGATCTCATCGACGCTGCGCACGCAAAAGGTATGAAGATTATCCTCGACATCGTGCTCAACCATACGGGTAACTTCGGAGAGGCCAATCTGTGCAAACTCTTTAATCGTGATTGGACCAAAGACCAGAGTTCTATTGACGAGTGTATGATTCCTATCACCCAAAAAGATGGTGGTAAATTACCAGACAACTACCTCCAGCTTCCTGGTGGACAACAACACGATGCGCGTCTTACGCACATGAAGAATACTCAGGGCAAGAATAATGATACCCACAACTATTGGCACCATGTTGCCAACGAGTGGAACTGGGATGACTATTCTCGTTGGTACGGACAGATTGCAGGTGACTGTGTGGATTTGAATACTGAGAACCCAGCTGTATCTAACTACCTCGTGAAATGTTATGGTGAGTTTATTAAGATGGGTGTGGATGGCTTCCGTATTGATACGGGTGGACACATCTCTCGTTTGACTTTCAACAAATCTTTCATTCCTCAATTCGAGGCACTTGCGGAGCAATACAAGGCGAAGCGTAATGGTGGTGACTTCTTTATGTATGCAGAGGTTTGCGCCCGCGAGCGCAATGTCGTTTATCGTAACCACGAGAACTGCTCACCATTCTACTATACCTGGAAAGAAAGCAAGAATTACGCATGGGATACAAGCGAGACATCATGGGATAATCTCGTTATCTTAGAAGGTCAAAAAGGTAATCACACCAACATCCTATCTACTGACCAGCAAGGTAAAGATGACAATGATGATTCTTCAATGCCAGAATCTAACAACGCTTTCCTGCAAGGAAATAACTACCACACACCAGATTACAGCAAATACTCAAAACTGAGCGTGATAGACTTTCCTATGCACTGGAACTTCCGCACTGCTACCGAAGCGTTTGGCGTAAAATATGGTGATAAATACTACAACGATGCTACATGGAATGTTACTTACGTAGATTCGCACGATTACGCTCCTGATGGTGCTCCTGAGAAAACTCGTTTCAACCAAGATCAATCTACTTGGGCTGAGAATCTAGCACTGATGTTTACTTTCCGCGGTATTCCTTGTGTTTACTATGGTTCTGAGATTGAATTCAAGAAAGGTTGTGTCATAGATAACGGACCTAACACTTCGCTCATCAATACAGGTCGTGCATACTTCGGTGGTTATATCAAGGGTGATATCAATGTGACTGACTTTGCACAATATACAGCTACAGGTAATGCGAATGCTACTCTCAACCATCCTCTCGCAAAGCATATCCAACGCCTCAACCGTATCCGTCAAGCTGTTCCCGCTTTGCGTAAAGGTCAATATTCTACGGATGGTTGCTCTGGTAGTTTTGCATTCAAACGTCGCTATACCGATGCTACTACTGATTCTTATGCGTTGGTAACTATCTCTGGTGGTGCAACGTTTAGCAATGTCTTGAATGGTAAATATACCGATTGTGTAACAGGTGAGGTAATCAACGTAACTAATGGTACATTGAAAGCAAATTGCTCAGGCAAGGGTAATATGCGCGTTTATGTGTTGGATACTGATAAGACCAAAGCACCAGGTAAGATAGGTGAAGATGGTAAATATCTCTATAAGTCTTCTTCTGTAGATGGTAGTACTCCTAGCTGGGACGGTACACAAGAGGAACTAACAGATGACCCAACTGCTCCAGAGGAGCCTGAAGAGGCAATCGAACCATGCTTGACAAGTACTAATCAGCGTACTGTATTCTTTACCAAATCGTCGGATTTCAACAAGAAGATTAATTGCTATATTTGGAACACTAACGGAACAATAACCAATGGCTGGCCAGGCACTACTGCTACCTCTTTGGGTAATGGCAAATATCGTTTTGACATTCCAGCAAGCGCACCTGCTATCGATAATTCATGGAAGATTATCTGGAATGATGGTGGAACTCAGACAAAAGACCTTGCATTTACGAATCAAGGTATGTACACGGGTAGTGATAAGGACAATATTTCATGCACCAGCAAGGTGACTGCTATCTGTGAGGGCGGCACAGTAGAGCCAGAGGAACCTGATACTCCAGACAATCCAGATACTCCAGATACACCACAAGAAACTGAGATGTGTTTGAACTCAGCTGATGAGCGTGCTGTCTTCTTCCAAGGTTCAGATTTTGGCAGTTCGGCTAGTGTGTATATGTGGATAAAAGGTACTGAGACCGCTCTTGTAGGTTCATGGCCTGGCGCAGTTGCTACCCATTTGGGCGATGGTAAGTTCAAATTTGTGGTACCTGCAAGTGCAACAGGTGATCCTTCTACGTGGATGATTATTTGGAATGGCAACGGCAAACAAACTGCTGACTTGACTTTCACAATGCATGGTATTTACAACTTCAATGGTTGCAATGGTAAAGTGACTACATTGTGCGAAGGGGGTGAAGTGCCTGATACGCCAGACACTCCAGACACTCCAAATACACCAGACACTCCTACAGAAGGCATCACAGTTAAAGCTAAAGTGCCTGCTCACTGGACCAATACAATCTCTGCTTGGGTATGGCCTACAGGTGGCGAGGGGCGTGAAGTAACGCCAACCAAAGAAGGTGAATGGTATGTAGTAACGGAAAATACGGAGACATTGAATATTATCTTCAAGAATGGTGCAGGATGGAATGGCGACAGTAACCAAACTGAGGATATGACTTTCACAACAAACACTTGTATTCAACTTACTCAATCTGGTGATAAGAAAGCTACTTATACTGTTGTGAACTGCGAAGTTTCTACTGATGTTGAAAAGCTAGAGAGTAATCAGTCACAAGCTCGAAAAATATTGTACAATGGTGCATTGTATCTCATAATGCCAAACGGCGATATCTACAACGCTGCGGGTGTGTTGGTAAACAAACAATAAGATCCCTATTTATCTAACGAAAATCGCTGGGAACTAAAATTCTCAGCGATTTTTTTATGTTCACAAAGATGAGATGTATCAATAAAACCAACTTATGGTAAAGCATTGTAGGTTTCCAATGCTTTGCGCAGAACAATCATAGCTTTATTCAAATCCTCTTTGTTGAGGATATATGCCATACGTACTTGTTTCTTGCCTTGCTCTGGGTCGGTGTAGAAACCGCTACCTGGAGCCATCATCACGGTCTGACCCTCGTATTGGAAGTCTGTCAAGCACCATTGGCAGAACTTATCCGTATCATCCACAGGCAACTGAACCATCACATAGAATGCTCCCATTGGGGTAGGGGCGAACACGCCAGGAATTTGATTCAACTGGTCAATCAAGTAGTTGCGCCGTGCTAAATATTCATCATACACTTCCTCCATATATTCTTGAGGGGTTGACAAGGAAGCTTCAGCTATGACTTGACCAATCAGTGGTGGCGATAAACGTGCTTGGCAGAACTTCATCACGGCCTTATGTACCTCTTTGTTCTTGGTAATCAGTGCGCCAATACGAATTCCACATTCAGAGTAACGTTTGCTGACAGAGTCAATCAACACGACGTTCTGCTCGATTCCTTCTAAGTGGAAAGCAGAGATATACGGACGTTTGGTGTAGATAAACTCGCGATATACTTCATCCGAGAAGAGATAAAGATTGTATTTCTTTACCAAATCACGAATCTGCATCATCTCTTGTTTGGAATAGAGGTAACCTGTAGGATTATTTGGATTGCAGATCAAAATGGCGCGTGTTTTGTCGGTGATTTGCTTTTCAAACTCCTCTACCGATGGAAGTCTGAACCCATGCTCAATATCCGTTTTCACAGATTTAACTACAGCACCGCAGGAGATGGCAAATGCCATATAGTTGGCATAGCTTGGGTCAGTAACGATAATCTCGTCGCCAGGATTGAGACATGCCATATAGGCAAACATAATCGCTTCCGAACCACCTGTGGTAATGATAATTTCGTCTGGTGATAGGTCAATACCATATTCTGCATAATAGCCCACCATCTTGGTGCGTAGCGACTTAATACCCTGTGAAGGCGAATATTCTAATACCTTTTGATGGAAGTTCCTGAGTGCTTCAGCAGCGCATTCAGGGGTCTTGATATCGGGTTGACCGATGTTGAGATGATAGATATGCACACCATTGCGCTTGGCTGTGTCTGCATATTTTGCCAGCTTACGAATAGGAGATTCTGGCATGTTTTGCGCTCTCGTAGAAATCTTCATAATTGTGCGTTATAATATAAGGTTATTTGTTCAAAGCATTTACCAACATGCCACATGCTGCAAGGATATCTTCTCCACGGCTGCGACGGATGGTAGTTGTGATGCCACGCTCGGTAAGGTAATCGCGTAGCCATTCCATTTGCTGCTCATTACTACTTGTGAAAGATTGATCAACTCCAGCATGGAAGCGGATCAAGTTGATACGACAATCTAATCCTTTGAGCAATCGCAGGAGTTCATTGGCATGTTTAGGGGTGTCATTTACGCCTCCCCAACAGATGTATTCGAAACTTACACGGCGTTGGTGTGACCAATCATATTGCTTAAGTAGGGTAATTACTTCACTGAGATGGTTCACTTTCTCAATAGGCATAACTTCTTGACGCTCCATAGCGAACGGATTGTGCAGCGATATGGCAAGATGGCATTCGCTCTCTTCTATGAAGCGCTTCAAACCTTTAGTGAGACCCACCGACGAAACTGTTATGCGTTTGGGTGACCACGCACAGCCCCATGCGCTGGTCATGGCATTGAGCGAACGAAGTACATTGTCCAGATTGTCCATCGGTTCACCTTCGCCCATATAGACGATATTGGTCAGTTTGTCGCTATCAGGGATGGAGAAAATCTGGTTGAGTATGTCGGCGGCACTGAGATGCCCATGAAAACCGAGTGTGCCTGTCATGCAAAACTTACAGCCCATTTTGCAACCTGCTTGCGTACTCACGCACAGCGTAGCACGGTCGTTGTCAGGGATATAGACGGACTCGATATAGTTGACAGTTGATAGTTGACAGTTGGCAGACCCAGCCGAGGTTGATATGGCGAAGAGGTATTTCTTTGTTCCGTCTTTGGATATGGCTTCGGCTACAGGCGCATGGCGACCGATGGTGTAGCGGGCTTTGAGCGCTTCGCGCCCTTTGAGCGAGATATTAGTCATCTCGTCAAAGGAAGTCGCACGGCGCACATATATCCACTCTGCCAACTGCTTACCAGCAAAACGCGGCAGCCCAACCTCTTGAGCCACCGCTTGCAGTTCTTCTAATGTTTTGCCTAATAATACCTCCATACCTCTAAACAGTAGCGAAGCGTTCACTAAACACTAAACGGAAATTACCAAGCGAACAATGGATATTTCACCATTTCGGCATTCACCTCGGCGCGTACAGCAGCGATGTTCTCCTCTGACTCTGGATTGCTGAGTACACGGTCGATGAGCTCGACTATCCATGCCATCTTATCCTCTTTCAAACCGCGGGTGGTGATAGCGGGTGTACCGAAGCGCAAGCCGCTGGTTTGGAATGCAGAGCGTGTGTCGAATGGCACCATGTTCTTGTTGGTCGTGATGTCGGCTGCTACGAGCGCTTTCTCTGCCACTTTACCTGTCAAGTCTGGGTATTTGGTACGCAGATCCACTAGCATAGAGTGGTTGTCTGTACCATCAGAGATGATCTTATATCCCTTGTCCATCAATGCCTTAGCCATAGCAGCAGCATTGAGTTGTACTTGCTTTTGATATTCTTTGAATTCTGGTGTTAGTGCCTCGCCAAAAGCCACTGCTTTGGCAGCAATCACATGCTCCAATGGTCCACCTTGTGTGCCTGGGAACACGGCTGAGTCAAGCAATGCAGACATCATCTTCACCTCGCCTTTTGGAGTAGTTTTGCCCCATGGGTTAGGGAAGTCCTTGCCCATCAAGATGATACCGCCACGAGGACCGCGCAAGGTCTTGTGGGTAGTGGAGGTCACGATATGAGCATGCTTCACAGGGTTCTCCAACAAACCAGCTGCAATCAAACCTGCTGGGTGAGCCATATCCACCATAAAGATGGCACCAATCTCGTCGGCTACCTTACGGATACGCGCGTAATCCCACTCGCGGCTGTATGCACTAGCGCCTGCGATGATGAGTTTTGGTTTATGCTCGCGTGCTACTTGCTCCAATTGGTCATAGTCCACGCGGCCTGTATCTTCTTTGACATTGTATTCCAGTGCGTTGAACATCAAGCCCGAGAAGTTCACTGGTGAACCGTGGCTGAGGTGACCACCGTGGCTGAGGTTGAGACCAAGGAAGGTGTCGCCTGCTTGCAGACATGCCATGAATACTGCCATATTAGCTTGCGCACCAGAGTGGGGTTGTACATTCGCATACTCTGCATCAAAGAGTTGGCAGAGGCGTTGGCGTGCGATATTCTCGCTCTCGTCCACCACTTCACAACCGCCGTAGTAGCGTTTACCAGGGTAACCTTCTGCGTACTTATTGGTCAGTACGCTGCCCATGGCTTCCATCACTTGGTCGCTGACAAAGTTCTCACTGGCAATCAATTCAATGCCTTTGGTCTGACGTTCACGCTCACGGCGGATGATGTCAAAAATCTCTAAATCTCGAGTCATAATTGTATTATGTAGTATTGTTAATCGTTTGGTGAATTGTATAGTGTTATCTATATAAGGCGCAAAGGTAATAAAAAAAAATGATTTAACCAAGTAAAATACATAAAATTAGTTGAAATTCTTTGTGTTTTACAAGAGTATTTAATAAATGCTATTTAATATTTCGGAGACCTTTACCTAAAGTACTGGTTTATTAATGCCCATACGCACTTTTTTTATACAAAAATACATTTTTTCCTAAAAAAATTTGCGTATGTGCATTTTTTGTAGTACCTTTGCAGCCGCTTTCGTGAAAGGAAGTGCTTCAGACAAAGAACGTCGAAGAATCGCGCATAGCGCGGGGAAGGATGGGTGAGTGGCTGAAACCAACAGTTTGCTAAACTGTCGTACGGGTAACTGTACCGGGGGTTCGAATCCCCCTCCTTCCGCAAAAAAATGCCATGTAGCTGAGTCCAAATTTATTTGAGCGAAAGCACATGGCATTTTTTTGTAAGGATGCCGTCGGCAGACTAAGGGATTACGCAGGAAAATCGTTGGAGGCATTAGCCGAGATAAGCAATCCCCCTTCCTAAGCAATCCCCTTAATAAAAACTTGATTATGAAAAAAACAACGTGGATTATTCTTTCCCTGGTGGCAGTGATGCTCTTGACTGCTATGGGATTTTGCATTAAACAGTATTATCATTTTGCAGTGTCTAACTTCCAGAGTATGGATGGTGAGTCGCATAGCTATCATGTGTATCCTGATATGACTACTGACTCGCTAATGACAGAGATGTTGGGCGATTATGAGATGGCATCGGACTTGGCATGGTGCTTGCACTGCAGATATTTGAAGTTTACCGATGTGAAGCCTGGTTTCTATCGCTTTGCATCACGTGTTGCTAACCGCGATTTGATACGTCGTTTGCAATTGGGCGAGGAGACTCCTATCAAACTATCCTTTACCCAATCTATCCGCACACGCGAGCAGTTGGCAGGGCATATGGGTAAGAAACTGCTGTTGGATTCGGCAGAAGTGATACAACGCCTAAATGATGCGGAGTATTTGGCGCACTTTGGTTTGAAACCAGAGACGGCGGTGTGCCTCTTTATCCCTAATACCTATGAAGTGTATTGGACGATGTCGGCTGATCAACTCTTTGCGCGTATGTATAAGGAGTATCAGCGTTTTTGGAATGAGGAACGTCAGGCAAAGGCTAAGAAACTAGGATTGACACCAGTGGAAGTAGCCACTATTGCTTCGATTATTGCTTCGGAAACCAACAAGAAAGAGGAGTATCCTGCTATTGCGTCAATCTATATCAACCGCCTGAGAAAAGGTATTGCCTTGCAGGCATGCCCTACGGTAATCTTTGCTGTGGGTGATTTCTCGTTGCGCCGTGTGCTGAAGCGTCACTTGGCTATTGACTCGCCATACAACACGTATAAGCATCGTGGTTTGCCTCCTGGTCCGATACGTTTGGCACGCCCTGATGTGATAGATGCGGTATTGAATGCGCCAAAGACGGATTACCTATATATGTGCGCTAATCCTGATTTCTCTGGCACGCATGTGTTCTCGTCTTCGTATGCCAAGCATAGTGCGGTAGCGCGAGAGTATCAACGTGAGTTGAATCGCAGGAGAGTGAGATAGGATATTATCTCCCACGGATATCACGGATTATCTCTGATACAAAGGGAAATAAACAAATGAGTGGGTCGATGACCCACTCATTTGTTATTTTATATGCTATCGTATGATTATGGTTGTACCATACGACCTTGGGCATCGTACAACTGACCATTGTTGAGGATGTACAATGCGCCGTTGATGATGTACTTTTGGATTTGTCCGTTTGCACCATCGATAATGGTTTCTACCGCAGTAGCTACATGGTTTGGACGCACGCGGAGGGCAAAGCGACCGTTGTTGGTGCCTTCGCGTAGTTCGGTGGTGTAGTCAGCGAGGAGTAGGTTGGTCTCTTTGCCAGTCTCATAGTCGATGAGGATAGCAGTGATACCATCTGTACCATCAGGCATAGCGAAGGTGTAGTTGCCAGTCTCATGGATATCCAAACCGATTGGAATAATGCGCTCCTCTACAGGGAGTACGTTGGCAGCTACCTCTACATTGTTGATCATAGAGTAGATGTTGGCTCCACGGTTGATAATCTTACAGAGGTCGTAGTTCATATCAAACTCGGCTGTAACGTTGTCTTCTTGCAAGCGGATGAAGGTATGATCGTGGTCAGTACCCTCTTGTTGCAACGCCAAACGCAAGGTGTATTGGTCTTTACCAGTAGCATTGCGGCGGGCAGCCATTTGAGCAGGTTCCACATACAAATTTATCCAATTGATATCGCCAGCATACTGTACCATATACGCATGCATGGTGTTGAATTTTGTAGCCGCTTGAGCAGTGTATGTGTTGTCAGCGTTGTATTGGTATAAGAATTGCAGATTACCTAATCCTAATTTTCCAATAGTGCTATTATCGATATCGCTATAACAAGGAATACCAATAATATTCCAGTTAGAGTCTTTGATGCGACGATCACCATCAGGTGTTGGACGATTGATTTCACATGTATGTGCTGTTACATTTGTTGTGTTGGTAGTTGGAGCATTTGCGATGACAAGAGGATCATCTTGTTGTAATGATGGGAAATACAATGCAATCTCATCGGAGTGGTGGAATACGGACGCATCATTATGTAGCAAATCTAAATCTAAGCATAGCACGTAGCCTTCTCCTGCTTTGAGCTTGTAGCCTTTTGGATTCGTGATGTATTTCCAATAGGTATCTGAGTCCACCCAAGCGCCATTTTTCGCACGTTCTTCACCATCGTAGTACTCCATAATCCAATGCTCGCCATAGTTACCAAAACCAAATGCCTCACCCAAATCTACATCAAATGGGAAAGATACCCAATAGAGCGCACGTTCGTATTGCGATTTGGTGTTATCGTTGAGTGTCGTTTTGTTGAAGGTCATCACACCATAGATTGTTTGGATGGCAGTAACACTTCCTTTGCTTTTTGCCACTTGAATCGTATTGGCATCATCGTGGTGTGAACGAATGATCATCACTTCATCCAACTCAAGGTCTTCATCTATTTCAGTGTCATCAATCAATGCAGAAATAAGGTAGTTGGTTTTGAAGTCATAAACAAGACGAAGTTTGTAGTCTTTTGTACCTCCTGTGATGAGTGATACTTTTTCTTCTGTACCTTCTCTAGGGATAAAATACTGTTTGGTGCCATTGTAGTTGGCGGTCAATTTAACTTTTGCGTTAGAATTGGCTTTTACTTCCAATTGATACAACCAGTTACCCATATCTTTGAAGTTAGCTTCATTGGCATTTAAGCCAGTAATTTTGAA
>Ga0233366_1000320_pt1 | contig 18222 bp, 19 predicted proteins | sample ElkDunMinimDraft_23_FD_191536 | JGI IMG/M metagenome (GOLD analysis project Ga0233366, IMG submission 191536) | Fecal eukaryotic communites from dung pellets of Tule Elk in California, USA - Elk Dung C4 | ecosystem: Host-associated > Mammals > Digestive system > Large intestine > Fecal | place...
GTATTTGTGGCGGAGGGCACCAAATGCGTAGAGGAACTGCGAAGTGCCTTCGACTTGGTTTTGCTTGTTTCCACCGAAAATGCCACGCCTCTAGAAATTGAGCAGATGTCCAATTTACGCACGCCTCAAGGTGTTATCGGAGTATTCCGCAAGCCCAATAATCGTTCGAGCGAATTTGAGATAAGCACGCCTAACTGCCCACTACTCCTTGCACTAGATGGTGTACAAGACCCTGGCAACTTAGGTACAATTATACGTACTTGCGATTGGTTTGGTATCCATGACATTTTGTGCTCACACGACACAGCCGACTGCTACAACCCGAAAGTGGTGCAAGCCACAATGGGAGCATTAGCGCGAGTGAGAGTACATTATGTGGATGATCTAACACATATACTTTCTCGTTTGCAAGCAGTTGGTTATCCTATTTACGGCACATTACTGGATGGTCAAAGTATATACCAGACAAACGCTATCCCCGATAAGAGCAAAGGTATTATTGTCATGGGCAACGAGGGTAATGGAATATCTAAGTCCGTACGCGAAACGATTACGCATCCAATTCTCATTCCCTCTTTCCCTGCTAACATCCCTACCTCCGAGAGTTTAAATGTAAGCATTGCTACAGCCATCGTACTGGCTGAGTTTAGGAGATAAATATAAAACACAATATACCATGAAATACAAAATTGCATTACTGTGCTTCATTTGCACAATTATCAATGCTTGTAACTATCCTATTACGCTGGTAGGACACCGCGGCTGTTTACTCGGAGTAGAAAATACCGAAGAAGCATTTATTAACGGAGCAACACATTTCGGTTATCAAGGGTTGGAATGTGATGTAAAAGTTACAGTAGATAGTCAACTAGTTTGCTGGCATGATGACCACTTACAACGTGTTGGTATTGATAGCATCACTATTCCAACCAGCACTTTAGTTCAACTACAGGCCATTACACTAGTGCAAACACGCAGAGACATCACCTACACCGCCAATATATGTACAGTAGATCGGTATTTGGAGATATGTCAAGAAAATGATGTATTCCCCGTGATAGAACTAAAATGGGGTATCGGATTGAACAATAATGATATGACACTCTTTCCACAATTATACCAATTAATAGAAAAACATGGATTGGAAAAAGAAGCTATCATACTAACTTCTATGCAACAATCAATTGAGTACATACGTACCAATTATCCACAACTGACATGCCAGTGGTTACGCCATAATGTTAAGGAAGAAGACTATGCTTGGTGTAAACAATGGGATGTTAGTCTTAGTGTAGCACATACATCTATCACAGAGGACGTGATCATACGTAGCAAAAAGATGGGAAAAGCTGTAGCCACATGGACTGTCAACAAAGAGGCTGACTATGAGCGTGTCAAAAACATCGGGTGTAAGTATATAACTACTGATTATCTAAAAATAAATTAACCAAAACAAAATCAACAACATGAGAAAACTTCTACTATTATTAGTGTGCATAACTTGCACATTTATCCAAGTTTATGCTTGGAAACCTCTATTCGCAGGTCACCGCGGTAGCTATCGCGGAGTGGAAAACACCGAAGAGGCCATGATGAATGGTATCAACCACTATGGTTATACTGGTTTGGAAATTGACGTCAAGACTACCAGCGATGGCGAGTATGTATGCTGGCACGATGATGATCTCTCTCGCGTGGGACACAATGTCACCATCCCTTACACCAAGTTTGCTGATATCAAGGACCTTACACTAACACAGACACGCGGCGGCGTTACCTATACCGCCAAGATTCTTACCGTAGATCGCTACCTAGAGATCTGCAAGGAGAATAATGTATTCCCTATCATCGAGCTCAAATGGGCGGTGGGTATCAATAGCAACGATATGAGCCGCTTCCCTGGTCTCTACAAACTCATCGAGAAACACGGACTCATCGAAGAAGCACGTATCTTGACATCCATGCAACCATCATTGGAATATGTGCGTACCAATTATCCAAAATTACAATGCCAATACCTCTGTTATGAGGTTACTCAAGCACGTTATGAGTGGTGCAAGCAATGGGGCATCAACCCAAGCGTACAAACTGGCGGTTTGACCAAAGCTATGGCACGCAAATGCCACGAAGCAGGCATGGAAGTAGCAGCATGGACCGTTAATAGCGAGTCTAGCTACAAACAACATGGCGAACTCGGTTGTACCACCATGACTTGCGACTACCTTGTTCCAGCCGATATGCCAGAGTTGGAAGATGTCGATTGGGAAGCACTCTCACCTACTCCTCCACTGGATCACCTCTATGTAACCCCGCTCTTCAACTATAGCGAAACAGCAGGAAACTTGCCAGCTAATTTCCCTACCACCAAATCAGGTAGCTATGTCAATGCACAAGAAGCAGCCTTCATCGACGGTGTATTCTATGTAGCTGACTACAGTGCTCGTAAAGTAGTAGCTATTGACACTACAGGCAAAGTATGGGAACCTGGTATTGAATATGCCAACCTCCGCCACGGTATTTGCCGCGATGATGCCGGCAACTTGATTCTTCATACTTCAGCAGATGCAAAGGTACCTACACAACTGACGGTGCTGAAAGCAGAAGACAATTCAGAGCATGTTATCTCCTTCACACTCAACAACAATGGTCAAACCAACTTCCCAACAGCGAGCGGTGACATATTCTCTGCTGCTGGTGGATATGTCTATTTCTTCCCTAACGGAAAAACAACCGTGGAAGTGGTAAAGATTGCAAATGGTCAATTTGTTTCTACCACATCATGTCCAGTTAGTCTTACAGGTGCTACCGCTGGTTATGTGATTCCTATTGACAACAATCCAAATCATTTTATCTATCAAATCCGTGGTAATGGCTACCATCTCTACAAGAATGGTGACAAGGGTTCATACTTAACTTCTCCAAACGGCACTACAGCTCCTTCACGCAACAACACTGTAGGTGGTGCATTATTCCAATTGAATGGTCATGATATGTTCGTCTACACCTCTGGCGCACACTACAAGGGTGGCTGGACAGTGCGCGACATGACTTCCGCCGAGTTAACTCCAATGTATACCCAAGAGCAATTGGGTAATGGTGGCTACAACGCCAACGCATCAGTAGGCGCATTCTTCTGGTGGGAGCGTATTGATTCTGTGACTGTTAACCTATACGAATACTGCCTTGGACATGGTATTGCAGGTTGGGAGCTTAGTTCAGAGCCACACAAGATTCGCGTGCAAGATTTTACATTGAATGAAAGCAATCTTTCTCTAATTGTGGGTGATACCGCATATTTGCAAGCGATCATCACTCCTGCTAATGCCGAAGATCAAGATGTAACTTGGCGTGTAAGCCCAACTAATCGTTCCACCAAGTTGAAAGCAAACGGATTGACCGCTACATTGACTTCAACCAAAGAAGGCTCTTACGTTGTGACAGCAAAACTGGGTGATTTCAGTGCCGAATGTGAAGTCATATTCTCTGCAACAACTACTGACGTGGAAAATACCTCTACAACTGACATGTATGGCAAATTCTTGCAAGACGGACAAATATGTATTGTTAGCAATGGTAAGACATACACGTTGCAAGGGCAAAACATCACAAACGACAAAAAATAATCGTTTTTTATAGCTTTTTCTTGCATATTTCATGAAAATGTTGTAATTTTGCAGGCTGATTAGTTTTTTGACTTAAAGTGGGTTATTAAAATCTCCCCATCAAAGAAATGCAGAGTGTATGTAGTAAAATAGGACGTGGGATATGTGTGCTGGTATGCGCACTGTGCTTACATGGTTGCGGCGAATATCAGGCTTTGCTCAAATCAAAAGACCCTGAATTGAAATACCAGAAAGCATTGACATATTTCAACGACAAGCAATATGTAAAAGCGCAAACACTACTTGATGAGGTCACTCCTTACTACAAAGGTACCGACCGTTCACAAGATGTATTGGCATACCTATCGCGCTGCTACATAGGGCAAAAGGACTATATCTCTGCTGCCGAATACTATCAGGCATATATCCGCAATTATCCCAAAGGGCGCTATATCATAGAGGCACGCTTTCAAGTAGGCCATTGCTATTATTTGGATGCACCCGATGCACGATTGGATCAAGCTGACACAAAAAAAGCGATTGAGTTTTATACCCAGTTTATAGAATTATACCCAGAGAGTCCGTATGCCGAACAAGCATACAAAGAGATGAACGAATTGTATGATAAGTTGGCATACAAAGAGTATCTGAGCGCAAAGTTGTATTACAATCTTGGCACTTATTTAGGTAACAACTACTTAAGTGCTGAGATTGTAGCTAAAAATACACTCAAGAACTACCCTACCAACAAGTATCAAGAGGAACTCAGTTGGTTGATTCTTCAAGCTAAATACCAACAGATGGTAAACTCCATCGATAGCAAAAAAGAGGATCGTGCGCGAGAGGCGGAGGATGAATACTATAGTTTTACCACCGAATATCCTAACTCAAAGCATATCGCAGCAGCGGAACGAATCAACAAAGAAATAAAAAAAATACTACAATAATATGATTGATTACAAGAAAACAACTGCTCCCAAAACAACCATCACAAGGGACATGAATGAGCTTACTGAGAAAGTAGGCAATGTGTATGAGACCGTAGCTATTCTCGGCAAACGCAGCAACCAAATCAGTATTGCTATGAAGAAAGAGCTCGACTCTAAACTGCAAGACTTCTCTATTCCACAAGACTCTGCAGATGAGACTTTCGAGAATCAAGAGCAAATTGAGATCTCTAAAAACTACGAGCAATTACCAAAAGCTACATTGATTGCAACTCAGGAGTTTATTGACGACCAACTCATCTATCGTGGTAGCAACCGCGATGATTTGTTGAAATAAGACCGCACGAAGGCGCTGAGAGACAGCAACTATCCTTCATCGAAGCGATCTAAAATGAATTTAGCGGGTAAACATATTTTAGTAGGAATCAGTGGCGGTATTGCTGCTTACAAGATTCCAGAACTAATCCGCCTACTCAAGAAAGCAGGTGCAGATGTGCAGGTGACAACTACCAAGAATGCCTTGGAGTTTGTCACCTCTCTTACCCTGCAAACCGTCAGCGGTCATAAGGTATATTCGGATGTCTTTGCCGCCATTAACGAACATAGCACAGAACATATCTCCCTACCCGATTGGGCTGACTTGATGATCATCGCTCCCGCAACAGCCAATGTATTGGGCAAGATGGCACATGGCATAGCCGATGATGCCTTGACTACCACTTTCGCAGCAATGCGAAAGCCCGTGGTGATTGCCCCTGCAATGAATGACAAGATGTATCTATCGCCCGCAACCCAACAAGCCATAAACACCCTATCCGAATGGGACAACATCACCATGCTGGATTGTGCAGATGGTCCATTGGCATGTGGCACGACGGGCAAAGGACGCATGCAAGAGATTGACGTACTTGCTGCGGCGGTAGAATATGCTCTAACTCCTAAGACATTGGAAGGCAAACACATACTTATCACTGCGGGACCAACGCAAGAGGCAATCGATCCTGTACGCTATATCAGCAATGCATCTACTGGAAAGATGGGCTACGCGCTCGTACGCGCGTGCTTAAATAGAGGTGCAGAAGTCACTCTGGTAAGCGGTCCAACACATTTATCGCTAAAAGCATGGCAAGCATTTTGCCCATTAAATGTAGTAGATGTAGTATCGAGTGCCGACATGTGCAACGCTGCTACAAAGGCATTCACACAAGCCGACATCGCCATTTTGTGTGCCGCTGTAGCAGATTTCACGCCCTGCCATACCGCCGACAAGAAAATCAAAAAACAGGAATTATCCATTGGAAACTCTCAACTATCAATTGAGTTAAAAACAACTACCGACATTGCAGCTACATTGGGAGCTTCTAAACAAGCACACCAGCGACTGATTGGTTTCGCATTGGAAACGCACGATGAGCACGCTAATGCTGAGCGTAAATTGCAGACCAAGAACCTTGATATGATTGTGCTTAACTCGCTGCAAGACAAGGGGGCTGGATTTGGAGTAGATACCAACAAAGTGACCCTACTCTACGCCAATGGCGCAAAAAAAGACCTCCCACTTCTTCTCAAGCAGGAGGTCGCAGATACCATTATTGATTCTATCTAAACTTAGTTCTTCAATTTATTTAGGAGACTACCTAATAGTGATTTATCTTCAGGTTTCTCCTCTATAGTTTCTACAGCAACAGGTGCTTCCTCTGTTTCTGGAATCCACTCTTGACGCTCCTCTATTGCTCCTAACTGACTTTGCACGAAGGCAATTACGTCATTCAACCCTTCTGTGAAATGAGCGAAATCTTCCTTGTAGAGGAACACTTTGTGTTTCTCAAATTGTGGAGGCTCAGATTCGCCTGTTTGTTTGCGCTTGCTCTCTGTGATGCAGAGGTACAAATCTTCATTGCGAGCCTTCTTAACATCTAAATAATAGATACGCTTACCCGCCTTCACCGAACGAGAATATACAATTTCTGGTTCAGTTTTTCCTTCAAATCTACGATTTTCCATCTCTTTTATCTTTCTAATTAGTTCAATTGCGCTGCAAAGGTACAGAAAAAAAAGCATATATACAAACAAAAATCGAGGAAATCTTATTTTCAGGCTAAAATTTACTTGTATATGTGCTTTTTTTTTTGTACCTTTGCGGCTTAGTTTGGACTGAAGTAGTCGTTAAGTACAAAGATATGAAAAATATAGCATTTATCATCAATCCCATATCGGGAACAAAAGCGAAAAATCGCGTGGGCAAATTGATTCGCGAACTATTGGATTTACAACAGTTTTCACCTACCGTAGTAGTTACAGAATATGCTGGACATGCTACACAATTGGCTCAGCACTTCGCCTTAGAGGGGTATTATGCGGTAGTAGCTGTCGGCGGTGACGGCACAGTGAATGAAGTGGCTACCGGATTAATTGGCACGAATACTGCATTAGGTATCATACCGAACGGCAGTGGCAATGGATTTGCTCGTCATCTAGACATTTCTACGCGTATGAACCGTGCCATTGAGATGCTGAATAGCAGCGAGATTATCAACGTGGACTATGGCATGGTAAATGACCAGCCGTTCTTCTCCACTTGCGGTGTGGGATTTGATGCCGTAGTGGCAGAGAAATTCTCCGATACCAACCGCGGGCTCAAAGGATATGTGCAGACTATATTCAAAGACCTATTCCAATACAAGCCTGAGACTTATCATCTCACAGGCGATGGGATTGACCAGACAACCACGGCGTTTTTGGTCAACTTTGCCAACGCAGGGCAATGGGGCTACGATGCATATATCGCTCCAAAAGCCAGTGTGCAAGATGGTTGGTTGGATGTGGCAATCGTAAGCGAGTTCCCAATGACCGCTGCAGCTGGATTGGCATTAAGCCTCTTTACTAAGAATATCGACGAGAAATTGCACATGAATACGATTCGTGCTAAAGAATTGACTCTCAAGCGCGAGAGCGAAGGTCCAATGCACATCGATGGTACGCCTATCACAATGCCTGCAGAATTGCACGTAAAAATCGTAGAAGAAGGATTAAAAGTATTAGTAAAGAAAAGATTTTGACCCATTATGACTGTAAAAATCATCAACAAGAGCAATAACCCATTGCCACGCTACGAGAGTGCACAGGCAGCAGGAATGGATATCCGTTGCCACTTGGCAGAGCCAGTGACCTTGCAACCATTAGAGCGTAAACTATTGCCAACAGGTTTGTACATCGAACTGCCTATAGGCTATGAGGCGCAAATTCGTCCGCGTAGCGGACTAGCGCTCAAGCGTGGACTAACCGTGCTCAACACACCAGGCACCATTGATGCAGACTATCGCGGGGAAATTGGCGTGATACTCATCAACCTAAGCAACGAGCCACAGACCATTGAGCCTGGAGAACGCATCTGCCAAATGGTGATTGCTCAACATGAGCAACCCGAATTAGAGCAAGTACAAGTCCTAAGTGAAACCCAGCGTGGTGCTGGCGGATTTGGACATAGCGGTGTGAAATAAAATGTATTTTGACCATTTACCACTTGAGTAAAACGAGATACATATGGCTGATTGTATGGGTGTTGTTATCGGGAGCAACACTGAGTAGCGCGCATGCTAAACTCGCTGCAAAGGACACACTCAGTGTAGAAGAAGAGCAACAGTTTCTGTATTATTTCTACGAAGCACAACGCCTTATACAAAAAGAGGAAATTCTTCCTGCATGGGAACTAACACAATTTTGCTATGCGCTCAATCCTAACAATGCAACAGTCAACAACTACATGGGCGTATTCTTGGATGCATTCGATCAGAAGGCAGAAGCGATAGGATATTTCCGTAGGGCTTTCGAACTAGATCCCAACGAATATTGGTACCAATACACATTGTACCTGCTGAATAGCGAAGATAAAAAGCAGAAAAAAAATGCAATACAAAACCTAGAGATGGTCGCAAAAACCAAACTAAAAGATGAAAATGTACAAGGCATGCTACAAAAGGCATACGTACATATAGGTGACTACAAAAAGGCATTGACACTGCAAGATCGATTAGACTCTATTGTGGGTTACAACGCCATGAGCGCCATGCAACGCTATCGGCTCAATGCGCTGATGAAAAACAGCAAACAAGCTATCTACGAAGTGGAGCGCTACCTTGAGGAAGACCCTAACGATGTGCAGTTTCAGGTGTTTCGCGCACAGTTGTACGAGCAAACGCATCAGTCCTCAGAGAAAATGATTGAGGCATACACAGTTTTGCTACGATTTGATCCACGCAACTTAATGCTGATGAATAACTTAGCATGGCACCTATGCTTATCCAACACAGATTTAGATCAGGCGGAATCATTGTCGCGCACCACCATCATGCAAGAGCCAAGCAACCCAACCTACTTAGACACCTACGCATGGATCATGTATAAGAAAGGCGATTATCAGACGGCATTTTTCTATATTCAGCGCGCACTGGAGAACGCCACAGATGAGGCCAAAGAAGAGATTACAATGCACTACAAAGCAATATTGAAGAAGTTGAAATTATGAAACGCATCATACCCATAATAGCACTGCTTGCTCTGCTTTTATCTTCCTGTGGCACACAGCGACAAACTCAGCCTCATCGCTATCAGACGTTGAGCCAAAAAGCAAGCGCAACCTTGGAGCTAGATCAGCATAAATACACTATGGGGTGTTCTGTACAGATGTGGCGCAACGAACTGATCATACTGTCTTTGCAACCTATGCTTGGCATAGAAATGCTACGTATGGAAGCCACCAAAGATAGTGTAATCATAGTGGATAAGATGAACCGACGATATACAGTGATTGCTTATGATATGTTTGCTAATCAAGTAAGTCCGAAGCCTTCATTCCGCCTGATTCAGGATTTCGTCAGCGCACCTATTAAACCCGAAAAGGACCAGAAAAACCAATTAGACTTCTCCTTCGGAAGTCATACAATTCGGATCATGTGCAAGTTCTCACAACGAGAATACAACACACTAAATACACCCAAACGATTGGATTTACAGAAATACAAACAAGTATCCCTGCGCGACATATTACCCTTATGAAAAAAATAGGTATCATACATATACTGCTCTTGGTGGCATTGATGCTACCTGCCCAGAGTGTGAAGGAGTTGCAAAAGCAGCAGCGTGAACTGCAACAGCAGTTGGAAGAAACCAGCAAAATGCTCAAGCAAACCAAGCAAAACGAAACCGCTACTGTCAACAAACTCAACCTACTCAACAACGATATCAAAACCCGTAAAAAACTCATCAACTCCATCCAGTCAGAGATTAGCGGATTGAATGGCGAGATGGGGCAGCTACGTGCCAAGCGTGCAGATTTGCAAGAGCAATTAGAGGCGTGCAAAGCCGATTATGCACGACTAGTACGTGAGACACACTACGCCGATATCCAGCAATCGCCACTATATTTCCTGCTTTCTGCAGAAAATTTTCAGCAGTTGATACGCCGCATTCGCTACATGCAAGAGTTTGCTGCTTATCGCAAACAGCAAGTACGACAAATCGAAAGCTTACAAACGGACATCGACATACAAAATAATCTACTCGTCCAACGTCGCGACGACCGTACTAGTGCACTCAAAAAGCAAAAACGCGAACAAGAGAAATTGAGTAGCGACGAGCGTAAGCAGAAGAACATGCTACAGTCACTCAAGAAACAAGAGAAAGAGCTACTTGCTAAGCAAAAAGAGCAACAAAAGAAGGCAGATGCACTCAACAAGAAAATTGAGGAAATGATTGCCAAGCAAGTACGCACCACTACCACGCTTACCAAAGAGCAACAACTCATTGCTGGTGGGTTCGAGGCCAACCAAGGACGTATGCCATGGCCCGTTGAGAAAGGATATATTAGCGGATATTTTGGTAAACACAAGCACCCTGTGCATGAGCACGTGACAATAGACAACAAGGGTATTTACCTCCAAACCGTTCAAGGTGGTGCCGCGCGAGCTATCTACGAGGGAGAGGTGACATGGTGCGCACAAATGAATGGCAATTATGCGGTGATTATCCAACATGGTAACTACCGTACCGTATATTCGCCACTCAAATCCATCAACGTCAAGCAAGGCGACAAAGTGACAGCAAAACAATCTATTGGCACCATCTACACAGATGCCAACGAAGATAACAAAACGGAGCTATATTTCCAACTCTACAAGGACCGCTCTATTTTGAACCCAAGTTTGTGGTTAGCGCAATGATGATTGATAACTTTAGAATTCAAAGCATATGAAGAAAAATAAAATAATATTACTGCTAGTCTGCTTAGTAGCATTCTGCAGCTGCAAACAAAACGATTGGCTTGATTGGAAAGCACAAAACGAACTATGGCTCATTCAAAATGCTCAACAAGAGGGAGTCATCACCACCCCTACTGGATTGCAATACAAGTGTATTGAACCAGGATTGCCTAATTATGCCCGTCCAGATGATGCTAAAATGGTAACTATCAGTTATGCAGGCGAACTAATCAATGGTTATGAGTTTGATGCCAACGAGAATTACTCAGGCTATGTCAACAGTTTTGTACCTGGTTTCAGCGAAGGTCTAAAAAAAATGGAGAAATATGGCATCTACGAACTATATATCCCATATTCATTAGGATATGGTGTAAAAGGTGCTGGTACTGAAGGCACAAGCAGCCATATTCCCCCCTACTCTACACTGATTTTCACAGTAGAATTGCATGATGTCAATTGATGAAACGCCATAGCATCATATTATTGCTCATTGCGTGTCTTAGCATCGGCTGCGAAGATACCAATTTTCGTTCATCCGTACCCAATGTACCTGTGAGTTACAACCTGTATATCACACGTGAGCATCCACATTTCATCATCGACAATGGTTTCCAAACCATGACCATCACCGAACACAAATTCGAGCGCGAATACATAGGCTATGCAGGCCTACTAATATGGGTAGGTATGGATGGACACTATCATGCAGCCGACCTATGCTGTCCACATTGCCTTAAACCCAAAAAGCCTGTAGCAATCGACGGACTATATGCCGTGTGTCCGCTTTGTGACGAACATTTCGATTTGGGCTACGGCTATGCTGTACCTACCAAAGGGATCACTCGCGAACCGCTCCGCAAATACCAAGCGCTCACACAACAAACAGCCACGGGATTAACTCTCCGTATCACCAACTAAACGTTTTACCATCCATGCTCTCCATCTACAACGCCTCTGCTGGAAGTGGCAAGACTTTTGCCCTCACACGCGAATACTTGCGCATGTTGCTTCGCGACACGCAAGGCGTTGATGATAAGCGACTTCCACATAGTCGAATCTTGGCTGTAACCTTCACAAAAAAATCCACTGCCGAGATGAAGGAGCGCATCCTACGCGAGTTATATATCCTATCCACCGACCCTAACCAATCCGACTATATCAAGGATTTTTGCCAAGATGCCACCTTGAATTTAACTCAAGAGCAGATTCAACAACGTGCGCAGCACTTGCTGGTAGGAATCCTGCAAGACTACACACGCTTTCTGTCTCCACCATCGATGGATTCTTCCAACAAGTCATCCGCACTTTTGCTCGGGAACTCGGACTTTCTGCCACCTACGACCTATCGCTGGATGGCGACGAGATGATTCAGCAGGCCGTGGATGACATCTTCAAACGCATCCGGCAAGAGCATAGCGATGACAAGGACCTCATAGAATGGATGATGGATTTCATTCAGAAGAACATTGATGATGACCACCAGTGGAATCCCAACAATGCAATCAAGAGTTTTGCCAAACAACTGCTCCGCGAACAAGTCATATTACGTATGCCAGAGTTGCAACAAGTCTTCTCCGACAAGACTTTCATGCGGCAATATCGCTCCAATCTGTTGCAGATATGTCAGGATAAAGAGCAAGCCGTAGCGCAACTGCTTACGCAAGCAACTGCCATATTTTCCACCCAACAAGGCTGGCAAACCAACATACTCAAAGCATTCAAAAAATCACCAGAAGAATGGCTAATGGGTAATATGGGCAAGACATTCTTCAATATCCTCGACAATCCAGCCAGCATCTTCGTTAAGGGCAAGACTACCAAAGAGGAACAACAGATCCTGCTCGCCATCTACGAGCAACAACTCGCTCCTATATTCCTATCGCTCAACGAATTATGCACAGGTACATCTGCGCAAGATTACGCGACTGCCAAAGCGATTCTTCCACACCTCTACACATTAGGAATCCTGCAAGATGTGGCAAAGCAAATCGAGGATACCAATCGCAATCTGGGGCGTTTGCCTATATCCGAAACCAACCAATTAGTACACCAGATCATTGACGGACAAGATACACCATTCATCTACGAACGCTTCGGACAGTACTTTCGTCACTATATGATTGATGAGTTTCAAGATACCAGCGCATTGCAGTGGGAAAACTTCATGCCGCTCATTCGAGAAAGCGAGAGCTATCAAGCAGACAACCTCATCGTGGGTGATGTCAAGCAAAGCATCTATCGTTTCCGCAACTCCGACTGGAGTCTGCTCAAGCATCTCCACGAGCAGTTTCCCAACCACAAAGCATACCACATGCCTCACAACTGGCGCACAGCACCGGTCATCATCGAGGAAAACGAAAAACTCATACAGCAATTCACCACGCACGTTGCGAAGAACATATGCGACAAATACAATCAACCTGATTTAGGAACAGACATTTACTACATATTTGATCCCGCATACATGCACCAAGAGCCAGCCAAAAACTATGCTGGCTATTTCCATATGCAGTTCTTCGATGGCAATGATGCAGAAGAGCAAACCCTCAACAACTTGCACCTCCAACTACAATCTTTCCTTCAAGAAGGCATTGAACTAAAGCGAGTTACGTTGTTAGTTCGCTACACCCACGAGGCTATCAATCTTGCCCATTTCCTCATCAGCAAGGGCTATAATGTGCAATCATCCGAAGGCCTACAAATTGGTTCGCATCCAGCCATACAACTCCTCATCAACTTGCTCAAACAGGACAACACTCAACTCAACACCATCGACCAAGCATACATCCATCAAACCTACGGACAACTCACCCCCGAGCAAACCAACAGCATACTTCAAGCCCAACAATTACCTCTTTACGAGCAAGTTCAAACGCTTATCAACATACTACAACTCACTCAGCAAGAAGGAGTTGCACCATACTTAACCGCTTTCCAAGACCTCATCTATCAATTCACCAAAAGTCGTGTAGCGGACCGAAAAGCGTTTCTTGAATATTGGGAACGAAAAGGTAAAAACAAAACCATTGCGGCGTCCCAAACAGCTGATACTATACGTATCATGACCATTCATAGCAGCAAAGGCTTGGAGTTTGACATCGTATTCATCCCATTCTTTACGTGGGAACTCACCAAAGAACGAGCAAGCGATATCATCTGGTGCGTTCCTCAAACACCGCCATTCAATCAGTTGCCTCTGGTGGCTGTACATCCATCTAAGAAACTGCTACAATCACATTTTACGAACGAGTATATTCAAGACAAGTTAGCACAAACCATTGATAATCTAAACATTACCTACGTAGCCATCACACGTCCTAAGTACCGTCTATACATCTACGGACAACTCAATAGCCGCTCCGCCCATAGTGTAGGAGCAGAGGTATTTGCGCTCTACAAAGACCTACTCAACGACCAACTCACCTACTGCAAACCAGCGGAAGGCACACCAGCCCCGCTTCCTCCACTCAAATCAGAAACTACGACTACCTATCCTGCTACATATATCGCCGAACCTATCCGCTCGCGCCTCACACTACGAAGCCGAGCAGAAGATGATTTTGCTCCTGACACACCGCTTGCAACCGTTGATTTGGGTATTCTCATGCACCTATGGCTATCATATATCCGCACATGGAACGATGCCGAACCTACACTTGCTAAACTTATCAGACAAGGTCAAGTCACTGATAATCAAGCACAAGAGATGCGCCAACAGTTACAAAAGCTACAAGCACTTATCGCGCGTGAGAACCACCACGATTGGTTCTCCAACCAATATACCATTCTATCCGAACAAGACATCATCACCCCTTCGGGCAATATGCAACGCCCTGATCGTGTGATGATTAGCGGTAAACATGCTATCGTCATCGACTATAAGTTCGGACACGAACAACCCACATCCCACCTCGAGCAGGTGCGTGACTACATGTCATTACTCCGCCAAATGGGCTACACCACCGAGGGCTACATCATCTACAACGCATTACAAACTATTCACTCCATACAATGATAACAACCGAACAAGTAATATCCATTGGTCACATCACCCGCACGCACGGAAAACGCGGTGAAATTCAATGCCTTACCACCAACGAATATTGGGACAATGCAGAGGCTACCTTCCTGATCCTCAACATCGACAATATCTTCGTTCCTTTCCGCGTACTCGATTGGCGCGGCAAAGGTAGCGATTCGCTTATCTTCCAACTCGATCGTATCAACGACGAGCAATCGGCGCAGCAACTCATTGGTTGTCAAGCTTATATGCTCGCGTCCAACCTCAGCGAAGACGACGAACTGTTACCTACTTGGCAGAGTCTCACGGGCTACCGCGTACTCGATACCGACCAAGGCGAACTCGGTACGATCATACACGTAGATGAGACCACCATCAACACACTCATCACACTCGACAACGACCAACTCCTTCCACTACACGAAGATTTTATCATCAACATCGATCAAGAAAACAAGCTACTAACCATCTGTTTGCCCTTTATATGCACCGCACAATAACCGCACAATAACCGCACTATAACCGCACTATTCGTTACCCATCTGTTAGCAATGCAAAAGACTACTATACAAGAGATGAACCGCCTCACCCCAGAGGCATTCCACGAAGCCAAGAAAGTGCCACTCATCGTGGTACTCGATAATGTCCGCAGCCAGCACAATATCGGAGCTGTTTTCCGCACAGCAGATGCATTTTGTCTGCAAGGCGTATGGCTATGCGGTATATGCTGCTGCCCGCCCAACAACGAGATCCACAAGACGGCCCTCGGTGCAGAGCTCACTGTGGACTGGCGTTATTTCGAGCATACTTTAGATGCAGTCAAAGCGCTACAAGCCGATGGTTACACCGTCTATGCCATCGAGCAGGCACATGGTTCGACCATGCTTAGCGACCTGCAACTCCCTCAAAATCAAAAGACTGCCATCATCATGGGGCACGAAGTATTCGGCGTACAACAAGAGGTGGTTGATGCTGCTAATGGCTGTATCGAAATTCCGCAGTATGGCACCAAGCACTCACTCAACGTCAGCGTCACCGCTGGCATAGTAATGTACCAACTCAGCAACATGCTCCGCTAACAATAAATTGTCAACTGTAAACTGTAAACTGTAAACTGTAAACTGTCAATTGTCAACTATCAACTATAAAATATCCCTCCTTGCTCCTGCCCGCGACTTAGAGGTAGGTATAGCAGCCATCCAAGCGGGTGCTGATGCGGTGTATATCGGTGCGCCCGAGTTCGGTGCGCGCCAAGCAGCAGGCAACTCCTTAGAAGACATCGCCGAATTGGTCCTATACGCCCATCGCTTTGGTGCTCAGGTACTTGTAACGCTCAACACCCTACTCCACGACGACGAGTATCCTCGCGCGTGCGCGCTCGCGCACGATTTATACAAGGTGGGAGTGGATGCACTCATCATCCAAGACCTCAATCTCCTCAACTACGACCTTCCTCCCATTCGCCTGCATGCCTCTACACAATGCGACAATCGTACCCCTGAGCAAGTACTTCATTTGCAGCAATTGGGCTTCCGCCGCGTAGTCCTCGCCCGCGAACTATCCATTGACCAAATCAAAGAAATCAACTACACTATACAAAACTCTCCCCTTGAAGGGGAGTTGGAGGGGTCCATCGAACTGGAGGCCTTCGTCCACGGTGCCTTATGCGTAAGCTATAGTGGCCGTTGTTACCTCTCTGAGGCACTCATGGATCGTAGTGCCAACCGCGGGTGTTGCGCTCAATTATGCCGACAACGATACGACCTGCTCGACAAAAATGGCAATGAGATTCTGGATATCCACGGCGAACCTATCCACCAACGTTACCTACTCTCGCTCCAAGATATGGACCGCAGCCAGCACCTCGCAGAGCTAATCGAAGCAGGTGTTACCACTTTCAAGATTGAAGGTCGATTAAAAGACCGCGATTATGTCACCAACATCGTCGCATATTATCGCCAACTGCTTGACCAACTGATAGATAGCAACCCTGCATTGGCACATGCATCTACTCCATCCGTCTATCACTACGACTTTACTCCCACCCCTACTAAAACCTTCCACCGCGGACAAACCGACTACTTCTTGCATGGTCGCACCCCCAACATGGCCAACTGGCAAACACCTAAATCCACTGGCGAGAAGATTGGTAAGGTCATTGCTACCCGACACAACGCCATCTGCGTAGAGTTGGCGCATGGCATTACCCTCCACAATGGTGACGGCATTTGCTATGGTGACAAAGGTTTCGCTATCAACCGCATAGAAGACGACTGGATTTATCCCAACCTTCAACCATCTTCCCTTGAAGGGAGGTCAGGAGGGTCTCTTCCCCAGGTAGGAACTACCCTATTCCGCAATCTCGACAACGAATTTCTGCGTTCGCTTCGTGCTGAGCGCAAAATACCTACAGCAATTCGCTTTGAGGCTATAGCAGATGGTTATCGTTTGACAATAGGAGATTACAGCGCTACTTTCGTGGCTGAGCATCAACCAGCCACCAACCCACAGCGCGCATTACAAACCATCGTTCAGCAACTTAGCAAACTCGGAGATACGGATTTCGTAGCCAAAGACGTCCAAGTCTTTGCTAACGAACAGCCATGCTCCGACACCTTCCCATATTTCATTCCAATCAGCCAACTCAACCAATGGCGCAGAGAGGTCATTAACCAACCATCAACTGTCAACGCTCAACTATCGTACACGAGCTCTGCGAGTGATCGTTCGAGCGTATGCGAGATAAGAACTGCCAACTGTCAACTGTCAACTGTCAACTGTCAACTGTCAACTGTCAACTGTCAACTGCCAACTGCCCTCATGACCTGCAAATACTGCATACTCCATGAGTTAGGTCATTGCCGCAAGATCAATCCTATGGCAAACGAACCTCGCTACCTCCGTTTGCAAAACGGCACACGCCTGTCCCTCGAGTTCGACTGTAAAAACTGCGAAATGCGCATCTCTAAACACTAAACTCTAAACACTAAACACAATTATGGCCGCACATCAAGTAAACGTTTATTTCTGGCTCATCGACACCATTGCATCGGGCAATCTCACCCGCGATGACATCAACCGCCGTTGGGCACATTGCCGCTACAATGATAATCACGAAGAGGAGTTCCCTGAACGTAAGTTCCACCGTTACAAGGAGGAGATACAAGAGATTTTTGATGTGGACATCCGTTGCAGTAAGTCGCGCGGTAATGTCTATTACATTGAGAATAAGGACGATATATCTGGTGGCACACGCCAATGGTTCCTCAATGCCATGGCTGTTCACTCCATGATGGACCAAGCCAAGGATATCACCGACTGCGTTCTCTACGAGGATATACCTGAAGGCACGCAGTACCTCAGTTTGATTGTGGATTAATTCGTACTGCTCTTGG
>Ga0233366_1000328_pt1 | contig 17574 bp, 13 predicted proteins | sample ElkDunMinimDraft_23_FD_191536 | JGI IMG/M metagenome (GOLD analysis project Ga0233366, IMG submission 191536) | Fecal eukaryotic communites from dung pellets of Tule Elk in California, USA - Elk Dung C4 | ecosystem: Host-associated > Mammals > Digestive system > Large intestine > Fecal | place...
AAACACTACCCCGCTCGCGAGGTGATTGTCACGCCCGAATTCGACCGTTTCAGCGGCCCTGCGTGTCGCCTGCCGTGTCGTCTGCGAAGACCACGTCGGCGAGGCGTTGCACCAGCGCCCGATTGCCGACGATCGTCATGTCGCGGTTCGGCGCGTCGCCCGGCATCCCCACAGCCACACCTCCGGCCTCCTGCACCAGCAGCACGCCGGCGGCGTGATCCCAGGGATTCAGTCCGCGCTCGAAGTACCCATCCAGGCGGCCTGCGGCGACATAGGCGAGATCCAGCGACGCGGCACCGATGCGGCGGATGTCGCGGGCGAGCGGCATGACCCGCCCGAGCAGGGCCAGCTGCGGCCCATGGGTGGCCGGGTCGTAGCCGAATCCGGTGGCCAGGAGCGATCCGGCCGGGTTGACCTCGGCATTCACGGCGAGCCGGGTCTCGCCCAGCCACGCCCCCTCGCCGCGTGCGGCGTGGAACATCTCGCCGAGAGCCGGCGCATGCACGGCGGCGGCGAGGGCTGTCCAGGAGAGCGGGTCGGGCTCGCCGCTGACGGCGGCGATGCTGACGGCGTACGAGGGGATGCCGTAGGCGTAGTTGACGGTGCCGTCGATCGGGTCGACCACCCAGGTGACGCCGGTTGAACCGCGTTCGGGGTCCGACTCTTCCCCGAGGAACCCGTCGCCGGGGCGTGCGGCGGCGATGCGGGCGCGGATCAGCGCCTCCACCTCACGGTCGGCCTCGGTGACGATGTCGGCGAGCGCCGACTTGCTCGCCGCGATCGACACGCCCTCCTCCCGTCTCGCCCGGGCGAGGGCTCCGGCCTCGCGGGCGATATCGACGGCGAGGGATTCGAGTTGCTGCTCCAGACCCATGCGCACCACGCTACGCGCACTATGGTGGCGCCATGGTCGAGGCAGCCCGTACCCACGATGTCGTGATCGTGGGCGGCGGCCACAACGCCCTCGTCGCTGCCGCCTACCTCGCCCGCGCAGGCCGCTCCGTGGCCGTGCTCGAGCGCCTCGGCCGATTCGGCGGTGCGGCCGTGTCGCAGCAGCCGTGGCCGGGCGTCGACGCCCGCCTGTCTCGCTACAGCTACCTGGTGAGCCTGCTGCCCGCCCGCATCATCGACGACTTGGGTCTGCGCATCCCGCTTCGCCGTCGACGCTATTCGTCGTACACCCCCGACCCGGCACGGCCCGAGCGCGGCATCCTGATCGATACGGCGGATGCCGCGGCGACCGCGCGCAGCTTCGCCCGCACCACGGGTGATGCCGACGAGGCGGAGCGCTTCGCCGCGCTGGGTACCCGGCTGAGCGCACTCGCTCGCGCCGTGTTCCCCACCGTCACCGCGCCTCTCCCCCGGGCCGCCGATGTCCGCACGCAGGTGGCCGACGACGCCCTGTGGCACGCCGTGACACAGGCACCCCTCGGCGAACTACTGCGTGAGAGCCTTCGCACCGACCTCGCCAGGGGCATCGCGCTGACCGACGGCCTGATCGGCACGTTCGCCACAGCCGACGACCCGAGCCTGCGGCAGAACCGCTGCCTGCTCTACCACGTGATCGGTGGGGGCACCGGCGATTGGGACGTGCCGGTCGGGGGCATGGGCCGGGTGTCCGCCGAGCTCGAGCGCGCCGCGCGCGAGGCCGGCGCCGAGCTCATCGCCGACGCGACCGTCACCTCCGTCACCCCCGAGGGCGAGGTGCAGACGGCCGGCGGCGGGGTCTTCCACGGCCGTCTGGTGCTCAGTGGCGTGGGCCCCGCGGTGCTGCACGGGCTCCTGGCCGCCGGCGGCGTGGCAGGCGACGCGCCATCCGCGCCCGAGGGCGCACAGGTCAAGGTCAACATGCTGCTGCGCCGGCTGCCGCGGCTGCGCGACGACGCCGTGGACCCCACCGCCGCCTTCGCCGGCACCTTCCACATCAACGAGACGCTCACCCAGCTGGATGCCGCGCACGCGGCGGCATCCGCGGGCCGCCTGCCGACTCCCCTGCCGGCGGAGATCTACTGCCATTCGCTCACCGACCCGACGATCCTGGGGAGCGGACTGCGCGCATCCGGCGCACAGACGCTCACCCTGTTCGGACTGCAGGCGCCGCACCGGCTGGTCGCCGGCGCCGACCCTGAGCGAGCGCGTGCCGACCTGCTGCGCGCCGCGCAGGCGACGCTCGACAGCGTGCTGGCCGAGCCCATCGCCGACGTCCTCTACGAGACCCCCGAGGGTGCGCCGTGTATCGAAGCGCGCACGACCGGTGACCTCGAGGCGTCTCTGGGCATGACGGGGGGCGATATCTTCCACGGCGACCTGTCATGGCCGTGGGCCGAGGATGACGACGACCTCGACTCCCCGGCCGCGCGCTGGGGAGTCGCCACCGGGCACGAGCGGGTGCTGTGGTGTGGGTCGGCGGCGCGCCGCGGCGGCGCCGTCAGCGGCATCGGCGGTCACAACGCCGCACACGCCGCGCTGGAACTGCTCGATCGCTGACGCGCCGCCGCCGCGGCTTTGCCGCTACGGGCGCGGGGGCAGCGGGGGGCGCGGGGGCACGGGCGGGAAGTCCTCCTGCGCCGCCGCCGACTCGGGCTGGGGCTCGGGTGCGGGCGCGTGCTCGGTCGTACGCGTCGACGGCTGAGTCTGCTCGACCGCGGCGTAGCCGGGCTGAGCGTAGGTGGGGTAGCCGGTGTAGTAGGCGTTCCAGTCGGGCGACCCGTCGGGCATGACCGGCAGCGGCGTGTAGCCGTCGGCGTAGGTCGGCCACTGCTGCGCCGGCTGGGCCTGCAGAGCGGGGGCCGCGTACGTCGGGGCGTAGGACCCGGAGTGCGGGGCGGCCTGCGGCGCGGCGTAGGGGGCGACGGCAGGGCGGGGGCGCTTGGGCGAGAGCAGCGCGTTCACCAGCGGAACCAACGCCGTGCCGACGGCGGCGAGGATCGCGAGCGACACCACGATGCGCCAGTAGATGGCGAGGAAGTCGTAGAACTCGGAGACGATGAGCGGAATCACGAGCATGATCGCGAGGATCACGACGAGCGCGATGGTGACGTAGGTCACGATCGTGGTGAACGTGGACGACCACCGCGCATGCGCCTTGCTGAACAGCCGCACGTGCAGCAGGGCGAGCTGCAGCACCAGCACGATCAGCAGGAAGCGGAAGAATCGGTCGGCTCCGATGCCGAAGTAGCGGTCCGCCTCCGGCATCCAGATCATGAACGCGCCGATCAGCAGCGTGACGACCCACACCGCCATGCTCGCCAGCGCAAACCACGCGGGGCGGCGCGACGCCAGCTGCGTCTCGAGGATCGAGATGCCGGCGAAGGCCGCGAGCAGCAGGATCGTGAGGAACGCGCGCCCGACGATGCCGCTCTCGGGTCCGAACAGCACCCAGACGACGCACACCAGGGCGGCGGCGATCAGCGCACCGATCGCGACCCAGATCGCGATACGCAGCAGTTTGGCGGAGGCAGGGCTCGTGATCGGCTCAGTCATCGTTGATCCTCTCCCGCGGCGTGGCCGCCGCAGAGCCCCCATACTTCCACGACCGCGTGCTGCGGACCACTTGAGGCCACCCCGACCGGTCTGGATTATTTCCGGCCGGTGGCTCTGGTGCGCGTCGACCCACCGCGATAGGTTGTGGTCAGACCACAGGCCAGAGCCGTAGATGACAACTGCGAACTGACCCATCACGAAGGGAACACCATGTCCACAGTTGCCATCATCGGCGGAACCGGCCTCCTCGGACGCGCGACGGCCGAGGAACTCCTCGCCCACGGATACGACGTCCTTTCGATCGCGCTCCCGCCCGAGACCGCCCACCCGCTCGAGGGCGTGCGGTACGTCTACTGCAACGTCGCCGAGGCATCGGACGATGAACTGCTGGCACTGCTCCAGGGAGTCGACGCCGTCGCCTATGCCGCTGGTGTCGACGAGCGGGTCGCCCCCCAGGCCCCCGCAGCCGGCTTCTTCTACCGCGCCAACGTGCTGCCGACCCAGCGGATGGCGCGCCTGTCCCGAGAGGCGGGCGTCAGCTCCTTCGTCGTGTTCGGCTCCTACTTCTCCGAGTTCGCCGAGCGGTGGCCCGAGATCGGCCTGCGCGAGAAGGCAGGGTACGTGCGCACCCGGCTGTTGCAGGAGCAGGTCGCCTTCCTCGAGGGCGACGGCGCGATGACGGTCACCTCGCTCCGGCTCCCCTGGATCTTCGGGACCATGCCCGACACGATTCCGCTGTGGAACATGTTCGTCACGATGGATGCCGCCGTCCCCGAGGACGCCCCCATCGCCGTGGCCTCCGGCGGCACGGTCATGGTCACCACCGGCCAGGTCGCCAAGGCCGCGCGCGGTGCGATCGAACGCGGTGAGCACGGCAAGACCTACGCGCTCGGCGGCATCAACATGACCTACGCGGACTTCCACCGCATGATCGCCGAAGAGGCCGGCATGGACCCGGCGCGTGTGACGGCGCTGCCCGCTGCGGCGTTCCTGCCCGGGATGACCGCCTTCGACGAGGCTGAGGCGGCGCGCGGCATCGAGCACGGCATGCACCAGGCGGACGCGGTGCAGGTGCAGGAACGGTTCGCGTACATCGACCCGGAGCCGGTGCAGGCTGCGCTCGGCTACGGCCCAGAAGACGTCGTCGCCGCCATCCGCGAGAGCCTGCGAGTCTGCGTGGGCGCCACGGTGCCGATGGCCTGACCCACAGGCCCCCAGAGCCAGGGAGCCCGGACCTCCTGCTGATTCAGCAGAGGGCGGGCTCCCTCTCTGGTGCGCGGTCGCGGATCGGCTAGACGCGCTCGGGCCGGGCCGTCGGAGACTCCAGCGCGGTCAGCGCCGGGTCGCGTTCCACAACCGACGCAAGGGCCCGGTCGATCCGGGCCATGAGTTCGGCGGGGATGACGACACCGGATGCCCGCACGTTCTCGACGACCTGCTCGGGCCTGGAGGCGCCGATGATGGCAGAGGACACGTTCGGGTTCTGCAGCACCCACGCCACCGCCAGCTGCGCCATCGTCAGGGACATCTCCTGGGCGATCGGGCGCATCAGATCGACCGCCTCCAGCACCTCATCGCGCAGATGTCGGGTGATCATGGCCGCCCCACCGTTGCCGTCGGTGGCGCGTGAGCCGGGAGGCGGCGCCTGTCCGGGACGGTACTTTCCGGTCAGCACGCCCTGCGCGACCGGTGACCAGACGATCTGGGAGATCCCCAGCTCCCGGGACGTCGGAATGACGTCTGCCTCGATGACCCGCCAGAGTGCGGAGTATTGCGGCTGGTTGGAGATGAAGGGCACGTGCAGTTCCTTCGCCAGGGCAGCGCCGGCGCGCAGCTGCTCCGCCGTCCATTCGCTCACGCCGATGTAGAGCGCCTTTCCCGAACGTACGACGTCGGCGAACGCCAGCATGGTTTCTTCGAGTGGCGTGGCGTGGTCCCAGCGATGGGCCTGATACAGATCGACGTAGTCGGTGCCGAGCCGGCGGAGAGAGCCGTCGATCGACTCCATGATGTGCTTGCGGGAAAGCCCGGCGTCGTTCGGTCCCATGGGACCGGTGGGGTAGTACACCTTGGTGGAGAGCTCGAGCGATTCACGCCGCTGCCCACGCAGGGCCTCTGCCAACACCGTTTCGGCAGCCGTGTTGGCATACATGTCGGCGGTGTCGAAGGTGGTGATCCCGGCGTCGAGCGCCGCGGCGACACAGGCGACGGCCGCGTCCCGTTCCACCTGCGACCCGTGTGTGAGCCAGTTTCCGAAAGTGATCTCCGAGACCTTGATGCCGGCGTTGCCGAGGTGGCGGTACTTCATGAGGTTCCTGTTCGTGCTGTCTGGCGCGTTTGCGCGCCGGTGTCGGGTGCGGTCGGGTTCACCGCAGATGCAACTCGTGGTGGCCGGCCTGCAGCTGCTCGTCGCGACCGGCGACGCGCAGCTGAGCGGTGGTCCCCGGGGGGACATCCACCTCGATTCGCCAGCCCCCCGCCCCGCGGTGCCAGTTCAGGGCGGCTTCGCCGTGCGGGGTGCGATGGCGCATGCGCGCGCGGGAGATCCGCTCGTCGTCGATCGGGGCGATCTCGAAGCTGCGCCATCCCGGCTCGAGCAGCCGCAGGCCACCGACCTTCTGCTGGATCCATGCCGCAACGGAGCCCAAGAAGTAGTGATTGCGGGATCGGGCGTCGATGTCCCAGGACTCCAGCAGGGTGGACTCGCCGGACTCGTACCAGGCGCCCCACGAGGGGCGGGTGCGTTGGGTCAGCACGGTCAGTGCGAGATCATCTCGACCGGCCGCGGACAGAACCGGCAGCAGGTGGCGGATGCCGACGGCACCACAGTCGAGATGTCCGGCGGTCCGGTGCTCGAGGTCGGCGATCAGCCCCCGCCGCACGGACTCCACGTCCTTTGCGGGCAGCAGATCGAACGCCAGCGGGAGGATGTTCAGCGCCTGCCGGTACTGCACCCCCGGGACGGCGTAGACCCCGGCATCCGCATCGAAGTAGCTCTCGTGATAAGCGCGCGCCACCTGAGCGGCGTGGGCTGCGTAGTCATCGGCACGGTCGTCGCCGAGTTCACGAAGGGCGGCCGCGACCTGCTTCAAGGTGGCCGCCGCCATCGCGGACCCGATCGGTTTCATCCCCTCCGGGCCCACGTGGTGGCCGGGCGACAGCCAGTCGCCCCAGGTGCGCTGCATCCAGAGGCCGTCTTCGAGACGGTCGACGATGCTGTCGGCGAACCGCTGCATCATCGCGGCCGAGCCGGCGAGGAATTGGCGGTCGCCGTACTCGCGGTACAGATACCAGGGGATGAAGACCGCCGAGGACGACCAGGTGGGGTCTGTCGCCCTCCCCCAGCCGGGCGTGGGGATGATCTGCGGCATGGAGCCGTCCTCCGCCTGCGCATCGCGGTGGTCGTCGACCCACTTTCCGAATGTCGCACGCAGATCGAAGTGGTGCAGCAGCCCTTCCGTCGCCAGGTGGGCGTCCGCGGTCCAGCCGTTCTTCTCGTAGATCGGCGTGTCCGTCGGAATGCCGTGCAGGTTGTTGCGGAACGTGCGGGCAGTCGCGTCATTGATCCAGTCGATGACAGGCTCGTCGGTCGTGAGCGAGCCGACCTCGGTCAGCTCGGTGTACAGCGGGACGGCGCGGACGCTGTCCACTCGCGCATCACCGTCGACCTGGATCTGGGTCCATCGGAAGCCGCGATAGCCGAACTGCGGTTCCCAAACGTGATCGGTGACCGGGGTCTCCAGCCGCAAAGTGTCCAGCTGCGCCTCGCCTGCGACGAGGAAGTTCTCGCAGATGACCGAGCCGTCGGCGGCGAGTTGCTCCCCGGAGACGACGCGGATCCTCGAACCCGCGGCACCGCTCACGCGGCAGCGCAGACGTCCCACCATGACATCACCGAAGTCGTGCACCGTGCGGCCGCCCGGGAGCGACCGACTCGTCCGCGGCGCCAGGGGTGCCAGCGCCCGCACCGGTTCGAACATCGCCCGCCGCAGCGCTCCGCGAGGAGGCGCGACCACGGCCACCGGCTCCCACTCGGGCTCCTCGGCGCGCAGCACCCAGTCCTCACCCCGGAAGAGTCGCTCAGCCTCGACGGTGCCTGCCGCGGTCTCCCATTCCCCATCCGAGTCGACGGTCACGGTCCGGCCGTCGGCATCCGACAACGCCAGATGCACCAGCGCGACGGGCTCCCGGTGCCACGGGGCGAGGTTCCAGCCCCAGACGTCACCGCCGCGTGCGCTGTAGCGTTCCCGCCCGGCATAGACCTGCAGCTCGTTGCGCCCCTCAGACAGCAGGTGCCCCACGTCCCACGTCCGAAAGAGCACGGTTTTGTCATAGTCCGTGACGGCCGGCTCCAGCGCCTCGTCACCGACGCGGACGCCGTTGAGGTAGACCACGCCCGTGCCCAGCACGGCGGCGGCCAGTTCCGCAGAGTCGGGGGTCTCGGTGAGGTCGAAGAGACGGCGGAAAACCGGATTGGGTGCGGGCAGCGTGTCTACGCCGACCATGCGCACCCCCTCGACCGCGACTCCGTCGGCGAGGGCCGGGCCGACCACCGGCAGCGGGGACACGCCGTCGTCGTCGGGGACATCCCCGGCGTCGTCACTCGACCAGCCGATGATGCCGGTCTCTGCGGCGAGTTCGACGACGTACTCGCCCGGCGCGGCAGGCGGATCGACGTCGAGCACGATGCCGAAGTAGTCCCATACCAGCTGCGGACCGGACCAGGTGCGACTGGTGACCTCATCGCCCTCGGCCGTGCGCAACGTGACGGTGAAGTGCACGCCCGAGGTGAAGGCGTCTTCGACGCCGCGGGGCTCGACCAGGCTGATGCTGACGGCGGTGACGGGGCCCGTCGAGGTGAACGTCTGGGCCAACGTGTGACCGGGGTGCGCCCACTCCGCACGCGTGGAGCGGATGTGCCGGGTGATCCGCGTGCTCGGCGGGACCGGCCGGGCGATCCACTCCGCGTCTCCGAAGGGGGTGTCGGTCATGCTCTCACTCCTGCATCCATCAGTGGTGCCGGTTCGGCAGTGGCATCCGTCGCTCGGAGATCCCCGATGACACCGGATCGGATCACCCGGCTGAATGCCTCGGCGCTGAGTTTGGGGATGCGCCGGAAGTCGTCGTCGCGGTCGACCGCGATCAGCCCGAACTTGGGCCGATACCCCTCGGCCCACTCGAAATTGTCGAAGGCGGACCAATGGATGTAGCCGCGCACGTCCAGTCCCTCGCGGCGTGCGCGCGCGACGGCTCGGAGGTGGCCCTCGAGGTAGTCGACCCGCTCGGTGTCGTCCTCGGTGGCGATGCCGTTCTCTGTCACGTACAGCGGAAGCCCGGTCTGCGCCGCCCGGGCGAGTACCTGACGCAGGCCGTCGGGGTAGACCGCCCACCCCATCTGCGTGATGGGGGTGCCGGCCGGCGGGCGCTGGAACAGCGTGCGCAGTGCGGGATCCACCCAGTTCTTGCGGTAATACTGCACCCCGAGCCAGTCGCCGGCATCCTCATCATCGGTGAGTCCGTCGAGGTACAGGTCGGTGATCTCGGCGGTCATCTCCGCCAGGAAGGCGTTCGCGGCGGCGTCGTCTCGAGCGGCCTCCAGCAGCGGGAGCTGCACCACGAGGCCGGGCGACGAGTCGCTCTCCGCGCGCACCACGCGCACGGCGACGCGGTGCGCGTCCAGCAGCACCCGTCCCACCCGCTTCCACAGCGTCGGGTTCGTCACGGCGGGAGGGAAATACCCTTCCAGGTAGCCGTGCAGGGCGAGCATCTGCGGTTCGTTGATCGTGCAGGTGAAGTCCATCAGGTGGCCCAGTTCACGCATCACGTGCCGCGTGTAGCGGTCGAAGCGTTCCAGCGCGTCTGGTGCCAGCCACCCGCCCTGCTCGGCGAACCATGCCGGAAGCGTGAAGTGGTGCAGCGTGACGAAGGACGTCATCCCGGTGGCCCGCAGCGCCTTGAGCACCGAACGGTAGTGGCTGATGGCTGCTCGGCTGAACTCGCCCGGCGCCGGTTCGATGCGCGCCCACTCGACTGAGAGCCGATGCGCCGTGTGTCCCATTCCCGCGAGCAGCTCGAAGTCCTCACGGTACCGGTGGAAGTGATCGATCGCGTCGCCGGAGGACTCGCGGGCGGCGCTGTTCGCGGCATGCTCGTAGCGCCACCAGTCGGAATTGTGGTTGTCGCCCTCGACCTGATGGGCAGCCGTGGCCGCGCCCCAGAGGAAGTCCTCGGGAAAGTCTCTCTCCACCGGCGTCATCCCTTGATGGCGCCGGAGGTCATGCCCGCGACGATCTGCCGGTTGAAGAAGATGTACATGATCAGCGGCGGGATGGTGATGAGGAGGATGTCCGTGAACAGCAGGTTCCACGACGTGTAGAACTGGCTCTGGAAGTTGTAGAGGGTCAGCTGAACCGTGACGTTCTCAGCGCCCGGGGCGAAGTACAACGGGTTCGCGAAGTCGTTGAAGACCGTGACGCTCTGCACGACGATCACCGTCACGATGACACTGCGCAGCAACGGGAACGCGACCTGGAAGAACAGGCGCAACGGGCCCGCCCCGTCGATGAGCGCCGCTTCGTCGAGTTCGCGGGGAATGCTCGCCGCGAAGGCACGGAACAGCAGGATGCAGAACGACATGCCGAAGGCGACCTCGATGAGGATGAGCCCGGGGATGGAGCGGAAGATGCCCAGCTGCTGCATCACGAAGATCGTCGGGACGACGGCGGGCGGCACGATGAGCCCGGCGAGCACGAGGAAGTTGATGAACCCGTTCCATCGGGACTGCCGACGCTGCAGCACCCACCCCACCATGGCGGCGAGGACGACCATGATGCCGACGGAAGCGACGGTCACGATGGCGCTGTTGATGAATGCGCGCACCACCGTGTAGTCGCGCGTCTGCAGCACGGTGACGAGGTTGTCGAAGAAGGCGAACTCCGTCGGCCAGCTGAATTCCAGCAGCGCGGATTCCTGTTGCGTCTTGAACGCGGTGAGGACGATGAACGCGAACGGGATCAGGAAGACCACGACCGACACGGCGATCGCGATGATGCCCCCGATCAGGTTGCGGGTGCGTGCGGCTTTCACAGTTCCTTCGACTTCCGGTTCATGAAGATGTACAGCGGCAGGACGACGGCGGTGACCACCAGGAACAGGACGACGTTTCCGGCGGTGGACAGCCCGTAGAACCCGGCGGCGTACTGCTTGTAGATCGTGGACGCGATGACATCGCTGGCGAAGCCCGGACCGCCGCCGGTCATCGCCCAGATCAGGTCGAACGTGCGCAGCCCGCCAATGAGGGAGAGGATGACGACCGTCACCGTCGCGGGTCGGACGAGCGGGAGGGTGATGTTGCGGAAGGTGGACCATGCCGAGGCGCCGTCGACGCGCGCCGCCTCGTAGTACTCACTGGGGATCGCCACGATGCCGGCGATGTAGATGAGGGTCGCCAGCCCGACACCCTTCCAGACGTCCACCGCGGCGACGGAGAGCAATGCCAGCGACGGATCGGTGAGCCACCCCGGCCCCTGGATGCCCACGACGGCGAGTGCCTTGTTGATGAGCCCGTCAAAGGGGTCCATCAGGATCTTGAAGGTGATGCCCACCCCGATGGTCGACACGAGCACCGGGAAGAAGACCACGGCACGCAGGTACCCGCGGGCGAAGATGCCCGAGGTCAGCAGAATGGCCAGAGCCAACCCGATGGCGACCTTCGCACCCGAGGTGACGACGGCGTAGATGAAGGTGTTGACGAACCCCCGGGAGAGGCGGGGTTCACTGAAGAACGTGATGAAGTTGTCGAATCCGATGAACTCGGTCTCGACGAACGACCACCGCGTGAACGCGAAATAGAAGGACGCGAAGGTCGGGACGACGAAGAGGATGCCGTAGATGGTCGCTGCCGGCGCGTAGAACCATCCGGGGTAGGGCTGGTTGCGCCGCTGCCGCGTGCGGCGGCGCTGGGAAGGTGGACGTGACGTTCCCGTGTTGGCCTGCGAACGCGGCCTGACGTCTGCTGTATCGAGGGACATGTTCTCTCCGGGCTGAGAATGGGGCCGACGCGAGGCCGGCCCCATTCGTGACGATCGTGCTGTGGTTACCAGCCCTCGAGGCCGAGCTGTTCGGCCTGGATGCGGTTGTCCTCGTCGTAGGCTTCCGCCGCCTGCTGGGCGGTGGTCGTGCCGGTTCCGAGTTCGACGGCGATGGTCTGCAGGTTCGGGCCCTTCACCGAGGAGAGGAACTCCAGGGCGGGACTCGTCCGGTTCTCTTCGAAGTAGGGCAGCATGTCGGAGACGACGCGGGAGACATCGCCCTCGATCTCACACCCGTCGACGACGTACGGGCCGGTGACGCCGCGGGCAGCGGTGATCGAGTCGCAGCCGTCGGCGCTCGCGACGAAGCCCATGAACTTCTTGACCTCTTCAGGGTGCTCGGTGGTCGCTGGGGCGTACACCGATGAGGGCATCCAGGAGGTCAGTCCGTGATCCTGCGCCGAGTCACCGGGCACCGGGAAGAACCCGATGCTGTCGGCCTGGTCGGGGAAGTTCTGCTCGATGGTGGCCTGTGCGAAGGTCAGCATCGGGTAGTGGGCACCCTCACCGTTCACGAGCTTGGCCAGGGCCTGGTCGAGCAGCGTGTTCTGGTAGTCCTCGTTGAGGAAGCCGGCCTCGGTCAGGTCCTGCAGCTTCTGGAAGCTCGCCACCGCGGCGGGGGTGCCTGCGAACGTCGTCTCGTTGGCGGTGAGGTCGTCGGCGAAGTCGGGCTCTTCGACGCTGACGTTGTAGTAGTCCGCGAGCAGGATCATCTGGGCCGTCCAGGTATCACCGAACGACTGGATCACGGGGTCGATGCCGGCGGCGCGGATCGCTTCGCCGTTGGCCATGAAGTCCTCCCACGTCATGGGGACCTCGAGTCCCAGCTCCTCATAGACGTCGACGTTGTAGAAGAAGCCACCGCCCATGCCCGACCCGACGGGCGCGCCGTACGTGCCGTTGTCGGTGGACACCGTTCCCCGGTAGGCCTCATTGAGGTCCTCGACCCACGGCTCATCGGCGACGTTCAGCAGCTGCTGGTCGGGGTTGAGCTGCTGCATCAGAGCGCCGCTGTTGTACCAGAACAGGTCCGCCATGTCGCCAGTGGCGAGCTTCGTCCGCATCTGCGCATCGAGCTCCACGCCCTGCGGGCCCGACGCGTCGACGACGACCTTGATGTCGGGGTTGGCCGCGGTGAAGTCGGCGGCCAGCTGCTCCGCCGTCTCGATGTCGTCCGGGACGCCGGCACCCATGTACCAGGTCAGTTCGACGGGGCCATCGTCCCCTCCGCCGTCGCCGCCGGATCCGGCGGAACAGCCGGCGAGCGCGAGAACGCCGACCGCCGTGATCGCTGATGCAGTAATCAACCGCCTCGTGGTTCGGTGAGTCATCATTACCTCCTTGTAGTGACCGCATTGGTGCGCGAAGCCAACCGAAACGGGTCAATGATTGGCTTTCGCATCACCCTAGACCGTGGGCGAATCCTTGTCAATGATTCGTTTCAACCACGCCGGGGTCGCCGAAGCCGAGCTCTGCGCGTCAGCGCGCAGCGACGACCGCGCCCACGTGGGGCGCGTCGTGCCGCGAGGGTTCAGCCTTTCAGCGCCTGCCAGAGCGTGCGCAGGCGGGCGGTCATGTCCACGTTGTCGGGATCCAGCAGCCACTGCACCTGAAGGCCGTCGGCGGCGGCGACCAGCAGCGACGCGATGTCTTCCGGCGGCAGGGTCGGCGTGATGTCGCCGGCGGCCTGATGCCCGCGGATGTCATCCGTGATCTCTTCGAGGAGCCACCGATATCGTTCCGCGAAGAACCCGCGGGCTTCGCTGTCCTCCTCGGCGCTCTCGGCGCTCATGGCCACGAACAGCCGCACGAGGCCCGGCTCGTGCGAGTTTCGATCGACAGCGCGGATCAGGCGGTCCACCGAGTGACGGTGGGCTTGCTCCTGCGGATCGGTCGTCCGGTCGTCCCGACGCCTCAGCACCTCAAGGAAGAGCTCCTCCTTGGTGCTGAAGTAATGCAGCAGTCCGGCCTGGCTGAGCCCCGCCTGACGGGCGATCTCGCGCACCGACGTGCGGTCATACCCCTTCTGCGCGAAGAGCTCGAGGGCCGCATCCAGGATCTCGCCTCGCTTCGCAAGACCTTTTGCGTATGGACCTCTCGCCGACATTCCGTCATGTTATGCCACACGCCGACACCGCGAAAGTATATCTTTGATTGGTTTTTACGCTAGCGTCATCGCCACCGGTATCGAAGCCGGGCCGAAGGAGCGTGCCATGATCACCGACGAACAGCTGCGGACGGTCTGCGGCACCCTCAGTCTCGAGGAGAAGGTACTGCTGCTGACGGGACGCGACTCGTGGTCGACGCACCCGCTGGAGCGCATCGGGCTGCGGTCGATGGTGTTGTCGGATGGCCCTGTCGGGGTGCGCGGCGCGACGTGGGACGAGCGCGATCCGTCGGCCAACTTCCCCTCCCCCACGGCTCTCGCCGCTTCGTGGGATCGGGATCTCGTCCACCGCGTGGGAAACGCGCTCGGGTGCGAGGCGGTGCGCAAGAACGTGGACGTCCTGCTCGCGCCCACCATCAATCTGCAGCGCGCGCCTTACGCGGGCCGACACTTCGAGGCTTTCAGCGAAGACCCCCTGCTTACCTCGGAACTCGCGACGCAGTACGTCGCCGGCGTGCAGGAGTACGGGGTCGGGGCGACCGTCAAGCACTACGTCGCCAATGACTCCGAGACCGACCGTTTCACCGTGGACGTGCAGGTGACGGACCGCGTGCTGCGTGAGCTGTACCTGCGGGCGTTCGAGGGGCCCGTCGTCGACGGTGGCGCATGGTTGGTGATGAGTGCCTACAACTCCGTCAATGGCGCCCGCGCGACCGAGAGCGAGCTGCTGCGCACGCCGTTGCAGACTGAGTGGGGTTTCGACGGCACGGTCGTGAGCGACTGGACGGCGGTGCGCTCCATCGAGAGCGCGAAATACCCGCAGGACCTCGCGATGCCGGGCCCCGGCGGGCCGTGGGGGCAGGCGCTCGTCGACGCCGTCCGCGCAGGACAGGTGGCAGAGGAAGTCGTGGACGAGAAGGTCGTACGCCTGCTCCGTCTCGCTTCGAGGGTCGGTGCGCTCGCGGGGGCACCGGCGCGGGCGACTGCTGAACCCGTGGATGCCGTCGAGGTGGCGAAGGCTGCGGCGGTGGCCGGCGCCGTGCTGCTGCACAACGACGGCATCCTGCCGCTGCAGGCTCCCACGTCGATCGCGGTGATCGGCGAGGGAGCCGTGCGCGCCCGCACGCAGGGCGGCGGAAGTGCCACCGTGATCCCCGCGTCCGTGATCTCGCCGCTGGACGGCATCCGTACGCGCTGGCCCGAGGCACAGGTCACCTGGTCGCTGGGAGCCGTCGTGCAGAAGGGGCTGGCCGATCTGCCCGAGGGTAGCTTCACGACGCCCGACGGCGCGGCAGGCATGCATGTGCGCTACCTCGATCACGCCGGGAACGTCACCGCCCGTGAGGACCGCCGCGCATCGGGCATCGTGTCGTTCGACGCGGCATCGCTGGCGAGCAACAGCGCCGTGGTGGAGATGCAGTTGAACTACGCCCCCGCGGGCGAGGGGGCGACCTTCCCCTTCGGTGTGGCCGGCCTGTGCGATTACGAGGTCCTCGTCGACGGCGTCAGCGCGGCGGCCGGGTCGCTGCGGACCGGCCCGGGCGACGACCCGGCCGCCGCGGTTCTGCACCCGCCCGCAACGAGCTTCGAACTCCCCCGGACCGACGACATCGTGCAACTGGTCGTCCGTCTGTCGCCGGTCGCCGGCGAGATGCCCGACGCGCTCGCGCTCCGCCTCGGCGTGCCCGCCCCGACGGACGCGGCCGAAGACCTCATCGCGAATGCCGCCACAGCTGCCACGGCGGCGGACGTGGCCGTGGTCGTCGTCTCGACCTCCTCCGAGGTGGAGTCCGAGGGCTTCGATCGTGACAGCCTCGCGCTGCCCGGCCACCAGGATGCGCTGGTGCGAGCGGTGTCCGCCGCGAACCCGCGCACCGTGGTGGTCATCAACACCGGGTCTCCCGTCGTGGCGCCGTGGCTTGACGATGTCGCGGCCGCCCTGACGGTGTGGTTCCCGGGTCAGGAGGCGGGGACCGCGCTGGCGGAGGTGCTGAGCGGGGACAGCGAACCGGGTGGACGCCTCCCGGTGACCTGGCCCGCCTCGGAAGACACCGTTCCTGTCCGGGAGGTGGCCCCGACGGCGGGGGTCCTCGCCTACGAGGAGGGATTGCACATCGGCTACCGCGCCTACCTCAAGCACGACGTAGCGCCGGCCTTCGCGTTCGGTCACGGACTGGGCTACACGACGTGGCAGGTCAGCGACCTTGAGGCGTCCCCCGCGGCCGCGCCATTCGCCGATATTCCCATCTCCGTGACTCTCGAGAACACCGGCGCACGCGACGGAAAGGCGGTCGTGCAGGTCTATGCGGAGCGCGTTTCGGCGAGCGGAATCGATCGTCCGGCTCGCTGGCTTGCGACATTCGACGCGTTCACCGTCGACGCGGGCGGCAGCCGTCGGGTGCGCCTGGAGGTGCCCGGTGGCGCGTTCGCCCACTGGTCGGCAGCGGGCTGGGCCGTCGAACCGGGCGAGTTCCAACTGGTCGTCGGCCTCGCCAGCGACGACGCGCGGCAGGTGACCAGCATCCTCGTCGGCTAACACGGGAGAGCCCGGCCGAGACGGCCGGGCTCTCCGCTCCGCGGGCGGGTCAGCCGACGCGTGACCGCACGCGCAGCGCCACAAGGACCGCTGCGCCCAAGAGGGCGCCGACCGCCCCGACGGCCAGGGGCGCGCGGGCCGAGATGGAATCGACGAGAATTCCGACCGCCACCGCCCCCCACGGCGATCGCGACGTTGCAGACGGTGACGATCAGCGCGCCGATCTGCTCCAGTCGGTTGGGTTCGACTCTTGCGCCCCAGGTGAGCACCGCGGTCGGCACACCACCGAACCCCAAGCCCCACAGCGCGGCGGCGATGAACAGTCCGGCGCCCGAACCGCCGCCGATGAGCATCGCGAGCATCCCGGTCCCCACCAGAGCCGGGAACAGATCGAACGGTTCCACCAAACGCTGAAACGATGGCTCACCGCCCGCCCCCGCGCCACCACACTCCCCCAGTTGCAGGCGCAGCTCGACGCGTTCCGCGACCACTACAACCACCACCGCCCGCACCGCGCGGCAGGCGGGAAGACCCCTGCGGCCGCCTACGCCGCCTCACCCAAAGCCCTCCCCGCGACACCGCGCGAAGGACACTTCCGCCTTCGATACGACCCCGTCGGCACCAACGGCAAAATGATCCTGCGCCGCGCAGCACACATGCACCACCTCGGCATCGGCTACCAACACCGCAGCAAGCGGATCCTCGCGCTGAGCGACGACACCACCGTCACCGTCATCCACCTCGACACCGGCGAGATCCTCAGCGAGCACCACATCGACCCCACCCGCAGCTACTGGCGAAACCAGCTCACCCCACCCGGACGATGGCCCCAGAAATGACAGATGTCCCGCGACATATGAGACACATGTCGCGGGACATCACATGATGGTGGCGAGTGAGGGATTCGAACCCCCGAATGCTGAGCAGTCTGATTTACAGTCAGATCCCTTTGGCCGCTTGGGTAACTCGCCAGGTGCGCACCCGCCCAGCTTATCCAGTCGACCGGAGGCGCGATTGACAATCCTACTCTGTTCCGCCGGGTGTCCGAAATCGGCTCAGACCGAGCCCTGCACCACCCGCGCGACGAAGGCCTCGGCGCGCTGCCTGGTGCCGTCGATGCGGCGATCCACGCTCGCCCGGACCTCGCTGGGGGCGAGCGGTGCGGCGAGCCGGACGTTCTCGTGACACGACAGGTCGGCGCAGATGTAGGTCCCCACGCTGTCGCCGTGCGCACCGGCATCCCCCGCCTTGCGCGCCGTGAACAGCGCCACCTGATCAGCGGGCTGCATCGTGTGGCAGAGGTTGCACATCGCCGCCCTGGCCCGGCCCGATCCATCGGCCGCGCGCAGCACGACACC
>Ga0233366_1000329_pt1 | contig 17487 bp, 11 predicted proteins | sample ElkDunMinimDraft_23_FD_191536 | JGI IMG/M metagenome (GOLD analysis project Ga0233366, IMG submission 191536) | Fecal eukaryotic communites from dung pellets of Tule Elk in California, USA - Elk Dung C4 | ecosystem: Host-associated > Mammals > Digestive system > Large intestine > Fecal | place...
GGGCTTTTAGCCCTGCCCGCGCGAAGCGCGGGCAGGGTCAAATACCTCGTGGGGGGCGTAGCCCCCCTCGAGGCTTTTAGCCTTTTCTCGCCCTTCCTTGCATCGGCCGCTGCGCGGCCGACGCTCCCGCGCGCGAAGCGCGCGGGAATCAGGGGAGGCCGCTGCGCGGCCCCCGGGTGATAAAAGACGGATAAATTCTGGCCTCTTAGTAAGGGGGCCACACTGCGGCCCTTGAAATAAAATTTACCCGGGCCGCCGGGGCGGCCCGTAGCCCGACGGGGGCCCAATCAAAAGGATCGCCCCTAGGGCTTTATAAGAATCTTAATTGGGAGTGGAGCCCCCCTAAGCCCAGAGTAATATCTTTGACTCGAGCCGGTAGACCGGCAGTGCAGCTCCCCCCATTTGCGTTGTTTAATTTAACTTATTTCCCATTTAACTCCTATCGCAGAAGTTTAAGTAGCCCCGGGCGGGCTACGCCCGCCCGGGGTAACGGACCGGGGGCTTTCTTGCCGGCGCGCTTCGCGCGCGGGCTCGAATAGGGGCCCAGCAGAGCTGGGCCCCAATTCAGCCCCCGGGCCGTAGGGTATTAAAAAGAGATATATTACTATTTCAATAATTAATTATTGACTTTTCTATCGTATGGTAGAAAAGTATGATAGGAACCACATATATCGTATGACAACGAAACTTATGAACAGATCAGTTCAAGCGCATCCATTTCATTTAGTTGAAGCTTCGCCTTGGCCAATTGCTGTATCATTTTCTCTATTAGTAGTTACTCTATCAGGAGTAATGACATTCCAAGGATACTCTAATGGGTTATTCTTATTAACTCTTGGGTTTATTTCTCTAGTTTCTACTATGACTTTATGGTTTAAAGATATCACTAGAGAAGGTACTTTCTTAGGACATCATACTTTCGCAGTACAAAAAGGATTAAGTTTAGGTTTTGTTCTATTTGTTATTTCTGAAGTATTCTTTTTCATTAGTATTTTTTGGGCATTTTTCCATTCATCTTTAGCTCCAACTGTTGAATTAGGAGCTCATTGGCCACCAGCTGGTATTGAGACATTAAATCCTTGGGAGGTACCTTTACTAAATACAGTACTTTTACTTTCTTCTGGTGCAACTGTAACTTATGCTCATCACAGCCTGATCCAAGGTAACCGAGCAGGAGTTATTTATGGACTAATTGCAACTGTAATTTTAGCCGCAATTTTCACAGGTTTCCAAGGATTTGAGTACTATAATGCTCCATTTACATTTAGTGATGGTGTTTATGGATCTACATTTTATATGGCTACAGGATTCCACGGAATTCATGTAATTATCGGTACAATCTTCTTAGCTGTAGGACTATTCCGAGCTCTATCTTATCATTTAACAGATCACCACCATTTAGGGTTTGAACAAGCAATTCTGTACTGGCATTTCGTCGACGTTGTTTGGTTATTCTTATTCATCAGTGTATACTGGTGGGGAGGATAATAACTCTAAATCTTTATTTATAATTACAACTAACTAAAAATTAATGACCACCCCCTCTTCTTTAATAAAGGTTCTAATTTATACTAAGCCCGACGGGGTCGGCCTTGGCCCCGGAGGGTATAGCCCCCCCGGGGCTAAGAATTAAAGGCCCGCGCGCTCCGCGCGCGGGCGGCCAGGCCCCAATAATAAATTGACAAGGTCAATTTATTGAGGGGGGGACGGGGCGGCTTCGCCGCCCCGTGGGCCCGCGCGCTCCGCGCGCGGGCGGCCAGGGTTTATTAGGTGGGTAGTTAATAATTGTTAGATAAATTGAAAAATACTATACATTTTAGTATAGGGGGCTGCGCCCCTCTGAGCTGGGTTTATCCAGCTGCGCCAGGCCTACCCTGCTTATATAATAATATCTGATGATAATCTAATTTAGCCGAGTAAATGAGAAATAATACTTACCATGAACTAATTTATCGAGTTTAATACATTTTGACACGTATTACAAAGGAATACCTGTCTTTCTTTGCATTTCTCTTATTGAGTTATATTCAGCTACTAAAGTTACTCTATCTGGTAAATATTGATAGAGTTTCTTCGTCTTAGGGTGATTATCCCTCATTAAATTAATTACTTCAGAAGGTCTTTTAATACCGTAATTATGGTGATTAACTCCCCTTTTGAGTGATAATTTTAATTTATGCCAGGAGGGGCCGGCGCAGCCGGCCTCTCCTCACTCCGGGGGCCGCTGAGGCGGCCCCCGGAGCTCTTCTGATAATGGTTGTTTAACGATCTGTTTACCACTTCTAAATCCTGCTACTTGTCGGATATTATAAATAGGCCCGCGCGCGGAGCGCGCGGGCGGCCAGGAAGTAAAGTATCAATAAAATATTGTTCTGATACATGAACATTAGATTTATCAGGATAATCAAGAATTACAAGAATAAAATTATCTAAACCATATTTCTTAATTGCTCTTACAATAGGAAGATCATAATGAGTAGAATAATTTAAATAACTAAGGGGCCGCGCGAATGCGCGGCCCCTTCACCCCGGGCCGCTTCGCGGCCCGGGGCTTGATTGAAAATATCGACTTAATCTTTTATACAAATTAATACTACTTCCTACATAATATCTACCTTGCCCGCGTGCTTTGCGCGCGGGCTCGGTTAGTGGGGCAGCTGCGCTGCCCCCCAAACCAGAGATTTTACTATACCAAAGATATACTCCTGGTCTATTTATTGTTACTTGTTTGATTTGAGATCTTTCTTGCCCGCGCGCTTCGCGCGCGGGCTCGAATAGGGGCCCAGCAGAGCTGGGCCCCAATTCAGAAATAGGATGTACAAATTCATCTTTAGCAATTAGAAAAAAAAACATTATTACATTAGTTTTAAATGAATTTGTGTTGTTAGTGATCATAATAAAAATTGTTGTATATTATGGTTATAAAACAGCCATCATAAATTTAAGTTAACATGGCATTAATAATGGGGGGTCACAGATAAATCTGTAACCCGATATTATTAATATAAACAGATTACGCTGCGTATAGTAATAGGAAAGCCATCATAAGCGCGAATAAACCAATTGCTTCTGTTAATGCGACAATAGTTATAAAAGAATAGTCCGAGGGGGGGGGCGTAGCCCCCCCCTTGGACCCCGGGGCGGGAGCGTAGCTCCCGCCCCGGGGGTCCTCTTCTTAAAAAAGGCCCCAATAATAAATTGACAAGGTCAATTTATTGAGGGGGTGACGGGGCGGCTTCGCCGCCCCGTGGGCCCGCGCGCTCCGCGCGCGGGCTGGCCAGGTTTTAAATCGGAGGGGGGTGGTTATTAATTTGATTTAGATACAATATAATATAGTTTTCTAAATAATCTATTAGAATCTCTATATTTTGCTAAAGTCGATTTATCGGCTTTTAAATAATAGCTTAATTCTGTCATTGACTTAAATTCTCCAATAATATTATTATCAAGATTTTTCAAGAATACAGGTTTAGCATTATTTGGTTTAGTTCTTCTTAGAGCTGCCCGAGACATTAATTCTTTAACTTCTTCAGTATGAGTCTTACCGTAAAAACTATTGTCTTCTATAGTGAATTTACCCTTTTTGGCTAAACTCATTTTATTAATAGCTTCTAGAGTATGTTTATAACCATCCGAAGAATAAGCATATTTTAGGATATTGTAAGTAGGATTTAATAAGTCAAGATAATATTGTTCCCTTGTGATTACTTCATCTCTGTTACAATATTCAAGAATAGAAAGACTGAAATTACTATAGCCGTATTTGACTAATGCATAACAGATAATACTCTTACCTCGTGATGGATGTGTGATATAAGACTCTCTGTAATACTCGGACATTCTCTTACTTAGATCAACAGCGCTACCAATATAAAATTCACCTGAGATTTTATTCTCCCATTTATAAATTCCGCTTCTATCTTTATTCTCAAGAAGGATTAGATGTTTTAATTTCTCTGCATCTTCGTAGAATTTAACTGGTAGTGTGTCTGGTTTTGAGACAGTACTCATAAATTGTTTATTTAATTTCATCATGTTATTTATTTATTTTATTCTTAATGGTAGTCCATAGAAGGATTTATTAGTGCTGTAATTCCCTAGGATTCTTTTTTATAATCCATAGAAGAGTGTAGGAGGGTGGGCCTAATCCTATTAAATAAGATCAGACCCTAGATTTTTATCTTCTAGAGATACGCGGACTATGCTGCGTATAATAGTAAGAATGCCATCATAAGTGCGAATAAACCAATTGCTTCTGTTAATGCGACAATACATGTTACCATAGAGACTCTTTATTCTCTATTTCAATCTGTTACCAGATTGTTCAGACTATGTCATCAACATCAATAACTCAATATTGAAGTTGTCGGGCACTCGTGTCCAGATTATTGCTAGTGTTGCTCACTGATTAGTCGTTGAACGTTCGTATACCTATAAAACACTGATATACGCTTCGCTGCAAATTGTCCAATATCAGTTATATTGGAGGTCCTTGCAATTCACCCGATGTTTCCACAGGATCTCACGATCAAGGGGGGCACACATTTACCCAAGAATTGTGTAAGAGAATAATTGAGGTCGTAGAGATGGGTTTCGAGAAGTAGAGTTAATTAAAGCGGCGAATACTAATCCAACACCAACTCCAGCTCCTGCTAGTCCAATAGTTGCTAATCCTGCTCCTAAAATTTTAGCTGCTGCTACCATTTTTTTTAATTTATCTAGCCGAAGGCTAGTTAAGATAAAACATTTTAAAAATATGGGTTAAACCCATTGAGAAATTACCAAACGGCACTCAGACTTGTTATTAGTCTCCGCGCGGAGCGCGGTGGCACGGTGGGCCGCGTAGCGGCCCCCCCGAGTCTTGAGATTTTTAAGAGTACTTAAAGTATTATCAAAAAAATTATATTGCCTATTATCATTACTTATATTAAATATATTTATATTAACCCCAATCGGAATCGAACCGATATTCCCACAGTGAAGTTGTGGTGTCTGTCTAAAGGTTTAAATATAATTTATTATGTAAATATGTCTAAGGGTTTAGGTTCTTATTTATAAAGAAAGAAGGACTCGAACCTTCACCAAAAAATTAGGAATTCTTGGTCCTACCCTTAGACGATTTCTTTTTAAGATGCACTTATTGTTCTATCTTAAATATAGTTTAGTACCTCTAAAATGTAGATTGTTCTGATTTAATACACTGATTTTTCTGTGGATTTGTTCTGTCTTAGTGTATTTTAGTAAATTTATATTATTTTAATATATTTTTAAAAAAGTAATGCATCTAATACATTAAATATTAAGAAAGGTTATAATGGGAATAGAGCCCGCGCGCGGCGCGCGCGGGTCCTATACGCGCGCCCCGCGCGCGGGTCTAAGACCCGCGGCGGCTCTGCCGCCGCGGGCTTTGAAGGTAATAAATGGTGGGAGGAGGGAATCTACGATTAAGTCGTGCTACTTCCAAATCGGATCGCTCCGATTTGAATCTAAATTTGCGAAATCACTTTAAGCCATTTCCAAATTTGTACAGAAGAAGCGCGAAGGCGACCCCGAGCTTGCTCACCGGGGAGAGGGGTGGACACCTGGTGGACACCTGGTGAAGACTTAAATATTCGATTTGAGAGGTGTTGTACGTAGTGGTGTAGAAGTGAGGACCCAAACCCCTAAAGTTTTAAATTAAATTTTTATAAGTAATATAAAAAACTAGGTCCCGTAGTTATGCGCTATACGCGTTTTAAAAAATAGATTGTCTATTAAAAAATATAAAGATTTAATTAATCTACAAAACCTTAGATGTATTATAATTAAGTTTAATTATAATGGAATTTTCAAGAGTTCGAGGGATACTCCTCCTCTTTAGTTTAATATATAAAAAACAATGAAAAATATTTTATTCTTACAAAAAGTTTATAAATCTACTTTTTCTAAGGAGGCTATCTCTCCTCTCATTAAGAGTTATAATTTAAACGAATTAATTGAAGAATTAAGTAAAAAGGACTTAAAAGATTTAACATATGATGGAGATACTAAAGACTGGTATCAATACAAAGATGGGATTTGGCAAGCAACCGCAGAGCACGAAATTAAGAAATTACTTTGGAAAACTTTGGCCAAAGATTCTATTCTTGTAAATAAATTAAACCCAGAATATTTAAAAAAGGTAATGGATTCATTTGCTATCCTAAATAGCAAAAGTCTCCATCAAAACTGTCCCAGGCAACACAAAAGTACCATTTAAAAACGGAGTGTTGGATCTGAAGACTCAAGAATTTCTTGAGTTTCAGAAAAACATGAATTTAACATATAAGTTAGAAATTAATTATGATCCAGATGCAACAATCTCTGCAAAATCATTGGAATTCTTTAATCAATTAGCCTCAAATAAACCTGAAGCTCTATTAGTTATTAAACTATTTATTTATTTAATTTTAAAAAGAGAGAATAAATATCAATTAGCATTATATCTTTGGGGAGCTGCAGGTTCTGGTAAATCTGTATTTGAGAACCTGCTATTAAGTTTAGTCGGGTCTAAGAACAGTAGTTCTTTTTCATTAAATGAATTAAACAATTTACATAGTCTTTATACGTTAAAAGATTCTATTCTTAGCGTTTTCCCCGATGTTTCTAAGTTCAAAGGAGATCCGAGTAAATTGAAAGCCATTGTATCTGGAGATTTAATTGGGGCCCGACAGTTATATAAAGATAAAATTTCTTTTAATCCTAAAACTTTGGTTTTAATTACAAGTAATATGTTGTGGGAACCGAATGATCCCACAAACGGTTTACAAAGAAGATTTATTTATCTAAATGTTGAAAAATCTTCTAGTACTGCCGATAGAGATTTATTAAATATTAAAAATAATCAATACTCAGGTAAATTATATGATAATTTACCTGGAATCGTAAATTGGGCTTTAAGTACTACTCCTGAAGAGCTAAAATTCTTTAATCAAGATACGGTTGAGATTAATAATATTCTTTGCCCAGGGTTAAATGCCGAGGTTAATCCCCTAATTTTATGGATCGAGAACTCTCTAGAGATTAAAGAGGGAGCTTCTGCTCCTATTGGGAATAAAAAGCATAATCCTAATGAATTTCTATATCCTCATTATTATAAATTTTGTAAGGATCATGATTTTAGTCCCTTAAGTATTCAAGAATTTTCTAATGCCCTCGTACAACAATTAACTTTATTTTATAAAGACGTGGATTTTAGAAAAAAGAGAACTAAAATAAATACTCAAATTCCAAATATCCAACTAGTTTCTTCCAAATAGAAACAACCCCCCCTAATGTAGCCTCCCGCGCTGAGCGCGGGAGTTCGTTCTAAGCCAATAATACAGAAGAGAGGGGGGTTATTTTCTAAAAGTTAAGAGTTTAATGGTTTGGGCCCTCACTTCTACACCACTACGTACAACACCTCTCAAATCGATATTTGGGGTCCTCACCTGGTCCTCACCCTCCTACACCCTTTTTAGTTTAATTGTAATTTAGTTATGTCTTAAAAGGAGAGCCAAAAATAAACCGGTTGAAGGCTAGTCCGGAAGAAATCGTTCAAAGGTAGGACCAAGAATTCCTAATTCTTTAACGAAGGTTCAAATCCTTCTTTCTTCTGTAATAGTTTCAGCCCTGAAGCTCAAAGACTTAGGCATAAACCTTTTTAACCCTAGCCAAGGAGGTGATCTATGTACAAACGCTCTCGCTGGGAAGAAAGGGGAAACCCGCTTTCCAACTGGCGATGAACGGAGGTACGAACAAATATCTTACAAGGCAGATGAAGAGACTGGAGAGACTCGCAAGAGTATCGCCGTCTCGTTACTGGAAACTAGCTAGACACTTACTGAAGACCTCAAAAGCTCTTCGGTTGGTTGCAATCAGAAATGTTCGGCCACACTGGTACAAGACAGTAACCAGTGAAAGGGTGGAAGGCTGGATGAAAGAGCTTAACGGTATCTGTTATAGACCACGGGAGACCTTCGAGATAGACGACGGGCGTCAGCTACCCGTAATACTGTCTAAACACTATCAAACTCCGGGGGACCCCTAAAGCTCCTAATACGAAGCTTCCATGGTAACAGGGGAGTGGCTGAAGTAATTACGCAGGTAGCGTAATAAGTTAGGAGATCGGTCGGAAACGACGAATGGGCAATCGCGGAACTAAGTTCCTCTGTTGACCGTGAGGTCTAGAGGATAAAAGCGCAACGAGCAGATGGTAGTGGCGATTACTCTGTAATCCGCTAATGAAGTGGAGCCGGTGGTAATGAACATAACTAGGCGAGTAATTGTTAAGGTGTGCTCTAGCAGCCTCGAGAGAGGTGTTATCTGAAATGGTGAATTAAGCCAGTAAGTAAGTGAAACTTAAATGGAATGTCAGCTTCCCGATGGGGCAGGGGCTAGATCATGTTTCTTGGTTTAATACATATGCGGAGCTTAAAATTTACGAAAATCTTTGGTTTTCAATGAGATCCTCCACCCCTTCCCCCAAATCTAGAAAAGTTTTCAAAAAGTAATACACTAAATACACTAAATACATTAATATTGATAAGGGTTATAATGAGGGGGAGAGGGGAGAGGATCCTTTATTTAAACTCGTCTAAAATGTTATAATGAGTAGTATCTTTAATATCTTCGTGAAGAAGATTTTCATTTAATTTAATATTCAGAATTACATAGCCTCCGGAGATCCTTTTTTTATTAACATTATCACTAATTAATAAAGTAATTTGTTGTAAAAGTACGCTACTAAAAGAGGGAAACGGTAAAGGAATAAATCCATAAGATTTACAAAACATTAAATAATGAGGATATAAATGTGTTTTAGGATCAGAGGTTTTTCTTCCGATAGGTACAGAATTATTTTCCTCATATGAAATATATGTTTTAATCCAATCTACTAAAGGATTAGCATCTCTAATAGCATTAGGACTAATTAGTTTATTCGTCTCATATGCATTATTTAATAAATTTAAATTACTTTCTGAATTATCTAATACCCAATTAACTAAACCAGGTAATGAGTTAGATAGTGTACCCGAATATGTATTAGTTGTTGTATTAAAATTAAATAAGTTTCTATCAATTTTATCTGGGACAGTTGTAAATGGAAGATAAATAACTCTTCTTTGTAAACCTGTCGATGCATCTTTAGGGGCCCACATTAAATTACTAGATAAAATTACTAAAGCATCCGGTTGAAAATCAAATGAATCTTTGAATTTTCTTTCAGCATTTATAGAATCCCCTGAAATTAACAATCGTAATTTAGAGGGCTCTCCGGTATAACCTTGAACATCAGAAAATAATACCAAAGATTTATCCACAAGTTTAGAGGTAGTAAAAGTTCTATTTAAACTTTCTAAATCCAACACAGTAGAATTTGAACTTCCCACTAAACTCATTAGTAGTCTTTCAAAAGTACTTTTACCTGTCCCTCCTGGCCCATGTAAATAAAGAGCGACTTGAAATCGATTGTCTCTTAATAATAAACATTGGATAAAAGATCTTAAGACTTTTAAAACAATTGGATTATTGTTAGAAATAGAACATAAAAAATTAATCATACTTTGATCCAGTACTGCAGAAGGATCAAAGTTAATATTTAAATTATGAGTAAAATAATAATTTTGATTATGATTTAATAATTCTTTTGTATTTAAATCTAAAACTCCGTTTTTAAATGGAATTAATTTGCTTTGTCTATTTTCCTTACGGTATTCCTCAAAATCAACTCCATTAATCATTTCTAACGAAGCTCTAACTCTGTTTCTATAATCAATAGTTAATCTATTTTTTACATCCTCATGTTCCATTAGCAAATTAAAGATCTCCTTATCTGTTTGGTTTCTATTTAATCTTTGCCATTTCCCTTCAGACTTTTTATATTCAAACCAATCTCCTGAAGTAAGATCATATTTTAGGTTTTTAATGGTTTTAGCAATTTCTTTGGCCATATTAACTTCGTTTGGAAGTTTTGAGGCCGAACTATATTTATTAACAATCATAGTTTTTAACCCGCAATTAAGAGAATTAAATTTATTATTTAATGTTTTTGTCATATTTATAATTTATATAATTTCCAATATAACTTAACGGATTATATTGTAATGGCACATTCCCGAACACATATAATATAATTAATTATAGTGTTACTTATATGTATTATTAAATTCACTTTACAAAAAAGTGTATTTAGTGTAGTTAGTGTATTTATTTTTAAGTTATATAGGGGAATTTATTAGGTTAAAAGTAAACTAGGATATAGTTTAATGGTAAAATATTAGAATTACGACTCTAAAGATATAGGTTCAATTCTTATTATTCTATCTCCCCGTGGTTCTGTTGTCGGAGTATTTGACCCCGCGCGCTTCGCGCGGGCTAATTCCCGAGACCCCTTGGGGGGCTGCGCCCCCCTCGGGACTAATTCCCGCGGCGGCTCTGCCGCCGCGGGTCTTTGCCACCGGGGCCGAAGGCCCCGGGGCTAATTTCCGGGGCCCGGGGGGCCCCAATTGGGTCTTTGCCCCCAGCCCGGAGGGCCGGGGCTAAAATTTAATATCTAAAATTTGATCTTTGAAAGAGTTTTTGCTCTAATATAATATGGTGTACTCAGGTTTAAACTGTAAATAAATAGAAATTTGTTTTTATTCCGGCGGGGGCGGGCAGAGTAGATTTAGTTCCATGAACTTAATTTATAAAAAATTAATTTTTGGCCCGCCCCCAATTAAAAATTGTGTATTATATTCTGGCGGAGGGCGGGCAGAGCCCGCCCTCTATTAAAAATTGGTACAATATTAACAAAATTCCCTAATAGATTTGAAAAAGTAATACACTAACTACACTAAGTTCACCCCGTCTAAATACTGTGTCCAATTTTTATTAATAATCATAGCAGGAGAATACTACGACCCTTCCGAATAATTAATTTCTTAATTATCGGAGTAGATACTCCTGCCCCAATGTTGAGTAACAGATCTATCCCAATCGAGGTCTTCAGCAAGCCTCAGCTGCTCGATAGGGAAGGGGCTAGATCCTGTTACTTGACTGGGTAATGCACTATTTTTTGATATTTTGCGGAATTATTTTGAAGTTCACCCGATGTTTCCACCCCGCCCTAAATATTAGAAAAGTTTTAAAAAAGTAATGCACTAACTACACTAAATACACTAATGTATTAAAATGAAACAATAATCCTAAATCCCCCGGCGGCTCCGCCGCCGGGGGTATTTGACCCGCGCGCGCTTCGCGCGCGGGGCTAAAGGGTTAAAATTATATTAATATATCTAAAGGGTTAAAATAAGAAAGGGAGGTCATTAATTTTTAGTTAGATAAATTTTAATAATTAACAAATTTGGATTCTAGAGATAAATTCTGCTACATCCACAATAAAATATAAAGAAAAACTAAGATTAAATACAATTAAGGTTGTTAGAGAGATTAAATAAAATCTTAAATTCTTAGTTAAGAATGATTTAATTTTACTGATAAACCAATCTATGTTCTCTTGACTTACATTTTTAGTAATGAAAATGCTCTTAAAGTCTAATGAGGATAAATTTCTCTCAAGCATTAGAAGTAAGATAAAAATTACAAATAACAGTAAAGCTAAACCTAGTAAGATTGAAACCATATTTAATAATCCTCCAATGTTCTCAAAAGTATGTGGTTCTAGAGAACTTCTAATGGAGAAATTATCCTCAGTAATAGGTGGAGTAGTACCTGAAGAAGAAGAAGTATTTTTTTTATAGCTGTTCAGGTATTTAAAAGCTCCAGCAACGGAACCTACACTAACAGCAGCCGTTGCTCCTAGAGCCATTTTTCCTGGGATCGAAGATGCCTTACCCATCGCACTTACTACTGTTTTACCAATAACTCCTAAGATAAAGGTATCCGTAACATTTCTCATATCAAAAGTAGTTTCTCCTAATGTGCTATTAGATAACTTAACGTCAAAAGGAGAAATACCCTTAGGGAGATTATCATCAGGAACACCACTATTGTGAACGAAGCTAAAAGTGTTATTTTCTAATGAGAATAAGAAAATGTTACTTAATAAGGTAACGAAAAACCCAACAAAGAAAGTAAGTAAAATAGAATGAATATTGTTAGCTTTAGGGTAAATCCAAATTAAAACTGTTTCTAAAATATTCAGAATTAAAGATGTAATAATCCATCCTAGACCAATTAATGTGAAAAATAAAATCATAGTGGGGCTGTTCCTAGCCGAAGGCTAGTTAAGATAAAACATTTTAAAAATATGGGTTAAACCCATTGAGAAATTACCAAACGGCACTCAGACTTGTTATTAGTCTCCGCGCGGAGCGCGGTGGCACGGTGGGCCGCGTAGCGGCCCCCCCGAGTCTTGAGATTTTTAAGAGTACTTAAAGTATTATCAAAAAAATTATATTGCCTATTATCATTACTTATATTAAATATATTTATATTAACCCCAATCGGAATCGAACCGATATTCCCACAGTGAAGTTGTGGTGTCTTAGCCATTGTACCATGAGGTCTTCTTTCTTTTATAAAAATATAATAAAATTAGTTAATTAATCTTGGATTCTTTATCCATAGCCCGCGCGCTTCGCGCGCGGGACAGGTTAGCGGGCCTACGGCCCGCGAACTAGCCCTTTTGGTTAATGAAATTTATAACCTTTAGAAAGTGTAAGGGGGAGGTTATTGATTGTTGGTAGATAAATTATTAGTATTAAAGAATACTAGGCTTGCTCGTTTAACCAAGCAAGATATTTTTCAAGAGATACTGCTTCTACAGCAATTGGCATAACATTAATCTTAAGTCCGGGGCCCGAAAGGCCCCGTACCACTTGGGCTGGCACGGCCCGGCGCGGTAATTTACAATAACTCCGGAATTATCCGCCATGAATTTCGTCATGGATGGGACTATATCTTCATTCATATTTAATGAATGTCTCACATGTAGTCTCTGAGGAACCCATTCTATTTAATGGAATGGGTTCCTGCTGATTGCCCATTATAATATCTTAATCATTGTTACCATTTAGGTAGATTAAGTTTTAGGGGTTTCCAGCATATAGTGATATTATCCTCATTGTATAATGAGGGGGCTTATTACCTACCCGTGGTGAACTCCGCAGATTTCTGAGCATTGTCCATAGTAAACTCCTTCTCGTTCTACTAAAACTGAAGTTTGATTTAATCGACCAGGAATTGCATCAATTTTTAGACCTAAAGAAGGAATAGCAAATGAATGAATAACATCAGCACCAGTTACAATGAATCGAATGTGAGTTCCTACTGGAACTACTACTCGGTTATCTACTTCTAAAAGTCGTAGTTGCCCATCTTCTAAGTCATCTGTTGGAACTAGATAAGAATCAAATTCGATAGACTCTCCATCCTCGTTAACAAAATCAGAGTACTCATAAGACCAATACCATTGATGACCTAATGCTTTAATTGTCATAGCTGGATCGATTACTTCATCCATTAAATATAATAATTTGAAACTAGGGAAAGCGATTGCAATTAATACAAAAGCAGGAGTGATAGTCCAAATTAATTCAATTAGTGTACCATGGTTATGATATTTGTAAACAATTTGATTTTTATTAGAACCAAAGTTTACAATAATCGAAGCTAACACCCAAGAAACTCCAAATAAAATAATTACTAGATAAAACATAATTTGATCATGTAATTCTACAATTCCTTCGTACGAAGGTGATGCACCATCTTGGAACGCCCATTGCCAAGGCTCAGGAGCATCATTCCATACAGGAGAAATGATATTTAATGATTTAAGCATATTTAACATAAATTCTTATGAACGGTATCCCTTAGATAAAATAAATAAACATGGGAGCCTGCTCCCTAATCCTGGGTCCAGTATACCTGTCCAGGATTAAATAATCCATAAAATATTGTCTACATTTCCCGGGGCCAAAGGCCCCGGGGTAGCGGACCGCGGGCGGAATTGGGGCCCAGCTCTGCTGGGCTCCTATTCGAGCCCGCGCGCGAAGCGCGCCGGCAAGAAAGCCCCCGGGCCGTAGAATATTTTTTATTTAAGATCGGCCCCGCGCTTTGCGCGGGCCGGAATTTTTGATTAATTTAGTGTAAATCAATTGCATCTTTTAAGTAAGAACATGTTAAAATCGTAAATACGTAACTTTGAAGAACAGCAATACCAAATTCTAAACCAGTTAATGCTGTTAAGAATAGTAATGGTAAAAGACTTACTAGAAGTAGTAATGGTCCCGCAATTACCATTTTCGCAGTAAATGTAGAAATAATTTTTAATAGAGAATGTCCTGCGATCATATTAGCACCTAATCGAACACCTAAAGAAACAGCTCGAGCTAAGTAAGAAATTAACTCAATAGCTACTAGTAAGAATACTAGGGCTAAAGGAGTACCAGCTGGAATAAAGAAAGCAAAGAATCCTAATCCATGTCGTTGGAATCCAATAATAGTTACTCCAATAAGGATAGCTGTTGCTAAACCAATTGTTAAAATTAGGTGAGAAGTTGTAGTGAAAGAATAAGGTACTAAACCGATAAGATTACTAACTAAAACAAAATTGAATAAAGTAAAGATAAGTGGTACATAAACTTCGTTTTTTGGTCCAATTTGTTCTCGAACTAGATTTAAAATAGATCCATATACCGATTCAGAATGAATAGCCCATCGAGAAGGAATAACATAACCGTTATTTCGAGATAAAACATTCATACCGATAGTAACAGTTACTACCATAATTAAATAGAATCCGATGTTAGTTAAAGATAATTTAGTAAATCCAAAAATTGGAGCTAAAATGAAAACAAAATCATTAATTTCAAATTGCTCTAGTGGGTTATTAACTAAGAAAGTTGTAGCTAAAGTTGACATTTTTATTTATTTATTAGTGCTTTTTTATCAAATCGGTACCTCCAGTTCTCAAATACCTTGCGGTGAATTTTACTTGTTGTCCCGGGCCCGAAGGGCCCGGTGACAGCGACCCGGGGCGGCATTGCCGCCCCGGGAAGTAGATAAAATATAGAGAGAGAACGAATGTATAACATCAATCTAGCCCCGCGCGCGCGGAGCGCGCGCGCGGGTCAGACCCAGGGGGGCGGCGTAGCCGCCCCCCTGGGCTAGCCCCGCGCAGGGGCCTTTGGCCCCTGCGCGGGGCATGGAGAAATTATATTCGAAGAATATAATTTATCCTAGCCCCGCGCGCGGAGCGCGCGCGGGTCAGACCCCGGGGGCAGGGCCCCCGGGGCTAGGAAAATTAAATCAGCCCGGCGGCGGGCGCAGCCCACCGCCGGCCCCCTGGAGATTTAATTTGTCCCTGTCCCGGGCGGGCAAAGCCCGCCCGGTCGATAGCCCGGCGGCGCGTAGCGCCGCCGGTCCTTCGTCAATTTATTAATGGGGCTCGGAGGCCGCGCGCAGCGCGGCCACCGTACCCCCGGGCCGCAGCGCGGCCCGGGGGCTACGGCGGCGGCCTACGGCCGCCTCCGTGACCCCCCAAATAAATCGGCTTCGCCGATTTATTTTAGGGGGCTAGGGGGCCGCGCAGCGGCCCCCGTACCCCCAGCCGGGGGCCAAAGGCCCCCGGCCGGGGGCTATTTTTAATATTGCCCTAAGGGCTCTTAGTCGTCTCGGCGACCTGAATAATAATAATAAGTAAGGTAACCTTACTTATATTTACTAATTATTAAAATTATAACCCGGACCGGGCTCCTTTTTTAGGCCCGGGTCAGGCGCCAGGCGGTGCAGCCGCCTGGCGCCGGGCTACTATAATAATCCCGGGTCCAGGGGGCAGGGCCCTGCCCCCTGGGATCGGGGCCCTCCCCCGGGTCCGCGGGGGGGCGGCGAAGCCGCCCCCTACCGCCACCCCTCCAATAAATTGAGGGGGCTCCGGGGCGGGAGCGTAGCTCCCGCCCCGGGACCCCTTGGGGGGGGCGTAGCCCCCCCCTCGGGGGCCACGGGGCGGCGAAGCCGCCCCGTCACCCCCTTAATAAAATTAAGGGGGCTGGGGGCCGCGCGCAGCGCGGCCCCCTGCCCCCAGCCGGGGGCCAAAGGCCCCCGGCCGGGGGCTACGGCGGCGGCCTATGGCCGCCCCCGCGACCCCCCCAAATAAATCGGCGAAGCCGATTTATTTTTGGGGGCTTAATAAAAATTTTCCGGGGTTCAGGGGGTATATACCCCATGAACCCCGGATCAGGCAAAGACGCCCTGATCCTGAGTTTTAAGTTGGGGTACAGACCCTAGACCCTGGGTAGGACATCCTATCTTTGTTTTGAATAGAGTGGGACTCGAACCCACAAGGATTGTTATATCCATAGTTTAGCAAACTACTTCCTTACCGATTCGGTCATCTATTCCGAGGGGGGGGCGGGCTACGCCCGCCCCCCATTACATACGTAGCCTCTAAAAGGGGCGCTCCAATTGCGCCCAATTGGGTAAATATCTCAAATTTCCCCCGGGCAGCTATGCTGCCCGGGGTCATTTGTACCCCGGGGGGCTTGCCCCCCGGGGCTCAAATCCCCGGGCCCCTTCGGGGCCCGGGCATTTGGACATAAAGTCATCAAAGATGATTTTATGCTCAAATAGGGGGTAAAGGGCCGGGGGCCAAAGGCTCCCCGGAAGCCATTAGCCCCAATTGGGGCCGAAGGCCCCGGGGTAAATTTATTAAATTAGTATAAAATAGATTTGTTATAGGGAATAGTAGAATCGAACTACCGACACTTAATTTGTAAGATTAATACTCTACCACTGAGCTAATTCCCTTCCAAATATATGATTAATGCAATAAATATAAATGTTAATTTCCAAAGGGGGGCGGCCCCGCTGGCCCGCCCCCGGGCTCGAATAATCTTTTTATTAGTTTTAACCTCTGGGTCCGGGGTATATACCCCGGACTCCGTACGGGTTGCGTAAAACGCAACCCCGAATTTGGGGAACTCTTTACAGAGGATTTACTTAAGATCAACCCCCGCGCGTACCGCGCGGGGGTCGATTAAACCCCCAAAAGGCACCGGCCTGGATCTGGGATTATTTTTATAATAGCATGCTATTATAATATTACAACATCTATTTGAAGACCCAGCCAGGGTCTTCAGTGCAGCTACTGGCCCTGGCTATCTTATGCCTCCAGCGCGAAATATATAATTGTTACTTATTATAATATATGAGGGTGAAAACCCGGAATCGAACCGGGGACCGTTAGTACCACAAACTAATGTTCTACCAATTGAACTATTCCCACCATTTAATAAGGGCCGCCATTTTAATGGCGGGCTCGCAGATGCAACCGACTGGCCTAGATTGAGACCATTAACCGGGCCATTCTAAAATGAGTATGCCAAAATTAAAATTGGGGGCGGGCTACACTCTCACTCCTTTAGCCCCTCGCCCCGGGCCCGAAGGGCCCGGGGCGAGGGGTAACGGGGGCGGGGCCCTCCGGGCCCCGCCCCCGTGGCCCCAAAGAAATTATCTTCGTAACCGGCGCGGGCTATGCCCGCGCCG